>Ga0183095_10839_pt1 | contig 52439 bp, 46 predicted proteins | sample BioMet4_FD_130346 | JGI IMG/M metagenome (GOLD analysis project Ga0183095, IMG submission 130346) | Microbial communities from bioreactor (seeded with sewage sludge) at LBNL, California, USA - Biofuel metagenome 4 (v2) (version 3) | ecosystem: Engineered > Bioreactor > Anaerobic > Unclassified ...
TTGCCAGTGTTTCCTATGCAAAGGTTTGTGCAGCAGCTTTTTTGCCGGCAGTTATGTATTATGTCTGCCTGCTAAAAATGGTGGATTTGGAAGCAGTTAAATATAATTTGAAAGGTATTGATCCCAGTGAAGTGCCAAGTGTAAAAGAGTCATTGCTGAAGGGAATGAAATTGTTTGTCCCGGTGGGAGTATTGCTGGTAACTTTATTAGGATTGAACTACACTCCTATGAAATCCGCTGTTACTGCGATTTTCTCTATTATAATTTTCGGTGTACTTAATAGAAAAGAACCGTTAACAAAGGAACAGGTTTTAAATGGTTGTCTCGGTGCAGGACACGCCTTATGTTCCGTGGTAGGAGCTTGTGCCACTGCAGGTATTGTTGTGGCTATCTTTTCTTTGACAGGACTTGGCTTAAAGTTTTCCAACTTCCTAGTTATGATGGGTGGAAATTCCCTGGCTCCCAGTTTAGTTTTGTCTATGTTGGTATGTTCTATTCTGGGTATGGGTTTACCTACTACAGCTGCGTACATAGTGGTTGCTACGGCTATTGCTCCGGCTTTGGTTAAACTGGGCTTGCCTGTGTTGGCAGCACACTTATTCTTATTATATTTTGCCTGCATCTCAGCTATTACACCGCCTGTGGCGGTCGCATCCTATGCGGCGGCAGGAATAGCCGAAGAAAATCCCATGAAAGTAGGGTGGATGGCAGTAAAATTAGGTATTACAGGTTTTATTCTTCCTTTCGCTTTTGCTTTTAATACTGATTATATAACCTTTAACTGGGACTTACAGACTCTTCTAACTTGGTTATCGGGAATGGTTATTTGTTACTCTTTGGCCATTGTTTTACAAGGATATGTGGAGAAGAAAATAACTGTGGTGGAAAGACTGCTATATGTGGTGGCAATTGTTTTAACGATTCCGCCTCATGTTATTACTTCTGTGGCAGGAATTGTACTTTTTGCCATATTATATGGTTATCGTAAAAGAGAAGCGAGAAACTTAGCACGAAAAATATTAACGGAAACTCAAACCTTAACTTGTCCTTAATAAAAAAAGCGGAACACATTGTGTTCCGCTTTTTTTGTATTTTATTTTTCCATTTCTTTTACGTATTCTGAGTAAGCAGCTTTATTAATCTGCATTTTATGATTAATCAAACGCAAAACGTTTTCGCTGTACAGTTCGTTAATTAGCTTACTAACAGTTACGCGAGCACCGCCCACAATGATTCCCAAGTCGTACTGGGTATATTTTACTTTTAGATTGTACCATTGATTATCAATAAGGTGACTGGCATCAGCAACAGAACAAAATAGTCGCTTTAAACGATCTTTGCAAGAAGTAAAAGCTAAATCTTCTAAAGCGTATCGTAAAATCAGAAGTTTTTGTGCATAGCTATGTAAAATAGCATCCCGGAAGGGTTTGTATGTATCTACTAAAATGTGGTAATCTTTTTCATTGATTTTATAAATAACAACACTATTTTCGGCAATTGTATAAAGACTGGTATGCACATCTAAATCACTGGAAACTTCACCGAAAAACCAGCCTTGGGATAAAGTATAGAGGACTTTTTCGTTACCATCTTTATTTAGAATAATATGTCGTGTCCTGCCGCTTTTTAAATAAAATATATACCCTAAAGGATCGCCGGGAGCGGAGATAACATCTTTGTTTTCGTAATGTAATTCTGTAGAGTGTTTTTTGATAAAAGCTTCTAGCTCTCGATGGCAAATTACGGGAAAAGTTAAAAGCCCTGAATTACTGCTCATAATTATGCTCCTCTCTCCTATTTAAATATTATTATATCTAATTTACAGCAAGAAAGCAAAAATGATTCTTTTCACACATTATAGTTGTACTACTTGACGTAAAAAGGGTATAATATACTGTAAATCTAATGTGGGGTGGTTTGTCCAATGGAAGAAGCGGTTAATAAAATATCTGCTACGGCGGGTTTGGCACCGGGGAAAGTTGTGCCTATAGGAATTGATGCCAGCTCACCTTCTAAGTTCATAGTATCAGTTATCAAAGAAGGTGACGTTCAAGTGGAACGTCTGGGCTCTCTCCCTGAAGAACTGCCTAACTTCGATGACAAGACAACTGTTTGGATTGACGTTCAGGGCTATGCAGGACAGATATCTATAAGACGTATCTTTAATATTTTAAAGCTGCATCCGTTGCTTCAAGCTGACGTTATGAATACCAGACTGCGCAGCAAAGTAGCTTTTCTTGGTGATACAGTTTTATTGAACCTGCGGCGCTTGTACTATTCTGCGGACAGCAGAATACATAAAGAAAACGTTACGTTTATTATGCAGAAGAATGTTATCGTGACTTTTCAAACTTCTGCCAGAGACAGCTTTGGAGGATTTCGCAAAAGGGAAACTTACTTAAAAGGCTTTAATACCACTGCTACGTATGTATTTTATGCCCTTTTGGATAACTTTGTGGATAATTACTATGAAGTGCTGGAAAAGTTAGTTGCTTCCATAGAAAAAACCGAGAAACATCTTTTATCTATAGATGACTATTTGGACAGAAAAGTTCTGTCAGGTTTGAAACATGATGTCATTGTAGCCAGGCATGTAATCTGGCCTTTTAAAAATATCTTTAAAAAGATTAAAGACGATAGGGAAGATTTCTTTAATGATGAGATTAATCCTTATTATGAGGATTTAAATGATCATGTCCTTCAGCTTCAGGAAGTAAACTGCATAGCTGAGGAGAATGTTAATACCTTGATCCAGTTGAACATGGATAATGTCAATAATCGCACCAACGATATTATGAAAACTCTGGCTTTGGTTTCCACAGTGTTTCTGCCCTTGACTTTTATCGCAGGGGTTTACGGCATGAATTTCCATTTTATGCCGGAGTTGAATTCTCAATGGGGTTATCCTTTTGTCTTGGGATTAATGGCTTTGATTGCCTTTGTTCTTTACAAATCTTTTAAAAGCAAACACTGGATGTAACAAAGAAAGGAGCAAGACATGTCTTATGTGGCTTTATACCGCACTTGGCGGCCACAGGATTTCGATAGTTTAGTAGGACAGGACCATATAAGGACAGCATTGACCAATGCCTTGGAAATGGGTAAAATAGCTCATGCCTATTTATTTACAGGTCCTCGTGGTACAGGTAAAACCAGTACTGCCAGGATTTTGGCCAAGGCACTGAACTGTGAAAAGGGTCCTACGGCCCATCCTTGCAATGAATGCAGTAATTGTAAGCAGATTACGGCCGGGTCCTCTATGGACGTTATTGAAATCGATGCTGCTTCCAACCGTGGTATTGATGAAATACGCCAGTTACGGGAAAGAGTTTCTTTTGCTCCCGTCAATTGCCGTTATAAGGTATATATTATCGATGAAGTTCATATGATTACTACAGATGCTTTCAATGCTCTGTTAAAAACCTTGGAAGAACCGCCGGAACATGTGGTATTTATTTTGGCCACCACGGAACCGCAAAAAATTCCGGCAACCATTCATTCCCGCTGTCAGCGTTATGATTTCCATCGGGTCAGCGTGGAGGATATAGCAAAACACTTGGCCAAAGTCGCCAAAGGCAGCGGCATAGACGCTGATGAGGAGGCACTCCATCTTATGGCGATTCAGGCTGACGGCGGTATGCGTGATGCTGTGAGCCTATTGGATCAGTGTGCGGTGATGGACAAAAAAGTTACTGCTACTACAGTTAGACAAGTCCTGGGCATCGTGGGACGGGAAAGCTTGCGTAAGCTGGTAACTTTAATCGGCAAACAGGATTTATCCGGTTCACTGGGCGTCCTCAACGAGCTTACCATGGATGGCAAAGATATAAAGCAAATCCTTATTGAACTGACTGAATATTTGCGGGCCTTGCTGCTGTTTAAGGCTAAGGCAGGCTATGAGGATATTTATTTGACAGATACGGCAGAGGCTTTTGCTCCAATTGCAGATTTATATACTAGCGAAAGAATTTTGGCGGCAACCTCAAGAATACATAAGGCTTTGGAAGAAATCAGATTTTCGGCTCGGGAAAGAATTGTAGCTGAGTTATGTCTTTTTGATTTGTGCCATATCCAGGGAGACACGGTGGAGGCTCTGACGGCTAGGGTAGCACAGCTGGAAAAGCGCTTGGCAGGTGTATCCGGGGTATCAGCTGCCTACCAAACTATGCCGTCCCACAATGAATTGACAGAAACCGTTACTCAGGCATCACAAAAGGTGCCTGATGAGCCGGACGAAAAACTTGAGTCGACTTCGTCTACCGCTAAATCGGCAGAAGGGCAAATGCCTAGCTCCGGTACTACTGAGGCGGCAACACCCAAACCTGCTATAGCAGCTGTTAACGGTGTGGAGCTTTGGAGTGAAATTTGCCGGGCACTAAAAAGCCGGCGCAAGAGAACAATCTTAGCTTATGCGGAAATGGGCACAGTTTTAGCCCTTACTCCGGAAAAACTTACAGTAGGTTTCAGCACAGAAACTTCCAAGGATAGAATGGAAGAACCTGATTACAAAAATGTGCTGTTAGATATTATTAAAGAGCTTACAGGTAAACCTTTGTCTTTGGAATTTGTGGAAAAAGCGGGTCTGGAACCAACTCAGATCAAGGTTGCACCAACGAAACCAAGACAAGCTGCTCCGGCGCAAAAGTCCCCTGCAGCAAAAGAATTACCCAAAGATGTAAAACAAGCATTGGATGTCTTTGGGGGTTCACTAGAAAAAGCATAAGAAAATGGAGGAAAGAACAATGTATAAAGGCGGAATGGGCATGGGAAACATGCAAGGAATGTTGAAGAAAGCACAAAAAATGCAGGCTAATATGATGAAGCTTCAGGAAGAATTAAAAGCTCGCACGGTAGAAGCTTCTGCCGGCGGCGAAGCAGTTAAAGTCGTAGTTAATGGAAATAAGGAATTAGTCAGCATTAACATTAAGCCGGAAGCTGTTGACCCGGAAGATGTAGAAATGCTTCAGGATTTGATTCTTACAGCTGTTAATGATGGATTAAAACAAATTGATGCCATGACCGAGCAGGAAATGAGCAAGGTTACCGGCGGCATGAAAATACCCGGGTTGGGCTAAGAAGAGGTAAGTAAGTTATGCGAATGATAAAACCTTTGGCCAGACTTTATGAACAGCTTCGTAAGCTGCCGGGTATTGGCTCTAAAAGTGCTCTGCGCTTGGCATATCATGTTCTTGATATGCCTGCTGAAGATGTGCGGGAGTTAGCTGATGCCTTAGTTAATGCCAAAGAACAGATTCATCTTTGTTCCTGTTGTTTTAATCTTAGCGATAAAGACCTATGCGAAATATGCCGGGATGAAGATCGTGATAAATCTTTGGTCTGTGTGGTAGAAGAACCCCAAGATGTGGCAGCGATGGAAAAAACCAGAGGATTTAAGGGACTGTACCATGTGCTGCACGGAGTCCTGTCTCCTTTAGATGGGATTGGACCGGACCGTTTAAAGATTAAAGAATTAGTCATGCGCCTGCAAAAAGGTGTTATTAAAGAAGTAATTGTGGCCACCAATTCCGATGTGGAAGGGGAGGCAACAGCAGCCTATCTGGCCCAGTTAATTAAGCCTCTGGGGGTAAAGGTTACCCGTATTGCCCATGGTTTACCCGTAGGTGGGGATCTGGAATATGCTGATGAGGTTACTTTGTATAAGGCCTTGGAAAATAGGCGGGATATGTAGAAAGGCGGAAAAATTTATGGAGTTTTTAATACCGGCAGTGTTAGCCGTTGGTGTATTATTCTTTTTAGTTAATTTCTTTTCTTTATCTATTCAGTTTGTGTGGAATGGAGTTTGTGGGGTTATTTTGCTTTGGGCTGTCAATATGATAAGCTCTGTGACAGGCCTCACTACTTTGCACATTAACGTGGGAGTGGTTACTTCTTTGGTAGCAGGTTTCTTCGGTGTGCCCGGCGTGATTTTAATTTTGGCTTACCAGCTGATGAAATAATATGAGTAAAAAAATTCTGGGTTATGACTATTCAAACAATGAAAAAATCAAAGTGCTTTTATATCTTTTCGTAGGTGGCTCTGCAGCACTGCTGGAGTGGGGACTGGTCTATCTTTATGCCGTGAAGTTTGGCTGGAATTACCTGTTTTCCACAGCTTTGGCCTATTTATGCTCCACTGTCTGCCATTACTTTGCTACTAATGTGCTGGTATTCGAAAGCGGTGCCAGATATGAAAAGAAAAAAGAATTCACCTTGGTTCTCTTGGTTTCGGCTATGGGTTTAGTATGGAATCTGCTTTTAATGAGAATCTTTGTAGGCGTGGTAAATTGGCCTATTATGCCTTCCAAAGTTTTAGCTTCGGCCATTGTCACTGTGTGGAATTATTTGTCCAGAAAAAAATGGATCTATTGATAGCAAGAAGGATGAATTAATATGCTGCGCAAAATTGCAAATTACAAGGATTTCAAAAAAATAATCCTTGTTTATAATGAGGGTTCCGGTGTTCAGGGTATTTTTAAGGACACGGGAGCCAGAGTCAGAATTATTTATATGGTTTTGAGAAATGAACTCCGGGCAGGAGTTCTGGAAAAAATTAAAATTAAAACATTTGAAGATATACAGGAGTTGGGACAGAGAATTTGCCAAGAAAAAATAGAATGGGTTATTGTCGTAGGTGGGGATGGAACATTACGTGCTTTTGTAGAGTGTTTTGTCCGCAATAACTATTACCCGTTTATTAGTGTTTATCCGGGTGGAACCGTCAATCTAGTAGCCAAGGAACTAATGCAGAAATCTGATGCCTATCACTGGACAGCCAGAGTACAGAAAGGTATTGCTACTCCTGTCTGGCTAGGTAAAGCCAATGACAGAATATTTTTAACAGTAGCAGGAATTGGGGTAGATTCCCTGATTGTAGATAATGTGAGTCCTTCGGATAAAAAATATCTGTCTTCCCTGGCTTATGTGAAACAAGGCGGTAGAGCTTTAGGCAGTGAACTTTTGGTGCATAAATGGAAGTATAAGTTCCGGGTAATGATTGACGATGATGGCTGTTGGCGGGACGCAAGTTCTGTAATTGTTTCTAAGAGCCATTATTATGCAGGACGATTTTCTTTGACAGACGGGTCTTTGTCTAAACCACGTCTTTATGTATGTCTGTTCCAAGGAGAAAAGGCTGTGGATTTTCTGCGTTATACAGCTCTGATTGCGGCTGATTTGCTGAATATTGACAAGACAGTGAATATTATTCCTGCTCAGCATGTTAAGATCCAATGCAATGTATCAAATTTTGCGGCACAGTTGGATGGGGATTCTGTGGCTACATCGCCTCTGGAAATCAGTCTCTTGCCGAAACCAATGAACTTTATTTCTTAGAGGTAAACAGTGAGTAATAAAGGAAAGAAGAACTTTTTTATAATCATAGTCCTGACCATTGCTTTTGCCCTGGAATATTTTACGGCAGAAAGCTTCCTGGCAGGAATCGTGCCTTTTCCTTTTGGAGAAATGTGGCTTCATACTTTAGACGGTTTTTTGAGAGATGCCTTGCTATTAGGGGCAGCTCTAATGTTGTATTCCCGTCGCAAGAGGATACCGGACCGTGCTAAACGTTATGAACCGGTAGTAGTTGTCGGAGTCAGCTATCTTTTGTTTGGCTGTTTCATAATTAGCTTTTTGGAAATGGATAAAGGCTTTCTGACTGCATTGGCCTATTTTACAGGTCTTTTTAATAATATAGTTATAGTGTTGCTGGGGGCTATGTATTACCACCATTGGCCCACTAAACCAATGAAGGCAGTGTATTTTTGTATTTATTATCTTACCTGCCTTATTATGATTTTCGATGCTATTTATTTTTGGACGACTTCCATGCATGTGGAAAGTGTTCTTTTCGATAATCTTAACCATTATGCTTTTATCGGCATTGTTTCCACTACGGCAAAATGGCAGGTTGCCTTGGTGGCCGGACTAATAATCCTTTATATTTTATTATTCAAAGTGAGCAAACCCAGGCGAAGCAAGCCAAATTTCACCTGGTCTTTATTATGTGTGGTAATGTTCGGAATGGGATTGAATCTTTCCTATAATCTACTGAGTATGGCTGTATATCAGGGTTTGGATCAGGTGTCGGGGCTGGATATAGAAGTTGACATGGAAAAAAGCCGCCGGCCGGCAAGAGATATGCTGGCAACACCTGTTAATGTCAACTTTGTTGGCAGGGCTCTTTTTAAGACAGATAAAGTTGTAAAAAATCCTCAAGATTTTAAAGAAAGAGTTTTGACGGACCAGGATAAGAAAACTCTGAAAGAAATGGGTATTGTACCCCAGCCTATTTATGCAAAACCGGGCAAAGCTCAATATGATAGAGTCGTTCTTCTTGTTTTGGAGTCAGTACATAGGGAATATCTTCATTTTTATAACCCAAAAATTCCGGCAGGAACCACGCCTTTTCTAGATAAACTATTAGCCAAAACGCCTCATTTCAGTCACTACTATTCTACAGGAGTTCCTACTACGCAGGGACTGAATGCTACCTTTAGATCTCAAGTAATTTATGATGAGGATTTGCCGGGCAAGAACCAGGGCTCTTTGTATAGAGCAGCTCAAGGAGCAGGATACAAGGGAATTTTTCTCAATGCTTCCAGCCGGTATTACAATAAAGAGTATCTGGAATATCCCAGACAATTTGGCATGGAAGAATATTTAGCCAAAGAAGATTTAGCGGCGGAAGGCTATACCGGTGCCAGCGGCTGGGGCTTTCACAATGATGTTATGTATAAAGAAACACTGCGCCTTTTAGCAGAGCATAAGGATGACAAACTATTGTTGGTAACTAAAACTTTAGATATGCATCAGCCTTATCCTTATTATGGTATTTCCTATGAAAATATGCCTCCGGAAGTCAGAGACCAGGGAACTATTACAGTTTGTGGTATGTATTGGGTGGATAAAACACTGGAAAACTTTTTTAAGGAAGCAAAAGCACAGGGACTTATGGATAAAAGGACTTTGTTCGTTATTACTTCTGACCACAATCCTCATTCCGGGGGAGAGTATAAAACTCTGGTGGATAAAGAAATTGATAAGCGGAGTGTGGCTCCCATTCCTTTAATTTTTGTCAGCAGCAATCCAGAGCCTCTGAAAGATTTAGCAACAGAGGATTATGCCAGCCAGGAAGATTTGGCACCGACTTTGCTTGCTCTTATGGGGGTAATAACCCCACCTGATTTTATGGGGAGAGATTTGCGCCTGCCATGGGATAAACCTTATGCTTTGGGGTATTTTGGCGGCAAGGCCTATTATTATTCAGAAGAAGAAAATATTGTAGCAGAACTGAATGAAGCGGTACCGGATACTCCGGATAAAGATGCTTTGGCTAATTATCTTATGTATCATTACACAAAACGTCACAGAGAAAACAGTTGAACTTTTCGGGCAAATAATATTGCCCAGTCGAGGAAATATATTAACCAGGAGTGAATTATGATTTTTGTTGCAGATTTTCGTCAAAAAATATTAAAGATTTTACAAGTGATGATACCCATCCTAGTAACACAGCTGGCTATTTCCGGTATGAGCTTTTTTGATATAGTTATGAGCGGCAGGGCAGGGAACAGTGACTTAGCAGGCGTGGCCATCGGCGGTAATATTTGGATGCCGGTTTTTACAGGGTTGTCAGGAGTTCTTATGGCACTGACTCCTATTGTGGCTCAACTGCGAGGGGCAGATAAAAAACAGGAAATAGGCCAGGCTGTATTTCATGGCATGTTTCTGGCTCTGTGCCTCGGCATTATTACTATGGCAGGCGGTTATATTCTTCTTCCCCACATTTTGGACAGAATGACGATAACACCGGAAGTGCGCACTATTGCTGTTAATTATTTAGTTACTATGTCCGTGGGTTTTATTCCTCTTTACGGATCCATTATTTTACGCTCTTTAGTTGATACCATGGGCTTTACAAGATTGACCATGCGTCTGGTGCTTCTTACTTTTCCGGTCAATACATTTTTTAACTATATTATGATTTTTGGTAAATTTGGTTTGCCTCGCATGGGCGGTGCCGGGGCCGGAGCAGGAACGGCAGTGACCTGTTGGCTGCTTTTTATAGCCTTTGTCTGGGTTATCAGAAGATTAAAGGTTATGGAACCACTCCAGCTTTTTCAGTGGTATAAGCTGGATAGCCGTAAAATCAAAGAACACCTGGCCATTGGTATTCCTATGGGCGTTGCTATTTTTTGCGAAACCAGTATATTTTGTGTAGTGGCATTCTTTATTGCAAATTACGGAACGGATGCCGTAGCTGCTCATCAGGCGGCCATGAGCTTATCCAATCTTCTTTATATGGTGCCAATGAGCTTTTCCATGGCTTTAACCATTATTGTAGGGGTTCGGGTAGGAGCTAAAGACTACCAAGGCGCCGGCAGTTATGCTATTACAGGCATTTGCGCAAACTTAATGACTGCTTTGGGACTTTCGGTATTGCTTTTTGTGTCCAGAAAACAGATCGCAGGATTATATAGTACAGATTCGCAGATGGTAACTCTAATAACCCAATTTCTCCTTTATGCAGTTGCTTTTCAGTTTTTTGACGGAACGGCAGCACCTATTCAGGGCATCCTTAGAGGTTACAAAGATGTTAAAGCAACGTTTTTATCTTCTTTAGTGGCCTATTGGTGTATTTCCCTGCCTACAGGTATTTTACTTGACCAGAACATGAGACAGGGTCCTTTCGGTTATTGGCAGGGTCTCATTATCGGCATTTTCTTTTCCGCTTTATTCATGATTTTTAGGTTGCGTTATATTAGAAAAAAAGTATTAAAATAATATAAATCTTGAAACTATTTACTTTGCTTTTACCTAGTGTTAAACTTAAAAATTATAGTATAAAGGAGAAGAACATGGGAGAAATCATAAAATTATTTCTGGTATTTGCCAGAATAGGAGCAGTAACCTTTGGCGGCGGCTATGCCATGCTTCCTATTTTGCAAAGAGAAGTAGTAGAAAAGTATCATTGGGCTACTAATGACGAATTAACGGACTATTATGCGGTTGGCCAATGTACCCCCGGCGTTATAGCCGTAAATACAGCAACTTTTGTGGGTTCTAAGATAAAAGGCATTCCCGGTGGCATCTCTGCTACCTTGGGCGTGGTTTCTCCTTCTATAGTTATTATCACGATTATTGCTGCTTTTTTGAGTAATTTTGCGGAACTGGCAGTGGTGAAAAACGCTTTTGCCGGTATTCGTGTCTGCGTATGTGTCCTGATTTTTAACGCAGTTTGGAAACTCCTTAAAGGTGCCGTAATTGATAAGTTGACTTTTATTATCTTTCTGGTGGTACTCTTGCTTAGTTCCTTCACAGATGCGGCTCCGGCTAATTTGGTAGTAGCGGCCGGTATTGTGGGACTTGCCGCCAAGAAAATAGGAGGTGCTCTCTAATGGACCTCTATTTAAAATTGTTCTTGGAGTTTGCTAAAACAGGACTTTTTGCTATTGGGGGCGGTATGGCCACCATTCCTTTCCTGACCAAAATGAGTGATGAAACCGGTTGGTTTACTCATATGGAACTCCTTAATATGATTGCTGTTTCAGAATCTACACCCGGGCCTATTGGGGTTAATATGGCCAGTTATGTAGGCTATCACTTGGCGGGAATCAGCGGCAGCATTGTTGCTACCGTAGGTTTGGTTTTCCCTTCTTTGATTATTATTCTTGTTGTTGCTCAGTTTTTAAAGCGGTTCGGAGACAGTCCTATAGTAAAGGCTGTTATGTATGGACTGCGGGCTGCTTCTGCCGGATTGATTGCCGCAGCAGGTATTTCTGTAGCCAAAGTCACTCTTTTTAATGTTAAGGCTTTGGGAACCGGAAATTGGGGAGGATTCCTTAATATTAAAGCCATTATTTTAGCTGTTATTTTGTTCTATTTGACCAAAAAGTATAAAAAGGTGCATCCTGTGGCATTTTTAGCGGCTTCTGCTATAATAGGAGTGGTGTTTAATTTTGCTTAGCAATAGTTTTGGATATGTGATGCAACATGGTGAAAAATAGTAGCAGACTGTCAGTAAGCACGTCAACGAGTATGTTTTCGGGGTCGTGCTTTTTGCGTTTTTGCATAACACGTTCATTTTGGAACACTTATTGTAGAATTAGTGCTTTTGTAATATAATATAGTGATAGCTTGAAAAGTTATGTAAAGAATTAGAGCGGCTTGTCCGCAGGAAGGTTTTGCAGTGCGATCATATTTACTGGCATTTGCCATTGGATTAATTTTAAGTTGGGTGTTGACACCCTATGTAAAGAAACTGGCTTTCCGCTTAGGAGCAGTTGATAAACCTAATGCCAGGAAAGTTCATCATACGATTATGGCGCGGTTAGGCGGTCTTGCCATTTATTTAGGTTTTATGGCCGGGGCTATTACATGTATGCAGTTAACTAAAGATGTGGTAGGAATCCTGGTAGGCGGTACCATTATTACTATTGTGGGTATTGCTGACGATATTTTCCAGCTTACTGCCAAGGCTAAGCTTTTGGGCCAGATTGTGGCGGCTCTTGTGCTGGTGGGCTTTGGCGTACGCATCGAATGGCTTAATAACCCATTTGGTGGTTATTTCTATTTGGATTATTTATCCATACCATTTACTGTATTTTGGGTAGTGAGTTTTACTAATGTGGTTAACCTGATGGATGGCTTAGATGGCTTGGCGGCTGGAGTCAGCGCTATTGCTTCGGTTACGATTATCCTGGTGGCTCTCCAACAGGGACTCTATCCGGTGGCTGTCATTACAGCGGCTTTAGCCGGAGCTACTTTAGGTTTTGTCCGCTATAATTTTAATCCTGCCACAATTTTTATGGGTGACACAGGAAGCTTGTTTTTAGGTTATATGCTGGCAGCTATTTCCATTTATGGTGCAGTGAAAAGTGCTGCTACCATTGCTCTTATTGTTCCGGCCATTGCCTTGGGTCTGCCCATCATGGACACAGCCTTTGCCATTGCCAGACGTTATCTCAACGGCAAACCGATTTTTCAGCCGGATAAAGGGCATATTCATCACAGACTTTTAGCTATGGGATTTTCCCAGCGCCAGGCAGTAATTTTTATGTATCTTATCAGTGCAGGTTTGTGTTTGAGTGCGGTGCTTTTAACAGAAATGGAAGGAATTTATGCAGTTATCCTTCTGATAGTGATTTTAGTGGCGATTTTTATTGGAGCCAAAAAGATAGGTATTTTAAAGGAAAGATAGAGAAACAGAGGCGTACATTATGGAAAAGTTAAAAGTAATGACAATATTTGGCACACGTCCTGAAGCGATTAAAATGTGCCCGGTTATTTTGGAAATGCAAAAATTTCCTGAGTATATTCAGCCTATTGTGGCGGTAACAGCTCAGCACAGGGAAATGCTGGATCAGGTAATGAACCTGTTCCAGATTAAACCTGACTATGACCTGAATATTATGACTGCAGGACAAACCCTTTTTGACATTACAGAAAGAGCTCTTCATGGTCTCCATGAAGTTTTGGAGGAATGCAAACCTGATATTGTCCTGGTTCATGGTGATACCACGACCACTTTTGTCGGTGCTTTGGCTGCTTTTTATATGCAGATTCCTGTTGGTCATGTAGAAGCCGGTCTGCGTACAGGCAATAAGTATTCACCTTATCCGGAAGAAATGAACCGAACACTGACAGGTTCTTTGGCTGACTATAACTTCTCACCTACCACCACGGCTCGGGATAATCTGCTGCGGGAAAATGTGAAAGAAGATACAATTTATGTAACAGGTAATACGGTTATTGATGCTCTTCAAGCCACGGTAAAAAAAGATTACAAATTTGATAATCCGGGTTTGGAAAAGGCACTGAACGGCAACAATAAATTAATACTTATGACTACTCATCGCCGGGAAAATTTGGGGGCACCTATGCGTCAGGTTTACCGTGCTTTACGGGAAGTCCTGACTGACCATCAAGATGTAGAAGCTATCTTTCCCATGCACAAAAATCCTGAAGTGCGGAAAGTTGCAGAAGCGGTTTTAGGTGGCATGGACAGAGTTCATTTAATTGAACCGATGGATTATGCTCCCTTCGCTAACTTAATGGCCAAAGTAGATATAGTTCTTACTGATTCCGGCGGGATTCAGGAAGAGGCTCCTGCTTTAGGAAAACCGGTTTTGGTATTACGCAATACCACTGAACGGCCTGAGGCTGTTACGGCCGGTACAGTTAAATTAATAGGTACAGGCAAAGAAGATGTTTTTGCTGCTACCACAAGACTGTTAGTCGATGAAAAGTATTATAAATCTATGGCAGAAGCAGTAAACCCTTATGGTGACGGTAAAGCGGCTCAGCGTATTGTTAATATTTTGCTTACCACTCACGGTTATCCTGTAGAGCCCATGGACGAATTTACAGGAGAAAAAAACAAAAAATAATTGTTTCCTACTAACCAAAGCATAATCAGAATATATCCAGTGAGGAAATTATGGTAGTCAGACAAGAAAATGTCGAAAATAATGCTAAGAAGATATTTATTAGACAGTTAATTGCTGGCACAATTTTTTGCCTGCTAGGCATGCTTTGGCATAGAAATTATTTTATTCCTATGGCAATAGGAGCTTTGGCAGGCTTTTCTGACGCTTTTTTCTTTCTTAAGGCCATTGTTACAGGCATGCCCAAGAGTCCCCAAAAAGCCCGACGGGGTATGCGTATTAGCATGTTGTACCGCTTGGGTTCTATGGTACTGATGGTCCTTTTGTTAAAAGCATTGAACGGAAATATTCTGCCGGCCTTGTTTTGTTATTTGTTTTTGCATCTGGCGCTAATGTTTAATATGGCGCTGTTTTCCAAAAAAAATAAAGAGCTTATGTGAAGGAGCTGATAATATGGGAATAGCGGAAGCTGCGTCTTCAGGAGGAGTCCTGGAATATATGCCTAAAGAAATTTATCCGGGCATAGTTATTAATATGCAGACTCTTTATATGTCCTGGCTGACTATGGCTATTGTGGCTATTATAGTTTTTGCCGCTACCAGAAATATCAAAGAGATACCCAGTGGTATACAGAATTTAGTGGAAATGTTTGTGGAATGGTTAAACGGCCTTATGGATAACAATATGGGCGTAGCAGGCAGACGTATTGCTGCACCATTTGTTATTACTTTGTTTTTATATCTTTTCGTAGGTAACGAAATAGGTATGCTGCCGCAAATAGGCGTGCACCTTTCTTCTCCTACCAATGATGTGAATGTGCCTTTGGCCTTAGCGTTAATGGTTTCCGTAACAGTTTATATTTACGGGGTTGCCCAAAAAGGTCTGATTTATTTCAAACATCTGATAGAGCCTTTTGCTATTATGTTGCCTCTGAATATTCTGGAGGAAGTTGCCAAGCCTGTTACCATGGCTTTACGTTTATTTGGTAATATTCTGGCAGGAGAAATTTTGTTAGAGGTGCTTTATAAACTGGTTCCTTTTTTGGTTCCTAATGTTTGGATTGGCTTTAGTTTAGTTATTGGTTTCTTACAAGCTTTTATTTTCACTATGTTGACGGTTATTGCCATTGCCCCGGCTTTTCGCTCGGAACAGAAATAATAGCAACATAATTTTAAAAATTATAGGCAGGAATAAAAAACGAAAGGCAGGTAAGTTAAAATGGAAAATACTTATATCATAATTGCGTCAATTATAGGAGCAGCCATTATAGGAGTAGGTGCTTCTTTGGCAGCGGCTCATGGCGATTCCGCAGTTGCTTCTAAAGCTTTGGAATGTATGGCTCGTCAGCCTGAACAGGCTCGTAACTTTCAGATCAACATGATGATTGGTATTGGCTTGGTTGAATCAATCCCTATTATTGCATCTGTTATTGCAATAGTACTGATCTTTGCCAATCCTTTTGTAACTAAATAATTATTGATGCTCAAGAGGGAAGGTTAAAGAATATGGTTAGTTTGAATTTTACGTTAATTGCCCAGGTAGTTAATTTCATAATTCTTTTAATGATTTTGGCTAAGTTTGCTTATAAACCTTTACTTAAGGCTTTGGATGACAGACGTGCCAAGATTATTGATGATATGGATTCCGCAGAGCAGACTCGTCTGGATGCAGAAGCATTGAAGAAAGAATATACTAAGCAACTGGCTAATGCCAAAAAAGAAGCAAGTGAAATCATCGACAAGGCAAACAAAAGTGCCCAGACCATGCATGAAACTATGCTTCAAGAAGTGCAAAAAGACAAAGAAAATATTATGGCGGCAGCCAAGGAACAAATTGAACAGGAAAGAACTCAAGCTTTGCAGGATGTGAGAGGCGAAGTGATTGCTTTAAGTACACAAATAGCCGGTAAACTAATGAGACAGCAACTGGATTCTGCAGAGAATCGTGCAGCTATTGAAAAACTAACAGATGAAGCTCTTACGCAAAAGCAAGCATAATTTTAACTCATCATACCCGGTAGGGTTTTTGGAGGCATTGGCAGAATGGATACGAAGAAAAATGTAGCCTTAATAGAAAAAAGCCTTGCTTTTTTGCATGTAAATGCTGCTGATGTGGCTAAGTATGGGCAAAATGCCTGTCTTCCTCTGGATATCAAAACAGCCAGAGCGCTTACTGAGGACGAATATACCTCTATTACTGATATATTAGCTCAAAAGTTTGGCAGACAAGTCCAAATACAACACAAAAAAGTAGATCCTTCTATCATTGGCGGCATTATAGTCACTTTGGAGGATAAAATTTTTGATGCCAGCATTAAAAGCCAACTGCAGCAGGTTAACAATCTTATGCAGCAAATTCATGTGGATGGAAAAGAAGGAGCAAAACCGCAAGGTTTAGCTCAGGCTCTTAGTAAAGGCATTGACGATTTTAAGGCGAAAGCTGATTTAGAAGAAGTTGGCATTGTAGAAAAAGTCGGAGACGGTATTGCTACCGTTAAAGGCCTTAGCAATGCTATGAGTGGTGAATTGGTTGAGCTCCATGACGGAGTTATCGGCATGGTGCAGAATTTATTGATTGATGAAGTCGGGGTTGTCCTTATGGGGGATGTATCTGCTATTGAAGAGGGAGATGTTGTCCGTAGAACCGGCAGAGTAATGGAAGTGCCGGTGGGAGAAAGTCTTCTGGGCAGAATAGTCAATCCATTAGGTGAACCGTTGGATGCTAAAGGAGCTATTAAAGCAGCAGGGTACAGACCAATAGAAAGTCCTGCTCCCGGTATTGCTGCTCGTGAACCGGTAACGGTTCCCTTACAGACAGGTATTAAAGCCGTAGATGCCTTGGTGCCTATTGGCAGAGGTCAGAGAGAATTGATTATTGGTGACCGTGGCACAGGTAAGACAGCCATTGCTCTTGATGCTATTTTAAACCAAAAAAATACAGGAGTAATTTGTATTTATGTAGCAATTGGGCAAAAAGCTTCTTCTGTGGCCAGACTTGCCGGTATACTAAAATCTTATGATTGCCTAAAACATACTATTATTGTGGCGGCTACGGCTGCTGACTCAGCACCTATGCAGTATTTGGCTCCTTATGCAGGAACGGCTATGGGCGAATATTTTATGGACCAGAAAAAAGACGTACTGATTGTCTATGACGATTTGTCCAAACACGCTGTGGCATACAGAACCATGAGCCTGCTGCTCCGCCGTCCACCAGGACGTGAGGCCTATCCCGGTGACGTATTCTATTTACATTCCCGTTTACTGGAACGTTCTGCCCGGCGCAATGAGAAAGCCGGCGGTGGTTCCATGACTGCCTTGCCTATTATCGAAACTTTAGCCGGAGATGTAAGCGGTTATATTCCTACTAATGTTATTTCTATCACTGATGGCCAGATATATCTGGAAACAGAGCTCTTTAACGAAGGAACTCGTCCTGCTATTAATGCAGGTTTGTCTGTGTCCCGTGTAGGCGGTGCTGCTCAGACCAAGGCTATGAAATCTGTGGCCGGTTCTTTGCGTTTGGATCTGGCCCAATATAGAGAAATGGCAGCTTTTGCCCAATTCGGTTCTGATTTGGACAAAACAACTAAAGCAGAGTTGGACAGAGGCGTGCGTATTACTGAAGTGCTGAAGCAGAATCAATATCATCCTCTGAGCCAGGCTCAGGAAGTAGTGACGTTATATGTTGTTGTCAACGGGTATTTGGATGATGTTCCTAAGGTAGATATTAAGCGTTTTGAAGATGAATGGCTTAGATATATGAATATGAATGATTTACAACTGCTTACGGATATTGAAACTACCAATAAGCTTTCAGATGAAAGCAAGAAAACTTTGGATGCAGATATTGAAGCATTTAAAGATTCCTTTGTTCCTACCGTAAAGGAGGAATAAAATGGCTAATATAAGCGGTATTCGTACCCACATGAAAAGTGTCGGTAATATTGAAAAAATAACAAAAGCCATGGGCATGGTGGCTTCGGCGAAACTTAGCTTAGCTCAAAAACTGGCCTTGGCCAGTGAGCCTTTTGCAGAAAAACTCCATGACATTATGGATACAGCTTTAAGCGACGGTTCGATTATGGCAGGGCTTAGTGCCAGCCAAAATCCTCTTTTGGCTGTGAGGAAAGTCTTAAAACGAGCCTATGTGGTTATTGGGTCCGATGAAGGATTGGCCGGAGCCTATAATACTAATGTGATGAAACATCTGGCAGTTGAATTAAAGGGAAGGGACAATGACGTTCTTATAGCCATTGGAATGAAAATCAAGGGAGAGCTTAGGCGTAATGCCTATACTGTTAAAACTTCCTTTTCCGGCTTTTCTAACCATCCTACCTTTGACGAGGCAGATGAAGTGGCTGAAGCTGCAGAAAAACTGTTTATTAATGGTGACGTAGACGAAGTCAATCTTGTTTATACAAAATTCAAATCAGCCGTATTTCAATTACCTGTTACTGAAAGACTTTTGCCGATAAAATTAGTAAAAGATAAACAAATGGCGCCGGAAGGCGAAGACAATAATAGTGAGAAATCCGCTGAATTTACCGGGGTTATATTTGAGCCCAGTGCTTCAGAAATGTTGCCATACTTAACAAGATATTATATTCGCAGCGCAATTTATTCAGCTCTTTTGCAGGGAGCGGCCAGTGAGTTGGCTTCCCGTATGACGTCTATGACTTCGGCTACGGATAATGCTGATGATTTGTTGAAGAAGTTGCAAACTACTTACAACAAAGCTAGACAATCCAGTATTACTAACGAAATCAATGAAATAGTCAACGGAGCCGAAGCGTTGAAGTAAGGAGGAAATACTAAGTGACTGATATGGAAAATAAAAGGGTACAACAGACTGCTGCTCAAGCTGTGCCTAAAGTTAAAGGCCAGCTGGGTAAGATAGTCCAAGTTACGGGACCTGTTATAGATATTCAATTTCCTGAAGGTGCTTTGCCTAAAATTTATAATGCCATTACAATTGATGGGGTGGCAGGCAAGGGTGTGAAAATTCACTTAACTGCGGAAGTTGTTCAGCATGTGGGAAACAATATAGTCAGAACAGTAGCTATGAGTTCCACGGACGGTTTGGTTCGTGGCATGAAGGCTCTGGATACCGGGGCACCTATTAGAGTGCCTGTAGGTAAGGACTGCTTAGGCAGGGTGTTTAATGTGTTGGGAGAAACTGTAGATGACGATCCTACACCGGTTAAAGCTGATGCTTATTGGCCTATTCACAGAGCTGCTCCTGCTTTTGATCAGCAGGAAACCCAGGCAAAGATTATGGAAACGGGCATTAAAGTGGTAGACCTTTTGGCACCTTATGCCAGAGGCGGTAAAGTTGGCCTCTTTGGTGGTGCCGGTGTAGGTAAAACGGTGTTGATCATGGAGCTGATTCACAATGTTGCTACCGGTCATGGGGGCTATTCCGTGTTTAGCGGCGTAGGAGAAAGAACTCGTGAAGGCAATGATTTGTGGGGTGAAATGAAAGGCTCCGGAGTTCTTGATAAAACCGCTTTGGTTTACGGACAGATGAATGAGCCGCCCGGAGCACGTATGAGGGTTGGCTTAACGGGACTGACCATGGCGGAATATTTCCGTGATGTAGGCGGGCAGGATGTTTTGCTCTTTATAGATAATATTTTCCGTTTCATTCAGGCAGGTTCAGAAGTGTCTGCTTTACTGGGACGTATGCCTTCTGCTGTAGGTTACCAGCCTACTCTGGCCAATGAAATCGGTGCTTTGGAAGAAAGAATTACTTCTACCAAAAAAGGTTCTATTACCTCGGTTCAGGCAGTTTATGTACCTGCCGATGATTTAACAGACCCTGCTCCCGCAGCGACTTTTGCCCATTTGGATGCTACTACGGTTTTGTCCAGGGAAATTTCTGAATTAGGTATTTATCCTGCAGTGGATCCCTTGGATTCTACCAGCCGCATTCTGGATCCCTTAGTCATCGGCACAGAACATTACCAGGTGGCCAGAGGAGTACAGGCTATTTTGCAAAGATATAAAGAACTTCAGGATATTATTGCTATTTTAGGCATGGAAGAATTAAGTGAAGAAGATAAAAAAACTGTTACCAGAGCCAGAAAAATTCAGCGATTCCTCAGTCAGCCATTCTTTGTGGCTGAACAATTTAACGGTTTTCCCGGTAAGTATGTACCATTGAAAGAAACTATTCGTGGTTTTAAGGAGATTTTGTCCGGAAAATATGATGAATTGCCGGAAAGTGCTTTTTACATGGTTGGTACAATTGACGAAGCGGTGCAGAAGGCAAAAAATATGAAGGTGGATTAAAATTATGGCTAAACTAATGCAGCTGGAAATTCTGACACCTGAAAAATCCTTAGTCAAAAGAAATGATGTTACATATGTGTTTTTGAATACTGTTTATGGCGGTTTGGGAATTTTAGCCAATCATGCACCGGTTATCGCTACCTTAAAAGAGGGACCCTTAAAAGTCCAAGATGAAGATGACAAGCTGACTTTTGTTTATGTAGAAGGGGGCTTTGCCCAGATTCAGGATAATACAGTAGTTGTTTTAACGAGAAAGGCTGAAATGGCTCAGGACATTGACAGAACAAAATATGAGCAGATTAAAAAAGAAGCAACAAATCGTTTACAGAACCCTGATAAATTTACTGATATAGAGCATACCGAGAAAATTTTGAACAGAGCCATAGGCAGGCTTAAAACCCTGGATATGGCAGCAGAACAGAAGAAATTCGATATTTAAGTTTATAAGCGGGGGACCACCCGTTGGTGGGGAGGGTAATGCCATGGACTTTATAAGTAGAGTTGCAGCAAGCAAAATGGCAACCATAAAAACGGAAATTGCTGATTTGAAGGAAAAGCTGGCGGCAACACACGATGAAACAAAACGTAAAACTTTAAAAAAGCGCATAAGAGAGAATGAAACTTATTATGAGATTTTAGCAGAGCGACTCAGGGTTAAAACACGTTTTTAGCTTTGCGTCCTGTATTTTTTGCAGTACAGGGTTTTGTTCTTATGCCATAATATGCTATAATTACCCTATTGCTTTTGGAAGGAGGCATCCTATATTGATTAGATTTCCTATGACCCAGGCGCAAGTCATCATTGGTACGTTACTTTTGACAGCTATTGTCTATTGGGACTCTCATAAACATAAGGTGTCTTACAGAAACTTGTGGGTATTGGCTACCTTCTTTTTCACACCGGTTTTTTTAGCGTATTTTATATTGCGCTTTATTTCTTCTCATAAGGTTGAACTCAGCAAAAGAGAAAAAATGGAAATGCTTAAACGGCAGGAATTTGAGAAACACAGTAAAGAAGTTCGAGCTGAGCGCAGAGCTTTGGAAAAAGCAGCGGCATTGAGATGCTTGGGCAAAACGCCGGAAGAGCTTGCCCAAGAACAGGAAGCTGACATAAAAAGGCAGGATGCTGAGCGGAAAAAGCTGAGGGAAAATCTGGATTATCATGCTGCCAAGCGGGCAGAAAAATTGAAAATCAGGAAAAAACAATAAAAATTATTTGCAACTTATTAAACAATGGGGGATAACAGGTGGATAGATTACTGGTACAAGGTGGCAATAAATTAAAAGGCATAGTGAGAATAAGCGGAGCAAAAAATGCGGTTTTGCCTATTATTGCTGCAGCAATTTTAGGAACGAAAAAAAGCGCTTTATTAGAAGTGCCTAATTTAGATGATGTACAGACTATTTGCAAGGTATTGGAATGCCTGGGAGTTAAAATTGATAATACTACTCCTCATACTTTGAAAATCGACAGCAGTAATATTATTGGCTTTGAAGCTCCTTATGAGCTTGTTACTGCCATGCGTGCTTCTTTCTTAGTTATGGGTGCACTTTTGGCCAGAGTGGGCAGAGCAAAAATCTCCCAACCGGGAGGTTGTGCTATTGGCTCCAGGCCTATAGATATTCACTTAAAAGGTTTTGAGGCCCTGGGAGCTAAAATTGAACAGGGACATGGGTATATTGAAGCATCTGCGCCCCATGGTTTGGTAGGAACTACTATTTATATGGATTTTCCCAGCGTGGGAGCAACAGAAAATTTGATTATGGCTGCTTCTATGGCCAAGGGAACTACTATTATAGAAAATTGTGCGGAAGAACCGGAGATTGTTGATCTGGCCAACTATGTAAATATGATGGGCGGCAAGGTTAGAGGAGCCGGAACTCCCACTATTCGTATAGACGGAGTCAAAGAACTTACCGGGGGAGAACATACTGTTATCCCGGATAGAATCGAAGCAGGTACTTTTTTAGTGGCAGGAGCTATTGGGCAAGGGGATATTGTGGTAGAAAATGTTCTTTGCGAACATTTGAAACCATTAATTGCTAAGCTAAGAGAAGCAGGCGCTTTGGTTGAAGAAGGCATTGATGCGGTTCATGTAGTGGGACCGAAAACGTTGAAGGGAATTACTGTTAAAACCCTTCCTTATCCTGGTTTCCCCACAGATATGCAAGCACAGATGATGGTGCTTATGTGTATTGCCAAGGGTCAAAGCGAAGTAACGGAAACAGTCTTTGAAAATCGTTTCATGCATGTGGATGAGTTAGTTCGTATGGGTGCGAATATTCGTACCAGCGGACGGACTGCTATGATAGATGGGGTGAAAAAACTCTATGGTTGCCAGGTAAAAGCCACGGATTTAAGAGCCGGGGCTGCTATGGTTTTGGCCGGTCTTGTTGCAGACGGTACTACAGAAATCACTGATATTTATCATATTGACCGTGGTTATGAAAACATAGTACAGAAGTTCCGTCAATTGGGAGCCAATATTGAACGGGTGAGGTAAGCAGTAAGATGGATATTTTTGGTAAAACATTTTTAAATAAATTTATGACCAGCGTAGATATTGGCATAGACTTAGGCACCGCCAATATTCTGGCTTTTTTGCAAGGTAAGGGCATAGTGCTTAAAGAGCCTTCGGTTGTGGCTACCGACAAGGAAACAGGTAAAGTCATGGCAGTGGGCAGGGCAGCTAAAATCATGCTTGGTAAAACACCGGACAATATTGTGGCCGCCAGACCTTTGCGAGAGGGAGTTATTGCTGATTATGATGTTACACAGATCATGTTGGAAAATATTATTCAACGCGTAGCCGGTAAAAGTATCTTTTTCAAGCCACGTGTTATGATCTGTATTCCTTCAGGTGTTACTTCTGTAGAAAAAAGAGCTGTGCTGGAAGCAGCTATGCAGGCCGGCGCAGCTAAAACATATTTGATTGAACAGCCTATGGCAGCAGCATTGGGCGCAGGCTTAAATATTGGCGAATCTCATGGCTGTATGGTTGTTGATATTGGCGGCGGCACTTCAGATGTAGCTGTGCTGAGCTTAGGGGGAATAGTTGTTTCTGCTTCCTTGCGCGTGGGTGGAGACAAGTTTAATGATGCTATCATCCGTTTCGTAAAAAGAGAACATAATGTTCTTTTAGGAGAAGAAGCAGCTGAAGAAATAAAAATAAAGATTGGTTCTGTTAACCGGCATAATCTCCGAAACGGGCAGACGACAGTACATGGCCGGAATCTTGTGACGGGGCTTCCTACTACAATTAGAATTACTGCCAGGGAAACCTTGTATGCTATGCAGGAACCTTTAAACATGATTTTAGGTTGTATACGAGGGGTTTTGGAAAAAACACCTCCGGAACTGGCTGCCGATATTATTGAATCCGGTATTGTAATTACAGGCGGAGGGGCTCTTTTGGACGGCATTGCAGAAAGCATCCAAGATGACACTCGCATTAATACAAAAGTAGCGGAAAATCCTATGGATTGTGTGGCTTTAGGTACGGGTATAGCGTTAGCTCATTTGTCGGTACTTAAAGATGATGTTGTGATGGAGAGCAGAGCATACTAAAATTTTGGGGCGAAGGGAAACCTAATCGCCCTTTTATATTTCTTGAAAGGATATGTCGAAACTAATGAAGAAGTTTTCAAGGTTTTTTTACCGATTATTTATTCTCTGTCTTTTAATTTTTTTGCCTGTCAGTGAGGCTTTTGCTGCTTTTTTATTTAACCTTAGGTCAGGAGTTACAGATGAAAGAACACGTATTGTAATCAATATCAGCAGTGTTCCTAAATATTCAACCGTAATAAGCGGGAATAAATTGATTCTGAATTTGGACGGACGAGTGAGTAAAACTGCCAGAACTTTAATTAGGGGCAGTCAAGTCCGCAGTGCTACTATTGAACCAATAGAGAAAAGCAAAAGTCGCCTTACTATTACTTTTGCGCAAAAAGTACCTAAATACAAAATATTTACTGTTAAAAATCCGGAACGCCTAGTTATTGATTTTCCTAATACAAAAATAGGCGGTTATGAGCCAAGCAAAACTAAAAAAGACATAGTTATGCGCTTGGGACAAGGTCTAACTTACACTTCTTCTAAAGTAAACATGGGAGCAGGCAATGTTGACACATATGTCTTGCAGCTTAGTCCGGATGCTCCTTATAGAGTCAGTCCCATTCCGGGCTATGGTAAACAAATACAAAAGGGCGTTCTTAGCCAAATTTCCAGACGTTCAGGAGCAATAGCACTTGTTAATGCTTCTTATTTCGACAGCGATATTTGGGTTGTGGGCAATTTGGTTATTGATAATAAGTGGCTGGGGGCGGAAGAAACTCCCAGAACAGCACTGGTTATAGATCGTGACGACAAAGCATCTATTATCCCAGACCTGGCCTACACCGGAACAGTAGACGGAGCAGGTTATACTGCCTCCATTACCGGTCTTAACAGGATGAGATTGACCAATGACTTGATTTATTTTAATGACGGCTATGATGATACTACTGATACTAATGAATTTGGCACAGAAGTGAGAATTCAAAATAATCAAGTGGTAGAAATTTCTCGCAAAGGTAAAATGCCTTTATACAGCGGGAGCGTTGTTTTATCAGGCAATGGCAGTGGAGAGACTTTCTTAAATAGGCTGCAAAAGGGTGATAGGGTTATAATTTCACAGGGATTAGGCAGACCGGATGCTGATAAAGCCAAATCAGTAGTGGGAGCAGGCCCCCTTTTGGTTTACAACGGCAGAGCCACGGTTCATTCAATTAAAGAACAAATTCCTTCAGATATTGCGTATGGCAGGGCACCTAGAACAGGAGTTGGCGTCAGAAATGACGGCACTTTGCTTGTTGTAGTTGTAGATGGCCGGTCTGATTCCAGTGTAGGCATGACGTTAAATGAATTTGCCGGTTACTTTGTGAGATTAAAAGCCAATCGTGCCATGAACTTTGATGGAGGAGGCTCCAGCGAAATGGTGGTTAACGGGTCAATTATGAATGAGCCTTCTGATGGGGCTGAGCGTCCTGTGCGAGTTGCACTGGGAATATTGAAGAAGTAAGAAATTCACAACTGTTTTTGCCCCCTTGCTATATAATTTAGTTCGTATTATAATAAATCTTAAGCCAAATTATGACTAAGATGTCTAAAGTTCCTGAAAGGAGAGAACAGACATGTTAAGAAAAATTTTAAAGAAAAAAACCATATTAGTTTTAGCTATAGCCTTTGTAGTAGCTTCTTTAGGTCTTGTTTATGCAGCAGGTAGCAAGGGACAGACCAGCAGCTTAAGCGGACAAGTGGTGTCGGTAGTGTCGACCGGAACCAAGGTCACAGAAGGTAGTGTTTTGGTAACGGTTAAAACCTTAGCCGGTTCTTCACCTGCAGTTCGCAGCAATTGTAGCGGGACAGTGGTATCTGTTTCCGTTTCTCCCGGCAGCAATATTTCCGCCGGGCAAGTTGTAGCACAGGTACAGCCATAAGCACAAAATATCAACCGGCGTAGCAGTACGCCGGTTTTATCTTTTCATTGAGAAAGGGACAGTTATGAAATTAAGAAAAAGTTTTTTGCTTACTCTTTGTTTCTTGCTTATAACAACCATTGCCTGGGCAGCAACTCCTACTATTGCAGTGGAAGAACTTCAACCCGGTATGCGGGGTTATGGAAAAACGGTCATAAAGGGAGCAGATATTGAAACCTTTGATGTGGAAGTTTTGGGAGTAACAGGTTCTGAAACAGGCGGTTATAGCATTTTGATTAAAGCTTCGGGTCCTTTATTGGAAAAAAGCGGCGGGATAGCGCAGGGCATGAGCGGTTCGCCTGTTTATATTGATGGCAGATTGGCAGGAGCCGTGGCCTACGGCCGGGCTTTTTCCGATCCTAATTATTGCTTTTTAACACCTATTGACGATATGCTGAAACTTTTTGATACCCCTGATCCAAGACCCAGTGTTTTTCTTCCCAAGAACACGCCCTTAATGGCAGCAGGATTTACACGGGCAGGATTAGCCTATTTAAACGAAAACCTGAAGGAATTTAATTTGACGTCTTATGCAGTTCCCACCGGGTCAGGAGATTTTGCCGATGTTAAGCTGGAACCGGGAAGCTCTGTGGGTGTGGAATTAATAAGAGGGGATATAAACCTGGGAGCTATTGGCACAGTAACATGGACAGATGAAAATGGACGGCTTTTAGCTTTTGGACATCCTTTCCTTCAAAGAGGCACAGCAGATTATTTCATGACCAATGCCTGGATTTTTGCTTCCATTCCCAATATGCAAAGCGCTTTTAAGGTGGGAGCTTTAGGAAATTCTCTGGGGAGAATCAGCCAGGACAGGTCCACCGGTATTGCCGGGGAAATAGGACAGAATGCCAAAGTAATTCCCGTGTTTGTGTCTGTAACAGACAAAGACAGAGGAGAGCATAAAACCTCTACTGTACAGCTTGTTACTAATGAAGATCTGGCTCCTGCACTTATAGACAGTGTCAGCTATAATACAATAAGCAAAACTGCTGATCGTCAGGGTGGCGGGACTTCCCGTATTACCTTTGATATTACGGCCAGAGGAGGCAAAGAGGGAGAAATTCACCTAAAACGGGAAAATATGTTTTATCATCCCACTGATATAGCAAAAAACACTGATGCAGAACTCCGCTATGCTTGCAGCATGTTGATGCAGAATAAATTTGACAAGGTGACATTGTTTGACGTAAACGTGGACGTAGAAACTACTTCTCAGCCGGAAGTAGCAGAAATTCTCAGTGCTGTTTTACCTAAGGAGCCGGTTGTTCAAGGTGGTGTTTTGCCTATTAAAATCACTTTTAAACCTTATCGTCATCCACAAATCACTAGAATTGTCAACTTCAAGGTCCCTGACAAACAAATTCCCGGCCCCATGAATTTAATTGTTCGCAGTGGTAATTCCACAGGCTGGTTGCGTATTGCCTTACAAAAGCAAAAACAGGCTGGCAGAACTGTGACAATGGGCGGTGAAAAAAAGCTTGAGTTTAAAGATTTCATTAAGGAATTTAACACAGCAGACAGCAATAATGAAATCGTTGTAGATATTATGCCCAGACCGAATAAAGCGGCAGCAAAAGCCGCCGCAGATGCATTAATTGCTGCCCAGAAAAAAGAAAAAGAAGACAATGGGGAAGAAGATATTACCAAAACATTAAATAATGTCTTAGGTTTAAGAAGTATTCTCAGCGGCAGCAAATATAAACAAAAATTCTCTATGGATTTTATAAGTACAGGAGAAATAAATCTAACAGCCAATGTAAAAGCTCGTTAGAAAGGCAAGAGGCTGTAACACAATAAACAAAAGACCGAGAGAAGCGTGCTTAACAACACCCTTCTTTCAGCCCGTATTATGTTAACAAGGGACTGTAAGCATACTGACCAAAAGTCATTGTGTTGCAGTCCTCTTTTGTCAAAAGTTTTTAATCGTTTACTTGTGAAAAATGTGTAAAGTTGAGAAAAATTTCCCCTAAATTTTCTCAAATGAAGTATAATGATAGACGTATAAGTATGTAACATAGTTAGGAGTTGTAACCTTGTTTAAGTCAATGGTGGAACAATTAGGCGAATTTGTTATAGAGGCTTGCGCCAGTACCGGACGGATTATGCAGTTATTCACCGCTACTGTGAAGAGCATTCCTAAGGCTAGCGGTCGGGAAATTATCCGGCAGATGGCTAAGTTAGGTGCGGATTCTTTGCCCATTGTTACCATGACTATCATGTGCACAGGTATGGTTCTTGCTGTACAGACTGCTAAGGAATTTGTCAGGTTCGGGGCAGCTAATTCCGTTGGGGGCATTGTTGCTATTGCTATGGGACGTGAATTGGCTCCTATTCTTACAGGTGTTGTAGTGGCCGGACGAATTGGGGCAGCTATTGCTGCAGAAATCGGAACCATGAAAGTCACAGAGCAAATAGATGCCTTGCGGGTTATGGCTACCAGCCCTATTTCTTATTTGGTGGCTCCCCGTTTTATAGCTATTGCTCTTATGCTGCCGGTTTTAATTGTTTATTCTAACGTGGTTGGCAGTATTGGCGGTTGGCTGGTGGCTACAAATTATGCAGATATAAGCAGTTATGTTTACATTGAATCAATAAAAACTTTTGCAGAACCGTGGGACATGATAGGCGGTATGATTAAGGGAATATTCTTTGGGGGAATTATAGCAATTATCGGGTGTCACAAGGGTTTAAATGCTAAACAAGGTGCAGAAGGTGTAGGTCTTGCTACCACAGCTTCTGTTGTTCTTTCTATAATTTTGATTTTTGCTTCCAATTATTTTCTTTCGGTTATTTTGTTTGTGCAGGGGGGTTAAGGAGCCGGTGACACAACCTATTATTCAATTCAAAGACGTGAGCAAGGCTTTTGGACCTAAGGTTATCCTGGATAAAGTAAACTTTACTATAACTCCCGGTGAAACAGTGGCAGTTATTGGTCCTAGCGGTACAGGTAAAAGCACTGTTCTGAAATTACTCATAGGCCTTTTGGCTCCGGATAGTGGCGACATTATCATCAAGGGACATAGTGTGATAGACTATACAGAAGACCAGTGGAATGAATTACGTAAAAGCATGGGCATGGTTTTTCAGTATTCAGCCCTTTTCGATTTTTTAGATGTTGGGGAAAATGTGGCTTTTGGACTTCGGCAGCATACAAATAAAAGTGAGGCAGAAATTCAAAAAATAGTTTCGGAACTCTTAATTTCTGTAGGTCTGGATGGGGCAGAAAAATCCTATCCTGCGGAATTATCAGGAGGAATGAAAAAAAGAGTAAGCCTGGCCAGGGCTATTGCTTTAAAACCGGAAATTATTTATTACGATGAGCCGACAGCAGGACTTGATCCTATTATGGCAGGCAATATCAGCGAACTGATTTTGCAGACTAAACGTAAATTAGGAGTAACTTCTCTTTTAGTTACTCATGACATGGCCAGTGCTTTTTTGGCCGCAGACAGAATCTTGCTTTTGGATAAAGGACATTTTGTTTTCCAGGGTACAGTGCAAGAAACCAAAGATTCAACAAATCCTTTGGTACAGAGATTTATTCGTGGGGAATTGTACATGGAAAAAAGTAAAGGAGGGGGAAAATGAAAACACCAACAAATGAAATAAAAGTCGGTGCACTGACTTTGGGCGGATTGGTTATCTTCCTTCTCGTTATTTCTTTCTTAGGAGTTTTTAGTTTTACCGGCAGCGGGTATAGGATGGATATAATTTATGATGAGGTTAATGGTTTAAAAATAGGTAATGAAGTACGTTTTGCCGGGGTGCCCGTTGGCAAGGTAGAAAATCTGAGAGTAGACGGGACAAAAATAAGGACAATCGTTAAGATTGATTCTAAAAATAAAATACCGGTGAATTCCAAGTTTTCTATTGGCATGGATGGTGTTTTAGGTACAAAATTCGTCAGCATTGATCCTCCCTTGGTTTCGGACGGAACCAATTATAAAGGGGGAGAACAAGTTATTGGTGTTGAACCTAAAGGCCTGGATCAGTTTATGGAATCTTCCACAAAAGTGTTAGGTAAGCTGGAAGGTATTGCCGATGCTTTCAACAATGTGTTTGGTGATAAAGAAGTGCAGAAATCCATGCGTCAGGGTTTTGTCCAGGCAGGAGAAATTGCCAAAAACCTTAATATATTTACCAAAGTAATGGCAGATTCTGCTACGGCTAATCAACAGGAAATTGCTACTATGGTTACCCAGCTCAAAGAAATGTCTATAAATATGAATCAGCTTGTAACGGCTGCCAATGCTAACGGAGCAACCGGTCAGAATGTAGCCAACATGGCCGCTGATATGGCAGATGCCAGCAATCAGATTAAAGAAATGGCTCATTCTCTGAATGGAGTAGTGTCAGATCCTAAGACACAGAAAGATTTAAAAGAAACGTTGCATAATGCTAAAGAAACAAGTGTTAAGGCGAACAAGATTTTAAGTGTGGTTACTAATGCAAAAGTTCAGGCAGATGTAATGTACAATAATAAGGAAAACAAGTGGCGGACCGATGCCGGAGCCAAACTTCCTCTGCAAGACAATAGTTTTGTCTATATCGGAGGAGCAGATATTGGAGATGCTAACAGACTGGATTTACATTATAACAGAAAGCTGAACAATCAATTCTGGATGCGTACAGGTGTTATGGAAGGAGAGTTTGGCGTTGGAGTAGATTATAACATTACGCCCCAGTTAAAACTTTTCACTGACCTTTATGATTTCACTGATGCTAAGTGGCGGGTAGGGGCTGAATATGCTATTACTAAGAACCTTTCTATCATAGGACAGTCGTTTGATATAACGGGTAATGGTTCCGAAACAACATACTTAGGTGTAAGAACCACTTTCTAAAGAATTTTTGTTTGACATTCAGTAGTGAACACATTATAATCTAGCTATGTTGACTAGGTAGTCAGCTAAAACAGGAGGAATTTCCATGAAGTATCATATTACGAAAAATGCAATTTTAGGTGCCGTTATTTTAAGTACTTTGTCTCTACAATCAGTGTATGCTGCGGCTACACCTGCAACTGTAGATTTGAATTTGGAAAAAGCCGTGCACATGGCTTTAGTTAATAATTCAGGCGTAAAAATAGCTAAAACAGAGCTGGCTGCTGCCAAGGCCCAAAAGGATCAGGCTAAAGGAGCCCGTTGGGGTTCTCTTTCTGCTACTCACTACAGCGGACGTTATGAAAAATATGCCAGCGATACAGTAGCTGAAAATACGGTAGGCAATACTCATACTAATTCTGTTAGCTTGGCACTGCCTATTTATACCGGCGGAAAATTGGAAGGCAATATAGAGAAAGCTGCAAAAAATTTAGAAGCTTATAAGTATGGTATGGAAGGTTCTTACCAAACAGCGGAATATAATGCCACAAAAGGTTATTATGATGTGCTTAATGCTTCTAACAGTGTGGCTTTGTGCACAGAAACAGTAAATCGTTTAGCTGACCATCTAAAGAATACAGAAGCACAATTTAACGTAGGGGTTGTAGCCAAAGTAGACGTGCTCACCAGTCAGGTTAACTTGGCCGATGCTCAGCAGTCTTTGACCAAGGCACAAAACAGCTATGATTATTCTGTGGCTTCTTTGGATAATGTGATTGGTTTGCCTCAAAACACCAAACTTAATTTAAGTGAAGGCTTGGAATATAAGGCATATAATAATACTTTGGACAATTGCATTACATATGCAATGACCAATAATCCGTCCGTCCATCAGGCAGAACTGGCTGTAGATATGGCTAAAGCAGCACAAAAGGTAGCCAATGCCGGTAATATTCCCCAAGTGAGTCTGGCAGCTGAAAACGATTGGGCTAAGGATAAATTTCCCGGCAGCGATAAAAGTGCTTGGGCTTTAGGCGTTAACGTTTCCTGGAATTTCTGGGATTATGGTGTTACTGCAGCCAAGGTTGCTGAGGCTAAGGCTAATGTGCTTAATGCTCAGGAAACCTATAGACAAACATCTGATAGCATTCGTTTAAGTGTACGTAACAGTTATTTAAGCTTAAGAGAAGCAGAAAAACGTATCGGAACTTCTTCCGTCAGCGTAGCTGAAGCTGAAGAAGCTTACAGAATCGCTGTTATTCGTTATCAGGCTGGTGTCGGCACCAACACTGATGTTATTGATGCCTCTGTTTACTTAACAACGGCTAAGAACAACTATATTACTGCTTTATATGATTACAATACGTCATTAGCAGCTTTGAAGCAAGGTATGGGCGTTCCCGTCATCACAGATTAAAAAGCGTCGATATTTGGCTTATCCTGCGTCAAGAGGGAGCAGACGAGACAAGGATGAACGTTTATGTTCTATCCTTTCCTCGTCTACTCCCTCTTTCCTTGTCTAAGCACAAATCTTGCCGCTTTTTGTGAACAGGCTGAGCAAGCGTCTCAGCCACAAACTAGGTCTTTTTTCGAAAGTCAAAAGAGAGCGTCCGAGACAAGGATGAACGTTTATGTTCTATCCTTTCCTCGTCTACTCCCTCTTTCCTTGTCTAAGCACAAATCTTGCCGCTTTTTGTGAACAGGCTGAGTAAGTGTCTCAGCCGCAAACTAGGTCTTTTTTCGAAAGTCAAAAGAGAGCGTCCGAGACAAGGATGAACATTTATGTTCTATCCTTTCCTTGTCTACTCCCTCTTTCCTTGTCTAAGCACAAATCTTGCCGCTTTTTGTGAACAGGCTGAGTAAGTGTTTCAGCCGCAAACTAGGTCTTTTTTCAAGTGGAAAACATAAAAAGGGCATAATAAAACAGGTCGGACATGCTCGACCCAGGAGTGGGGTCAAAGGGACTGACAAATTATCTGTTTGCCGGTTATTAAAAATAAGAATTAATAGTGTCATTTGCCTTTAAAATTTGCTATACTTAATATGTATAAGTGTAACGAAATCTCTAGGGAGATATGCAGATGTCCAAGGCAAAAAAAGTTATGCTGGGAGCAGTGATAATTATTGTTGTACTTTATGCAGCAGTGATTAACATTGTGGCGCCTAAGTACATAGAAGCAGTTCTTCCGTCTATAGAAAATCTGTCCACAGATTATATAAACGGGAAAATTAAAATACAAGATATTAAAATATCCTCAGGACTAACCATCACAGCTGAGGATATTTCTGTTACCAATAAAACCGGTGATAAAATTGCCGAAGTTCCTTCTGTTGTGGTAGGCATTAATCCTTTAAAAGGTGTAGCCGGCAGAGATGCTCTTAGCGCAGTCAGCAGCATTGACGTTAATAACCCAGTTATTAGTATTGCCATGGACAAAAAGGATAAATGGAATATTACCGGGTTACTGAAAGAAGTTAAAGAAAAAAATACTGCCTTTAAAGGAATGATACACATTAATAACGGGCACTTGCTGGTAACCACACCCTATGGAAATTGGAATGGGGGCATTCAGGGCGACGTAGATGCGGCAGCAGACCCGGTTTATGCTTTGAACCTGGAAATGCATCTTGGTAATGAAACCATTACTTTAGACGGGAAAATAGACAGTGATATGGTTGGCAATATGAGAGTAAAGACAGCATCTTTTGGAGTAAGCGATTTCACTACATTATTTAGCCATTATCTGCCCATTCAAAACACGACAGGAGCAGTTAAAGACCTCGACTTAGCCTGGAAAAACGACGGTAAAAATATTTCTATGGAAGGAGCCGGTGCTTTTAAGCAATTGACTTCTACTGTTGTGGCAGAAGGCTATCATATACCAATCACGGCCGATGGACAGATTAAGTTTGATAAAATGAAAATTACTGCCAAGAACCTGCAGGCGGCAGTGAACGGTGAGCAATGCCGGGTTGATGGATCACTTGATTTCACTGACATGAAAAATCCTACGGCAGAAGAATTAACGGTGGATTTACAGAACTTTAACCCCAATATGGCAGAAAAGACTATTCCTGTAAGTGGCGAATTAAATGGCCGCCTTGTTTTCAACGGAAATAAAGATAATATTAATCTGGCAGGGAACCTGCAGGCTCCTTTACTTAAAGTAGAAGATTATGAACTGGCAAATGTGGAAGTGGATGTTGCTTCCACAGGTAACAAACTTATCTTGCAAAGAGCCATGGCTGATTTTGGCGGCGGAAAAGTAGTTGTGGCCGGGGAATATGAACAACATACTAAAGAAGTTGTGGCAGGCATTGAAACTCATAATGTAAACTTTGCCAATGTTAATAATAGTTTTGGCAATACCTTAATTGCCGACGGTGTTATGTATCTGGCAGGGTCTTTGGATACAGGCCATTTAAGGCTCAGCACCGTAGGCGACATTATGACACTTAAATGGCAGAACTTGCTTTTAAAGAATTTAATGATTGATGCGGACATTAGCAAAAATAATGTTGTGCTCAATAATTTCTCCGGGGCAACAGGGGATGGAGGCATCCTTTTAGCAAGTGGAAAAATGACAAACTCAGTACTGGATGCAAGTGCCAGTGTTGTTAGATTGCCTATTGATTCTTTATTGTCCTATTTTGGACAGACTGGGTCTGGATTATTGTCAGGTTCCTTTAAGGTAACCGGCACAACCGCTAACCCCAATGTTGCTGGAAGATTTTCCTTGGAAAAGGGAAATGTTGCCGGACAGGAAATCAATGAGGCTCACGGCTTCGCCGGCTGGGAGAACCATGTGCTAAGCTTTAAGAAGGTAGAAGCCTACATGAAACAGGGCTCCCATAAATTAAACGGAACAATTAATATGCAGTCTGATGATCCTGTGTTTGATTTGCAAATAGATACGGAAAACGTGCGCATTGAGCCATTGGCTGCTTTGGCAGGCAGTCCTTTCCCTATTACGGGAAATCTGACCAATAATATGCATCTCACCGGACCCATGTCTAATCCGGAGTTCAGTGGTAATGTCCATGCCTGGTATGGCAGCGTTCACGGTTTCTTGGTTGATGACGTTAAAGGTGATTATAGCTTAAACGGTGGCAATCTCGCCTTAAAGAATTTCTTTATTCATACTTTAACAAGTGTTATAAAAATGGACGGAACTATGGATGCCCAAGGTAATTTGGATTTTGGCATAGAAGCCAAAGACGTGCACTTGGGAAGAATGACAATTATTAATAAGTACGCTGAATTTGGAGGGGCTTTTGACTTTAGTGGCAGTGTTAAAGGCACAAGGCACAATCCTCTATTTAATGGTGTTGTTACTTCTAACAATATTTCCGTTAATAAAGTGGAATTTACGGGACTGGCCTGCAAGCTTCATAGTGAGGGGGGCACAGTTAACAATTTAAATGGTACTTTCCAACAAAAGGCCGGGGGAGACTATGCTGTAGATTTGTTGGTGGACTTTAGTCAGCACCTGGTTCAAGGCAACGTAGATGTACAAAATGGTGATGTTAAGTCTTTGTTAAAAATTGGCAAGCAGGATCTGGATATTCAGGGCGCCTTAACCGGACGTATTGAACTAAATAAAGCCGGCAGAGGAACGGGCCTAACCATGAAAGGTCAGATTGATAATGGTGAGATTCGCGGTATTCAGTTCAAATCAGCAGACTTTGATGTTTTTGCCAATGCAGGGCTCTGGCATATTATTACACTGAAAGCTATAGAAAATGATGGGGGAGTTTTACTGGCCCAAGGTACTCTGGATACTAAAAAACGTACTATTGATATGGAACTAGGCTGCAATAAAGCTAATGCCAAACTATTAACTACGTTTATGACCCATCCTTTAGAATTGGAAGGCTCTATGGATGTTGCAGCTCAGTTAAACGGCAACTTGGACAATCCCAAGGGCAACTTATCCTTGCAGATTAATAATGGTGCCGTTTCCGGTGTGGCTTTTGATAGCTTATACGGAATGGTAACTTTGCGGGATGATATTTTCAAGATGGAACAGCTGCTTCTGCAAAAAGGTATTTATAAGGTAAGTGCCTATGGTTCTTTCCCACAAGATTTGTTGCGTAGAGTAGGGGAAAGACGTAATCCTAATGCTAAAATGGATCTGGAAGTAAAACTGGATAATGCTAATTTGGCTATTTTGCCTTCTTTAACTAAATGGGTGGAGTGGTCGGACGGAGATACCAAGGGTGGTGTGAAAATCACAGGTACTTTGGAAGATTATAATATGGACGGTGCCATTGATGTTACCGGCGGCACTATAAAGATGAAGCATGTGGATACAACTTTAGATAATATTTTGATAAAAATTTTGTTTAAAGGTAAACAAATTAGTTTGGAAAAATTAAACAGTACTGTCGGCAAAAAGGGTACCATAGCTGCCCATGGCAACTTTGCCCTTACTGACGAAGATGAGGCTCCCTACCTTCTGGACTTTATGGCTAAAGACGTGGAGATTAAATCACCGGTATTTACGGGAAAGATTAATGCTCATGCAGAGGTGGAACAAAAGAGAAATAGACCACAAGTTACTGCCAAGGTAAAAGTGGATGATGCTAAGATTAATATTTCCAGTATCCCTGATGTAGGAGAGGGTGACAGCAATGTTGGCCTGCATGTGGATTTTGAATTGGGACCAAAGATTCATCTTTATAATAGGTTCCTTTACAATATGTGGCTGGCCGGCAATCTGAAAGTACGGGGCAGCACAAGATATCCCAGAATTGATGGGGCTATTAAGGCCACAAAGGGAACTATCAGTTATCTCAGCACACCGTTTAATATTCAAGAAGCAGAAGTTACTTGGCCTATGGCCGGCACATTTATTCCTCATGTGAAATTTGCCGCAGTAACTAAATTTGGCCGTTATAACATTACAGCTAAAGCTAATGGTCCTGTAACAGCAGAAACTCTTCATATTTCCTTGACCAGTGAACCACCTGCCTCTGAGAGTATGATTATGAAGATGTTGACATTGAAAACAGATCTGCTGGACAGTAGTGACAATGATTATTCAGGACTGTTGGAAGCAGGTCTACAGATGACCTTCTTAGGTGACGTAGAAGATTTCATTAAGCGGGCCCTGACTCTTGATGATTTCCGCATTTATAGTGGCAGTACACGTTCTGGACTAGGTTTTGATATTGATTCTCTTAAAGCAAATGATTCTTCTCAAGAAGAACGTAATAAATACAATGTGCTGGTCAGCAAGTATCTTACTAAACATATTCTGGTTGGTTACACAACTAGCTTTGATCAGCAATATCACAGCGTTTTTGCAGAATATAATATTGGACCGAAACTTAATCTGGACTTTTCTATTAATGAAAAACAAGAAAAATGGTACGGAATTATGTATAGAACCTCATTTTAAAAGACAAATAGTCAAGGGGGAAAACAAAAAAGTTTACAATTTAATAGGTTGTACTACTGGAAAATAGTAGGAATTAAAGGTATAATAGAGCGTATATGAAAAGTTTTAGTTAATAATTAATTGATACGCTTATAATCTTTAGGGGGTTAAATATGAAAAACCAAAAAGCAGTACGCGCTTTGACTTTAAGTGTAATGACATCTTTATTTATGGCGGCTTCGCCGGCATATGCTGAGGTAAGTCGCTCTGAAGCAGTAACTGCCAAGGGGAAAACAGTTGCTGTGGAAGCAGCTAAAGAAAACGGCATGATTATAGATACAACAAATATTGCAACGGCAGCAGATGCTGAGAAGGCAAAGACCGGTGCTGCTAAAGCCAGCGAAAAAGCTAAAAAGGAAATAGCTCAGGCTGAAAAGGACAAAGCGGAAATGGTAAAAACTGCGGATGATTATACGCCGCCGGAATATACAGAACAAAGACGTAATGGCGTAACCTATATTTCTCAAGCAGGAGAAAAAGAACGTAAAAAAGTCGGAGAAAAAGCTTATGAAAAAGCTAAAGAAGCGGAAGCTAAGGCAGAAAGAGCTGCAGAAAGAGCTAAACCTAAACCCGGTAAAAGCGTTTTAAATCAGTCTACCATGGATACAACCTCTATCCAAAAAGCGGAAAACAAGTATACTGATCTGCAGAAAAAAGTAGCTCCCTATGTTGGTTCTTTAGTAACCAAAGTTGATTTGGCCGGTAAAATTACCAAAGATAAAAATAAAATAATGGAAGTATTAAAGATGCGGGCCGGTTCTAAGCTTACTGCATCAGGGTTTGAAGATGACTTAAAATCACTGTATGAAACAGGCTGGTTTTATGAAATAACTCCTACTTTTAATAGTGTTCCCGAAGGAACTCAGATTATTTATAATGTTTCCGAGAACCCGGTTTTCAAACAATTAGATGTGGAAGGCAATACTAAGCTGTCTACCGAAAAAATTAGAAACATTATGAATTTGCCTGTTAATGAAGTCCTGAACACTCAGGACGTTAATCAAGGGGCTCGCAAGGTAGAAAGCGAATACAGCCAGCAAGGCTATATCCTGGCTAAAGTAAGCGATGTTAGAATGTTGCCCGATGGACATTTGGCCATGCAGGTTAGCGAGGGTATTGTCGATGGGTTTAAAGTCAAAGGTAATACTAAGACCAAGGATTATGTTGTTATCCGTGAGATGAAGCTGAAGAAGGGTGAGCCTTTTAATGCTAAGGCTGCTCGTCGCAGTATGCAGAGAATTTATAACTTGGGATATTTTGAAGATGTTAATATTAAATTGAACCCAGGCGAAGAACCTAATACCGTAACTGTAGAGATTTCCGTAGTGGAAACAAGTACCGGCAGCTTTGGTATAGGTGCCGGCTATAGTGATGCAGACGGTTTCATTGGTATGATTACTATCGGTGATAAGAACTTCCGTGGTACCGGCGACAAGATTGATGCTCGTTGGGAATTCGGTGGAGATTCTGAAACCAATGCTAACTTTGAAGTATCTTATATTAAACCTTGGATTGATAGCAAAGAAACCACCGCTGGTTTAACATTCTACAGAATGACCAATGAATATATTGATTATAATAGAGATGCAGATGAAATTGCCCGTTACTATAAGAGAAGAACCGGTGAGGAAATAACCTTAAGCCGTGTAACGGATAATGAGTTTATCACTAATTCCATCAGAATTAAAAACAGGGATGATAAATATGTCAAACCTGTGGATGGATATAATTCTGACCAATATTTTGAAGGTATGGACAGTGGTGTATATCAGGGCTCCGAAGAAGCAGAAAACAGACAGAAGAGAAACTTCGGTACCACCAGAAGTATTACTTTTTCCAGAGCTTTGGACACCAGAGATAATGTCTATGATCCAAGAGAAGGCAAGAGAACAAGCTACAGCGTAGAAGTAGCATCTTTTGGAGGAGATTTCAGCTTCCAGAAGTATACTGCAGATTTTCGTTACTACTATAAATCAGGCAAAGAAAATGTCTGGGCCTTTAACTGGGGCGCAGGTTATGCTAATGGTGATATGCCTTTGTCCCAACGTTTCTCCTTGGGTGGCAGCGAAACTCTTCGTGGCTTTAAGGATGATCAGTATAAAGGCAATAGCATGTTAAGAGCTTCCCTGGAATTCAGACATCCATTAATGAAGAAAGTAGAAGGGGTACTCTTTACTGATACAGGTTATGCCTGGAGCAAAGATTATGACGAAACTGATTTCCATTTAGGTAATATGTTGTATAGTGCTGGTATAGGATTACGTATTAATTCCCCATTGGGTCCATTGCGTTTAGACTATGGTTTCCCATTGAAGGGAGGCCATGGCGGAAGATTCCACTTCAGCTTTGGCGGTCAGTTCTAAATAGCATGCCAGCCCGGTTATATTTGTATCCGGGCTGGATATTGTTATCATATAAGGTTTTAAATAAGAGAGAGTAGGGATAAGAAAATGATGGAGTTGGCAAACAAGAAAAATGTGAAAGTAATTTCTTTGGTTATTGCCGCAGTGTTTATCGCAGGCTTGTTTGTTTTAGGTTACAGTGAAAGCGGGTTGGAAAGATCCGTAGCAGGTAATCCTTCTGAATCAGCCATTGGCAAAGTAAGCTTTAATGATTTGGTACAAGTGGCTCCCGGCCTCAGTGATGCCAGAAAAACTTTGCAAGAGACAGCTACTGCCAGCCAGAAAGAATTTGAGGAAAAAAGCAAGGGCATGAATGATACTGACAAGGCTAAATTACAGGCAGAGTATCGCAAGAAGCTGCAAGATAAACAAAGCGAATTAATTAAACCTATCACCGAAAGCATTAACAAAGCTATTGCCGCTGTTGGTAAAACTAAAGGCCTAGCTGTTGTGGTAGATAAAAATGCCGTAGTATATGGCGGGTTGGATATCACTCAAGATGTAGCTAAACAATTGCAGAAGAAATAATAATTAAGCAGACAAATAATTTAAGAGGAGGGATATTTTGCGCTGGCTAATTTGCATGTTAACAATTACAGCAATGCTGACAAGTGCTTGTGGCGCATTACCCTTCCGGAATTTTTCTTTTGGCAAACAAAAAGCGCATTTTGCTGTAGTTGACTGGAAAAAGTTAATGAAGGACCATCCTAAGTACAAGCAGTTAATAGCCAGTGGCGATGCTGTGGAAAGTGCTATGAGGATGCGGGACAGACAGCTTCAGACGGGAAGGCAGCAGATTGACCTTTTAGCTCGTATGAAAGGACTAAAAACTCAAGGCAAAGATCATTTTATGAGGGCGGAGTTTTCTGCCAAGATGGCTGAACAAGAGGCCATTGAAAATGACAAGCTAAGAAAATTAGCTGCTGCAGCCAGTGTCGAAGCAGAACAAGAAGTAGCAAAAGACAGGGCTGCCATTGAAGAAGCATATCGCTTACCTATTCTTAACCTTAGAATGAAATTGGAAAGCGTTAAAATGACCAAGAGTGCCAGAGAAGCCGTTCTTCAGGAATTAAAAGAAGTCATACAGACCAAAAATCAAGATTTATCCAGAGTAGAAGCTAAAAAAGCTGACATTGTTAACAAAAAAATGTCAGGAGCAATGCAAAGTGCCCGGGAAAGAATGACTGCTTTTGCCAAAGATAGGCAAAACAGTATTATGAGTAAAGGATTAGGAATCAAAGGACCTAACGGGAAAACTTTTGATTCCAAAGAAGGCGCGGCAGAGCTTGACCAGGTAATTGCTTCTATGGATAAGCAGATTAAAATTAAGCAAGAGCTTCATGATAAGCTCCTAGATGATATTAATGGCGATATTAATAGTGCCATTAAGAAAATAAACCTGAGTAAAAAATATACTCTGGTATTTAAAAATGTTCGGGCTAATATTTCGGCAGATGACATTACCGACGCAGTAAACGCCGAAGTGAAAAATATAGCTAACTAAAAAGAATGAAGAGGGATTAGAATGAAAAAATTATTGGTTTTAGTAGTTGTGGTAATGGCAGCCTTTTCTTTTGGCTGCGGACGTAATGCCGCTTTTGGCGTTGTAGATATGACCAAAGTACAAAGCGAGAGTCAAGTGTTTAAAGATACAGCTAAAAACATGCAGGATCAGGCTAAACTTTTGCAAGACGAAATGCAAAAAGAAACTACCGGCAAGAGTCAGGAAGAAGCACAAAAAATTGTTCAAGAAAAGAGCGCTAAAATGCAGGCTCTTCAATCTGCTGCACAAAATAAGCTAAAACAAAGTTTCGAAACAGCTGCTGCTTCTGTAGCCCAAGAAAAGAAACTAAGTGCTATTCTTATTAAAGAGGCAGTTCCCCAAGGCGGAACTGATGTAACTGAAGATATTATTAAAAAAATGCAATAGTTGAAAGGGGCGGACTAATTGTTCGCCTTTTCCCATGAAAAAGACTTAGAAAGGACTTATTATGGAAAAAACTTTACAGGAATTAGCAGAATTTTTGGACGGAAAATTAACAGCAGGTACTCCCAATATGGTCATAAAAGGTGTTAATGGCTTGGAAGAGGCTACTGCAGAACAAATATCTTTTGCTGTGCCGCCTTATGTGGAACTGGCAGATAAATCAAAGGCAGGAGCATTGGTCTTATCTATGGATGATGCATTTTCCGGACGTCAGGCAGTAATCAGGGTAGAAAATCCTCGGGCTGCCTTTGCTAAACTCTTAGTATTGTTTAGACCACCGGAAGAAGTGGAAACCGGTGTAAGTAAGTTCGCCTTTGTTCATCCTAGTGCCAAAATAGGTAAAAACGTAGCAATTTTGCCCCTTGCCTATATAGGAGCAGATGCTTCCGTAGGTGATGGAACAATTATTTATCCCCACGTTTATGTAGGGAGACATGTGGTAATTGGGTCAAAGTGCATTATTTATCCTAGTGCAGTTATTAGAGAAAAATGTGTTATAGGTGACCGTGTTATTTTACAGGCAGGTTGTTCTATTGGCGGCGATGGATTCGGGTTTGTGACAACAGAAGGCAAGCATACCAAAGTATTGCAGACAGGGAATGTTGTTATTGGTGACGATGTTGAGATTGGCTGCAACACTTGTATTGACCGTGCCACAATTGATAGTACAATTGTAGGCAAGGGCACAAAAATCGACAATTTAGTTCATTTGGGACATAATGATATTATTGGGGATAATTGCTTAATTGTTGCTCAGGTAGGGATTTCCGGCAGTGTAACAGTTGGCCATAATACTATTTTTGGTGGTCAGGCGGCTACGGCAGGACATCTTAAAGTCGGTGACAATTGTCTTTTTGCAGGGCGCACTGGTATTATCAGTGATGTTCCCGATAATGCCGTATGGGCGGGATTTCCTGCTCAGTCCCATACTGCATGGCTAAGAGAAGAAGCGAATCTCCGTAAGGTTGGAGATTTGCTGAAAAAAGTTCGCGCTTTAGAAAAAACAGTTAATGAATTAAAAGAAAGAACTAAAGAATAAGAAATTGGCGAGAAGGGATGTAAGAGGATGCTAGCTTATTGGGCAATGAAGGTTGTCAGTGGCCTAATGTGTATTTTGCCGGGCTTTTTACGGAAAAGTTTTGCCCATTTTTTGGGCTGGATATCCTGGTATATAGTTCCTGCTTGGCGCAGATATATGTCTATAGAAAATATTAAGGATTGTTTAGGTGTGGATGAAGCTAGAGCAGAAGAAATAGCTGAGGCCAGCGTTCATCGCTTTGGACGTATGGTTATAGAAGTTTTGCGTTATCCTTTGGTGGATAAATATAATTTTACTGACCTTGTTAAGTTTAACGGTCTGGAATATTTGGATGCAGCCTATAAGCAAAACAAGGGCGTTATTATGTGTACCGGTCATTTCGGTAACTGGGAAATGCTGGGTGCGTCGATGGCTTTATTAGGATACCCGATTTTATCTATTACCAGAAAACAAAATAATGGCGCCATGGACAAATTTATTAATGACTATCGGGAAATGGTGGGGCAAAAAGTTGTTTATAACCATGGGGAAAACAGTATGCTGGCAATTTGCCGGATCCTTAGGGAAAAACATCTTTTAGGTGTTCTCTATGATCAGGATACAGGGAAAGATGGCATTCATTTGGAAATATTTGGCAAACCTTCCGTTGTGCCGCCTGGTGCCGCAGAACTCTCACGACTCATGGGTTCCCCCATTGTACCTTTATTTATGCACAATAACCAGGACGGAACTATGACAGCAAACATTTATCCTCCCCTTTATACACCAAAAACAGCTGACCGCAAAAGTGATGTTAGTGGTATAATGAAAGAGTTAGTAGTAATATTAGAGCAAGAAATCATTAAATATCCCGAAATGTGGTTCTGGGTTCATGACCGGTGGAAGGATGGACGAGAAAGATATAAACAGTTCAAGAAAGGTGAGCCAGCTTAATGGAATTAACCAAGCAGCGAACATTAAAAAATGAAATAGAATGTAATGGCATAGGACTGCATTCCGGTCAGCCGGTGGCGATGAAACTGTTGCCGGCGCCTATAAATACCGGTATTGTGTTCATTAGGACCGATCTTCCGGGGCAACCTAAGGTAAGAGCTATTGCCAGTAATATTACCGGAACCATGCGAGCTACAACTTTAGCAGAAAATGGTGCTGAAGTTACAACTATCGAGCATGTGATGGCAGCCTTTGCTATGACTCATCTGGATAATTGTTATGTGGAAATGAGTTCTCCTGAGCCTCCCGTGGCGGATGGCAGTTCCAAAACATTTGTAGATGCAGTTTTGCAGGCTGGGATGGTAGAGCAAGAAGCACTTCGCAATGTATACAAAATTGACAGGGCTTTTTCCTACTATAAGGATGACAGGTCTTTAGTGGTGTTGCCCTACGATGGTTTCAGGGTAACATTTACTTCCATAAATGCTCACCCGCTTTTAGGGACCCAGGTCCTTGATCTTGAAGATAAAGATGATAACTTTATTAAAGAGATAGCTCCGGCCAGAACAGTGGCTTTCGAAGATGAAGTAGAAACCATGTGGAAAAACGGTTTGGGCCTAGGTGGCAATACAGATAATGTTGTAGTCTTTGGTAAAGAAGGCATGCTTTCTACACCACGTTTTGACAATGAACTTATTAGACATAAAATCTTGGATGTAATTGGTGATATGTATTTGTTAGGCCCTATTCAGGGACATATCATAGCCATGAAAAGCGGGCATGCTTTTAATGACAACGTTAGCAGACAAATTGATGCCTACCGTAAAGCTAAAAACTCTGGACAAATAAAATTAGGCAAGGTAGAGCAAGGTATAAAAACTGAGGTAAGGAGTAACGACATGATTACATTAGATATTCGTGAAATTCAGAAGATTTTACCCCATCGTTATCCAATGCTTTTAGTGGATAGAATTACTGAATTGGAGCCGATGAAGAGGGCTGTGGGAATTAAAAATATCACTTTGAATGAACCACAGTTTATGGGGCATTTTCCCGGAGATCCCATTATGCCGGGAGTGCTGCTTATTGAGGCAATGGCTCAAGTAGGCGGCATTGCCTTGCTCTATCCTGAAGAAAACAGGGGTAAAATTGCTGTTTTCGGGAAAATCGACAAAGTAAGATTTCGTAAGCAGATTACTCCCGGAGATCAATTAGTAACAGAAGCTATTATTACTAAAATCAAAGGACCTATGGGGATTGCTCAATGTAAAGGCCGAGTAGATGGAAAAGTTGCCTGTGAAGGTGAATTCTTCTTCGCTATTATGGAACAAAAGAATCCTGAACAAAAACAGACCGAAGAACAACAAACTGAACAAAAAACAGAATAAATATTAGGAGTGACGAGTTTATGAACGGAGAGAAAGTGTTGACAATGCATAAGATTCATGAGACTGCTATTATCGCCCCAGGCGCAGAATTAGGCCCGGGTGTTGTAGTTGGCCCTTATTCTGTTATTGGCGAGCATGTAAAAATCGGAGAAGGCACTATAATTCATCCAAATGTAGTTATAACAGGAAGAACAATCATCGGTAAACACTGTGAATTTTATCAAGGGGCAAGCATAGGCGAAGCACCTCAGGACCTTAAATACAAGGGCGAGGATACGGCTACCATTATTGGGGATGGTGTCACTATTCGTGAATGTGCAACTGTTCATAGAGCAGTTGGCGAAGGAAATGAAACAAGAATCGGCAATAATGTTTTAATGATGGCATATACTCATGTAGCGCACAACTGTATAGTAGGCAATAATGTTATCATGAGTAATGTTGCCACTTTGGCAGGGCATGTTATTGTAGAAGACCGGGCAGTAATTGGCGGTCTTACTGCTGTTCATCAATTTACAAAAATCGGCAGAAACTGTATGTGCGGCGGCATGAGCCGTATTTCTCAGGATGTACCGCCTTTTGTTATTGTGGCCGGTAATCCTGCTCATGTTTCCGGGTTAAACAGCGTAGGCATTTCTCGCGCCGGAATTTCTCTTGAGGTTCGGAAAGAACTGAAAAAAGCTTATAAGATTTTGTATAATAGCGGTTTGTCTTTGCCGGATGCTATTGCTACCATGGAACAGGAACTGGACAGCTGCGAGGAAATCGAGCATTTTATGCGGTTTTTGCGTACAGTAGAGCGAGGCATTTGCCGCACTACGGTTCGTGCTGCCAGGGAATAGTCCTATGGAAAAAGTCTTAGGTGTATTAGCAGGAATTGGGCATTTGCCCGTGGATGTAGTTTTAGGTGCCAAAGAAGCAGGCTATAAAGTTGTGGTTATTGGGGTTGTTCCCGATACTAATGTGGAATTACCAAAGGTTGCCGATAATTTTTTCAGTGTTAATATCGGTAAAATCGGTAAAATAGTTAAAACTTTACAAGAAAACAAAGTCCAGGAAGTTACCATGATTGGCAAGGTAACAAAAGAAGTTTTATATAGTAAGGGTGTAATGATTCCCGACTGGCAGGCTGTGAAGTTGCTTTTTTCCTTAAAAGATCGTCATGATGACACTATTATGAATGCTTTAGTAGCTTTTGTGGAAAAAAGTGGTATCAAAGTCATGGACCAGACAATCTTTTTAAAGGCACTTTTTCCGGCTCCCGGTGTTCTCAGCAAGAGAAAACCCACTGCTGATGAATTAGCAGATATGGATTACGGATTTGCTATGGCAAAAAAAATCGGTGGCCTAGATATAGGTCAGACTGTTGTAGTTAAAAATAAGGCAATAATGGCTGTTGAAGCTATTGAAGGTACAGATGCCTGTATTTTACGGGGCGGCAAGTTAGGCAAAAAAGTTATTGTGGCAAAAACCGCAAAACCGGCTCAGGATAACCGCTTCGATATGCCCAGCGTAGGAGTTAAAACCATTGAATCCATGATTGCCGCTGATGCAGCCGGCATTGTTATGGAGGCAGGGCGCACACTCTTAGTTGAACGGGAAAAAACCTTAGCCCTAGCTAATGAGCACAACATTACAGTAGTCGCAAAGTAATGGGACATACTATCTAACAAGAGTTTTCAATAATATTACAGAGTAGACGAGCGTCTACTCTTTTTTTATGGTATAATATAATGAATGCTTATTTGCCATTTTTCAGTTAGGAGGGCAAAATTTGACTAAAATATTCCTTTCCGCAGGAGAAGCTTCAGGCGACCTTCATGCGGGAGCAATTACTAAAGCCATCTTGAAAATAGACCCTGAGGCTCAGGTTTTCGGCATGGGGGGAGATGCCATGCGCAAGGCCGGAGGCGAAGTAATCTTTGATTTGAAAGAATATAGCGTCATGGGTTTTGTTGAAATTCTTAGTGCTTTGCCTAAGTTTTTTGCCCTAAGAAATTCTTTCCGCAAAGTTATGGAAGAACGTAAACCTGATTGCTTTGTAACCATAGATTATCCCGAGTTTAATATGAGGGCGGCAAAAGTAGCCAAAGAACTTAAAATACCGGTTTTGTCTTATATTCCTCCTTCAGCTTGGGCCTGGAGAAAAGGCAGGGCCGTTTCCGTAGGACGCTTGGTTGATAAAGTCGCCTGCATTTATCCTTTTGCTTATGATGTTTATAAGGCAGCCGGTGCCAATGCGGAATTCGTAGGTAACCCTTTAGTGGATATAGTAAAACCACATTTAACCAAGGAAGAAGCTATTGCTAAAGTAGGCAAAGAGCCAGGTATACCATTAGTGCTTTTACTGCCGGGTAGCAGAGTAAAAGAAATTACCGGTGTCTTGCCGATAATGTTGGAAGCAGTGGGTATTATCAGGGAGGCTTTACCTCAGGCTGACTTTGTTTTGCAAAAAGCACCTACCATAGACAGGGAGCTTTTGCAGGGAATAATTACCCAATCCGGTGAAAAAGTGAGAATCGTAGAAGGTGACAGCTACGATGTAATGGGCACAGCAGATGTGGCTTTGGCCACGAGCGGCACTGTTACTTTAGAAGCAGCCTTATGTGGATTGCCAACCGTAATTTGTTATACAGCAAGTCCCTTGTCCATGGCGATTGCCAAAAGAGTAGTAACTGTTAAATTTATCGGTTTGCCGAATATTTTAGCAGACAAAGAAATACTTCCCGAATTGATTCAAGAAAAAATGACTTCAGGAAACATGGCCAAAGCAGTTTTACATTTTCTTCATCCTGAAGAATACAAGAAAATACGTGAAGAACTGGCAGCAGTTGTTAAAAAACTGGGACCGGGCGGAGCAACTCAAAGAGTTGCCAAGATGATACTAAATTTAGCCGGAGACGATAAATGTTAAAATTATATAGCAGGATTTTGCAGTACATTAAACCCTATATTCATATTCTTATAGCAGCGGCCTTTTGTACAGGCATGGCAGCTTTAGGCAATCTGTATGTGCCTTGGATTGTTAAAGACGTAATTGATAAAGTTTTCCAAAACAAAGATAGCAATCTTCTTAATTTAATTGCCATGGGCATCATTGCTATTTTCTTTGCCAGGGGTTTATTTTATTACGGACAGAATTATTTAATGAATTATGTAGGAGAACGCATTGTAATAGATATTAGAGGTGAGGTGTTCCGCAAATTACAACGGCTGCCGGTTTCTTTCTACGATAAGAATAAACTGGGAACCATTATGAGCTATGTAACTAATGATGTGGCGGCTCTCCAATCGGCTATGGTAGAAAATACCATTGAAGCGATTACAGAACTATGTATTTTGATTGGGTCTGTATGCGCTATGGTGTATTTGGACTGGAAATTGACCTTGTTCACTTTCTGTACTTTTCCGGCGGTACTGTTTTTTATGGACTTGTTTGGCAAAAAAATTCGTAAAGCAGGTCACAGAATTCAGGAAGCAACAGCTGACATTACGTCAATTTTGCAGGAAACTTTATCAGCCATGCGGGTTGTAAAGTCCTTTGTCAGGGAAGATTTTGAAATCAAGCGGTTCGAAGACCAAAATAAAAGAAATTTTGATGCTAATATGAAGAATGCTCAACTGATGGCTACGTTAACACCGGTAATTGAATTCACAGCGGCATTAGGCGTAACAGCGATTATTTGGGTAGGAGGCCGCAGTGTTATTAACGACGAGATTTCAGCCGGATCCTTGGTAGCTTTCTTGGTTTATGCGGTGAATATTTCTAATCCTATTAAACGCCTTACTAGAGTGCTTGGTTATATTCAGAAGGCTTTAGCGGCAGCCCAAAGAGTATTCTATGTTTTGGATTTGGACGAAAAAATTCATCAAAAGCCTGATGCTCTGGAACTTCCTATGGTTCAAGGTTCTGTGGAATTCAAAAATGTGGCATTTAGCTATAATATTGACGAGCCTATATTACGGGACATTTCCTTTAAGGCAAAGCCCGGACAAGTGGTAGCACTGGTAGGACCAAGCGGTGCAGGCAAATCAACAATTGCCAATCTGGTACCTAGGTTCTATGATATTGATAGCGGCAGTATTTATATAGATGGCCATGATGTTAGGGATGTAACACTGAAATCTCTTAGGGAGCAAGTTGGTATAGTACCACAGGAAACCACCCTATTTAATGGAACCGTTTATAATAATATCCTGTATGGCCGTTTGGATGCTACCAAAGAAGAAGTTATAGAGGCCGCTAAAGCTGCCAATGCCGATGAATTTATCAGGGAACTTCCCCAAGGTTATGACACTAATTTAGGAGATAGGGGTATTAATGTTTCCGGTGGTCAAAGACAGCGTATTTCCATTGCCAGAGCTATATTAAAGAATCCCAGAATTTTAATTTTGGATGAAGCTACCTCTGCTTTGGATACAGAAAGCGAGCATATTGTCCAGGAAGCCTTGGACAGATTAATGGTAGGCAGGACTGCTTTTGTTATTGCCCATAGACTTTCCACGGTGCAAAACGCAGATAAGATTCTGGTTTTGGATAAAGGACGTATAGTGGAAGAAGGAACTCATGCTGAACTTATGGCTAAGCATGGCTTATACGCCAGACTTCATGATATTCAATTTTCTACGGCGGACTTATAAAGGGGTTAAATAATGTATTATTTTATTTACAATGTTTTAGCAACAGTCTTATTTATTTTGTTTGTATTACCCTATTTTACCTGGCGGTATTTTCGGGAAAAGGGCTTTCCCAGACGTTTCAGGCAAAGTATGGGAAGAATAAGAGACGATGAAATAGCGGCTGTGGCTCATAAAAACTGTATATGGATTCATGGAGCTTCTGTAGGTGAAATCGTGGCGACCAGTCCTTTGGTAAAAGAAATTCGCAAAGCTATGCCTGATGCGAAGATATTGGTTTCTGCTGTTACTACAGGTGGCTATGATATGGCCCATCAAATTATTCCGGAAGCAGATGCCATTATTTACTTCCCCGTAGACCTACCTTTTGTTTCCGAATCTTTTGTAAAAAGAATTATGCCTAGGATTTTTATGCCGGTAGAAACAGAATTATGGCCTAATTTCCTGAAGGCAATCAAGCTGCGCAGAATTCCTGTAATGATGGTAAACGGTCGTATTTCCGATAAATCCGTAAAAAGTTATCGGTATCTGTTTGGTATTCTTGCAGATATGCTGGGTAGCGTAAGCCGTTTCTGTATGCAGTCTTCTATTGATGCAGAATATATTTACCATCTTGGGGCGGAAAAGCGTCGGATTTTCGTAACAGGTAATACCAAATTTGACCAGACTTATGCAGAAGTAACACCCAAAGACCTGAGTAACTACAAAGAAGAATTGGGACTGGGGGATGCTTATCCTGTAATTGTGGCAGGGTCTACTCACCCAACCGAAGAAGATGCCATGTTTAAAGCTTTTATCGATGTACGTAAAGAATTTCCTAAGGCCAGACTGGTCATTGCTCCCCGTAAACCGGGCCGGGTTAATGAAATAACCAAGTTGGCTAAACAGTTTGATTTAACGGTAGGACTTCGTTCCCAGTTGAAAGACATGGCAGGGGACAGACCTGTTTTCCCGGTGCTTATCATTGATACTATTGGAGAACTGGGACGTATTTATGCTGTTGGAGACGCTGTGTTTGTAGGCGGCAGCCTGATAAAACACGGCGGTCACAATGTCCTGGAACCGGCAGCCCATGCTAAACCTATTATTGTAGGTCCCAGCATGAATAACTTTAAAGACTCTTTTGCTCTCCTTTCAAAGGTGGGAGCATGTAAACAAATAAACAATGCCAAAGAATTGGGTCAATTGTTTTTAAAAATATTCAAAGATGATGACCTAAGAAAGAAAATGGGAGATGCGTCTCTTCAAGTAATTAAAGAAAACAGAGGGGCTGCTGTAAGAACCATTGAATATCTGAAAGAACTCCTTCAAGTTACGGCTGTAGAATGCAGCGTTAATTCTCATTACAAAGTTAATACCCGTAACATTGATGATGAAGTCAGTCCCAAGATGAGAACAGGTGATGCAGTTACTCAGTATCTGATGCAGCTGTCTCATGGTGAGGATAGCGGGTTTTTTGATTATTTGGTCCTAGCTATTCTCAGATGTTTTTCCGTTCTTTATGAAGTAATAGTACGTTTGAATCTTAGCTTGTACACCAACAAGCTGCTGCCTCAGGTCAAGCTGGGCTGCTGTGTTATCAGTATAGGCAATATTACCGTAGGCGGCACAGGAAAAACTCCTACTGCTCAAATGGTTGCCCAGATGATTCAAAAAATGGGCTATAAGGTAGCTATTTTAAATCGTGGTTATCGTTCTCATTGGGAGGAAAGAATCGGGGTAGTTTCCGATGGCAAGAAAATTTTTATGACTGCCTACGAAGCCGGTGATGAAGCCTATTTACTGGCTAAGACTTTGCCGGGGATTCCGGTAGTCATTGGTAAAGAAAGGGCTGTTACCGGTAAATTCGCCGTAGATAAGCTTCACGCAGAAGTAATCATTCTGGATGATGGGTATCAGCATTGGCAGTTGTACAGGGATTTGGATGTTGTATTAGTAGATACCCTGAATATGTTTGGCAATGGGAGCATTTTACCCAGAGGTACGTTGAGAGAACCTTTGTCCAACTTAAATAGGGCCGGTCTTTTCCTTTTAACTAAGTGTAATCAAAGTTCCACGATTTCCCGTGCTACTTTGTGTGACGATTTACATAAGAGAGCTCCTTTGGCTCCTATTGTAGAAAGTACCCATAAACCCTGTAATTTCTTGGAAATTGCCGACTGGTACAAAAACGATGTGACAAAAGCTTTGCCTTTAGCGGCTCTTAGAAATCAGTCAGTGATGGCTTTCTCTGCTATAGGTAATCCATCATCTTTTGAACAGACCTTGGCGGCAGAAGGACTTAATATTGAAGAAGCCATTCGTTATCCTGACCATCACGATTATGGTATGGTAGAAATGCAGTACATTATGGACAGGGCAGTAAAGAAAGGTGTCAAAGCTTTGGTAACTACAGGAAAAGATGCTGTTAAGATTCCTACGGAATTTATTTATTTAACAAGAGAGGTTCCTTTGTATATACTGAATATGGAAATTCAAATTACTTCCGGACAGGAAGAATTTACAGCTAAAATCAGAGAAGCAATTGAAAAGGAGATTAAAAGATAATGGATGTATTATGCGTTATTCCGGCTCGTTATGCTTCAACCA
>Ga0183095_10843_pt1 | contig 52091 bp, 46 predicted proteins | sample BioMet4_FD_130346 | JGI IMG/M metagenome (GOLD analysis project Ga0183095, IMG submission 130346) | Microbial communities from bioreactor (seeded with sewage sludge) at LBNL, California, USA - Biofuel metagenome 4 (v2) (version 3) | ecosystem: Engineered > Bioreactor > Anaerobic > Unclassified ...
AAGCAGAAAACAGCATCAATTTGAACCATTTGATACTATTTCGCTGCAAACGGAAGTTAATTGTGTTAAATGTTAGAATGGCAAACAAGTGCAAAAATGCCAAAATGCAGTTATCTGATAGTCAGTTGAATAGCGCATCAAAAATCTTGGCTCGCATTTTATTCGTCTCATTTGTAGCTATCTGATAATCAAGCATTACCAGCTTCCTGCATCGGTAAATAGTACTATAGCTTATTTCAGCAAAGCATCTATTGCTTCAGCTGTTTTATTAATGTCAGTAGGATGAGGTGCTTGAGTTGTCACAATCTCACCTTTCATATTTACTAATAAATAACTTGTATAGCCAGGTAGTTTATAAGCAGATAAAAATAATTGTGTAGTAGCTTTATCGAAGAAAAATACGACACATCATTATCTATGTTAAGCCTAAATACATCAGCAATGATATATAAGGGGCTTTGATCGTAACATTTTAGTAGAAATATTTATTTAATTAGCAACAATTCATTATTTTTGCCAAGAGCAAGTAATAATATGTTGTTCATCTTCGAAAAACTAGGATATTGATGATGAGAGAACACTTTTCGATTAATCAAATTAACAAAAAGGACTATGGAGCCTTCCAGAAATTCTATACTCAATATTACAAGATACTTGTGCTCTATTCTATGCAGTTAGTAGGATCCCAAGAAATTGCGGAAGATGTCGTCCAGGAACTCTTCGCTAATATTTGGGAGAAGGACACTCAGTTTATATCCGAAGCCTCCTTTCTATCTTATCTATACAATTCTATTCGCAACTCCTCTATTGACCACCTGCGCCATAAACATATCGAAGAAGAATACATCCAGAAGATTATGGACTCTAATGAATCTTATCCTATTCACGATGGGAAGGATGAGGATTTTTTCGAAACAGAAATCTATCATTTGCTGTTCCAACTAATAGATAAATTGCCTACCCGATGCAAGGAAGTGATGGTGAAGGCAATGGATGGCAAGAAGAATGAGGAGATTGCGCAAACACTAGAGATATCTATTGCTACTGTCAAGACTTATAAAAAACGTTCACTCGAAATTCTCAAAAGAAAGCTTTCGGCCTATGATTTCTTCCTTCTCTTTATATTTCTAGCTCGCTGAATCAAATAAATATACAAGTTTCTATTGTTTTTTGTAATTAATTTCAGTTTTTCTTTAAAAACTTACTATTTCTTGTCCTCCTAAGTCAAAAGAAAATCGTCTAATTTAAGTAATGCTAATAAAAGACTACCAAAAATGAAGCACAAGACGAATCCCAATATACTCATCTTTCGTAAACTGATCGGTATTTGTTCAGAAGAAGATGAACTAAAACTCTACGAGTGGATTAACAAATCTGCTCACAACAAGCAAAAATACGATCATTTCTTTGCCGAACGGCGTTTCACCGAACTCTATCATACGTACCAAAATATTGATGCCAACAAGGCTTGGTATGATTTCAACAAAATATATATGCCTCGTCGTTTGAGGATACGTAAAACCATTCTTCGGTATGCCGCTATTTTAATAGTTCCTATTATAGGAATCGCTCTTTGGCTGACGATACAAAGTAAATATACCAAACCACAGTTATCTCCTGAAGCCTACACAGCAATGGTAAAATCGGTCAAATCAGGAAAGAATAATGCTACGCTCATATTATCCAACGGTAAGAAAGTACCACTAGGCTCTGTCGTTAATCAGACGAATAAACAAGTAATACCCATCATGGCACAGTCTATCGTCCAATCAATATCCGGTGAACAAGACAATACAATGGTTACCAAGAAAGGAAGTGAATACTGGCTCACTTTTGAAGATGGATCAGTGGTGCACCTTAATTACAATACATCACTAACCTACCCTACCCATTTTTCGGAGACCGACCGTACTGTCTATCTGGATGGTGAAGCATACTTCCTAATAGCAAAAGATAGTAAACGTCCATTCCGTGTGATATATCACAATGGAATGATAAAAGAATATGGTACTGAATTTAATGTCAATACCCGTTCAAAAGACGGTATAGAGGTTGTGCTTGTAAAAGGTTCTATCAGTTTGATACCTAAAGAAGGACACGAACAAATGATAAAACCTGGTGAAATGGCAATTGCTAAATCTGGGAACGTACAAATATCAAAAGTCGATCTTGAACCTTACGTGGCATGGAATAGTGGTCGATTCGTATTCGAAGACTATACTATCGAACGTATTATGAAAGTAATATCCCAATGGTACAACATGAAAGTAACATTCGGTTCTGAAAGTATAAAGCACGTACATTTCACTGGTGACGTAGACCGTTACGGAACTCTTTCACCGATACTAGAAGCCATCCGTAATGTTACTGGACTCGACATTGAGATTAAAGGTGAATATATCATTTTGAACGAACCAAATAACTAATTAAAATCAAAAAAATTAAGATGGAAGAAAAAAAGAAAAACCGAGTGAGCACACACAGACTCCTCGCAATATTCTTTTTGTTATTCTTGCCTATGCTTGCCTGCCAGGCAATCACGCAGAATAGCACAATGAGAGTATCTTTAGAAATGAAATCTGTCTCTCTAAAAGACTTCTTTGAAGCTGTCAAGAGCCAGACTGGTCTAGACTTTATCTACAATTCTGACCAAGCACGAACAACACGGGTAACAGTTAGCAGCAAGAACGAGTTGGTTGAAAAAGTATTAGACAGAGTCATCAATGACAACGGCTATACTTACCGTATTGCAGGTAACATTGTTACAGTTGTTCAACAAGTAAAAAAGAACACACGTTTGATGATTGGTATTGTGAAAGATAACGAGGGAGATCCCCTTCCTGGTGTTAATGTATACATTAAAGGCACACAATACCATGCAATAACAGACGTTGATGGTAACTATGTCATCCACATACCTTCAACTGCATGTATTGTTACATTCTCCTTCGTGGGAATGAAAACAGAGACAGTAAAGGTTCCACAAGGAGACGACATGAAGGTAAATATCAAGATGACTAGCGACAACCAAATTGGTGAAGTTGTTGTTACAGGTATCTTCAAAAAGGCAAAAGAGAGCTATACTGGTGCAGCAAGCACCGTAAGTTCTAAAGACTTGCAACTATACAAAGGCTCTAATTTGTTGCAAACTTTAAAGAACGCTGATGTTTCTATCAATATGACTGTAAACAATACTCTAGGTAGCAACCCAAACAACTTGCCACAGATCAATATTCGTGGTACTTCTTCATTACCTCTCAACGTAAAGGATGTGAACAATAACGTAACCAACACTACCAATACTCCATTAATTATCATGGATGGTTTCGAAATCTCACTAACCAAATTAATGGACTATAACGACGAAGAAATTGAATCTATCAATATTTTAAAAGATGCTGCCGCAACTGCCATTTATGGTTCGAGAGGCAGCAATGGTGTAATCGTCGTCATTACCAAAACTCCTGATGCTGGGCGTTTAAAGGTAAATGCTGAGATTGGTGCCAACTTCCAAGTACCTGACATTTCTTCTTATCATCTGCTAAATGCAGCACAAAAGTTAGAATTGGAACGCAACGTAGGTCTGTACCAGGACGAAGACTATCCCTCTATCACCATCGAACGTCAAGCTATGTACAACAAACGTCTGAAAACCGTACTTTCAGGAACCGACACAGATTGGCTCAGCAAACCTTTGCACAATGGCATGGGTGGTATCTACAAATTACGTCTCGAAGGCGGCAGCCATGAGTTCCGTTGGGGTGCTACTGCCAGCTACAACGATATAGAAGGTGCCATGAAAGGTTCTTCTCGTAAGAACTTTAATGGTTCTATCACATTGATGTACAATTTGAAAAACTTGATTTTCAAAAACTATACTTCGGTTGGTATCAACCGCAGCAAGGAGAGCAAATATGGTACGTTCAGCGACTACGTAAGTCAAGAGCCATATAACCAACCTTACGACTCAGATGGGAATATAGTACGCTATTTCGACGGTTTCTATGCCAACAATAACAGAGTTCAGAATCCGCTTTACGATGCTACACTCAACAGTTTCAACAAGACTGGTTATACCGAACTTCTCAACAGCTTCTCTATAGAGTGGAGGATTCTGAATGAATTGACCATGAGAGGTCAGTTCAGCGTTTCTGGAAACCACAACACTAGTGATTATTTCTTACCTTCTGAACATTCGTACTTCAACAACGACACCTATAATTCTACCGACGACGGATTCTTCCGTAAAGGCCTCTACACTTATGGTACAGGCGATACTTATAATTACGACGGAAGCGTAACACTCTCATATAATAAAATATTCAATAATAAGCACAGCATCTATGCTGGTGTAAACTACGAATTGGCCGAGACGAACGGAAAAAGCTACAGTTTCACTGCCGAAGGTTTTTCGAGTTCGGATATCTCTTTCTTGGGCAATGCACTTCAATATTATAAAGACGGCAAACCTACAGGTACAAAGACTCTAACACGTCGTATGAGCATGACGAGCAATGTCAACTACACATACGATAACCGCTACTATGTAGACCTTTCTTATCGAGTAGATGGTAGCTCTGCTTTCGGCTCAGACAAAAAATACGCACCTTTCTGGAGTGTGGGAATTGGATGGAACATGCACCGTGAGAAGTTCTTGGAGAATAATAATATTATCAGTCTCTTGAGACTTAAGGCCTCTTACGGTGAAACAGGTTCGATGAACTTTTCTGCTACGGGAGCCAAGACAACCTACGAATATGCTACCGACAATAAATACATGATTTGGAACGGCGCTTATTTACTTGGCTTAGGTAATTCAAAACTAACCTGGCAAAAGACAAAAGAGACGAACCTCGGACTTGAATTTGGTTTATTAAAAAGCAGAATTAAAGGTACTTTCGACTGGTATAAAAAGAAGACATCCAATTTGCTGTCGTACATGGATATGCCTCTATCAATGGGCTTTTCCAACTACCTCGCCAATGTCGGTGAAGTAGAAAACAAAGGTTTCGAAACCTCTTTAAATGTTTACATTATCCGAGATATTCAGAAGAATTTCTTCTGGACAATTGGAGGACAGCTCACTTACAACAGAAACAGAATCACCAAACTCTCTGATGCCATCAAAGCACAGAACGAAGCGTACCTTAAAGAAAATGTAGAAGTAAGCAACCTATTCTACGAAGGTCGTCCGCAAAATAGTATCTATGCAGTTCAATCGCTCGGCATCGATCCAAGTACAGGTAATGAAATGTTCTTAGGAAGAGATGGTAAGGTAACCGACACATGGAAAGCATCTGATAAGGTGTACCAAGGTTCATCCGATCCTTCATATCGCGGTATTGCCAACACCATGCTGCAATGGAAAGGATTTACACTCAACATGTCATTCGGCTACTATTGGGGAGGCAAGCGCTATAATTCCACTTTGCTAAATAGAGTCGAAGTAAGTATAGATGAAATCAGAGCTAAGAATGTCGACGAAAGAGTATTAACACAACGCTGGACTAAACCTGGCGATATCGTCTTCTTCAAAAGAATCTCTGAAACGGCAACACGTGCATCTTCGCGTTTCGTAATGGACGATAACGTACTGGAGTTGCAATCGGTAAGTTTGGAATACAAATGGCAAAATGAATGGCTCAAGAAATGGACACGCATACAAACACTAACTTTCGGTCTGAATATGTCTGACCTATGGCACACAGGTTCTATCAAGATGGAACGTGGTATAAGTTATCCTTATGCTCGCACCATACAGGGACATGTGAAGTTCCTTTTTTAACTAAACCAAATAAATATCAGAACAATGAAGAAATATACATACCTATTATTCTTAATCTTCGCCAGCATGACGATATCTTCGTGCAACGACTGGCTGAATGTGAAACCTGATACGCAAGTAGAAGAAGATGATATGTTCAAAAGCTATCAAGGGTATCGCAGCGCACTCACCGGATGCTATATGACATTAGCCAGTACTAGCATTTACGGACAGCGTCTGACAATGACAAATATCGAATCGCTTGCCGATTTATGGTATATGACCGACGGTTCATTCCATCCTGATGACTATAATCTGATGATACATAACTATACGCAGGACAATGCAAAAAGCGCCATCAAATCCATCTATGGCGAACTGTTCAATACTATTGTTCAAGCTAATATGATTCTCAAACACATAGAAAAAAGTTCTGTTTTCGAAAGCGAGTCGAACCGCAAAGTAATCGAAGGAGAAGCCTATGCTGTACGTGCCCTCTGCCAGATGGACGTTCTCCGGCTGTTCGGACAGATGCCGCAAAATGCAACAAAACAAGTGTCTCTCCCCTATTCAGAAACAACTTCCATCAGTGAGATGCCTGCCTATTACAACTTCAACGATTACGTTAAGAAGCTACAATCCGATTTTGATAAGGCCATTTCGCTATTGAAAGACAATGATCCCATCTTCAGCAGTACATTCAGTAGTCTCAGCTATCCGAGCACTACAACTGATGATACTTACACCTACTACCGTCAGTTCCGTTTAAACTATTGGGCAGTAATAGGTATGCAAGCTCGTTTGGCCCTCTATTTAGGCGACACAGCTAAAGCTCATCAGTTGGCCATGTCTATCATCAATGCCAAAGGTGCAGACGGCAATGCCCTGATGAATCTAAGTGGTATATCCGATCTTACCGCCAGCTACTTCAATTTGCCATCCGAATGCCTATTCTCTCTGAGCAAGTACAACTTGCTTAGCTATACTTCGTCGTATTTCATTGGCAACGGTACCGCTCAAGTCAGAGTCAACTTGCACTACTGCGTCAACAATAATATGTTCACCAATATTTTTCAAGGTGCAAACATATCATCCAACAATCGTTATCTATATGTTTGGAACAATCAGACCAAAACTGAAACAAGCGTTATATATCCAACAATAACCAAGTATTACTATACAACGTCAACAACATCCTCTGCATCTACTACGATGCTTAAGAGACAGGTTATTCCGATGTTGAGAATGTCTGAAATCTACCTTATTGCTTTGGAGACAAGCACCGATTTGACAGAAGCGAACTCGTTGTACAAGACTTATATGGAGTCGCAGAACGAATTGATTACGTCTGATAAGTTTACATCATTGGATCAAGTAAAATCTATCATTATGAGTTTATATCTCCGCGAGTTCTATGGCGAAGGTGTAATGTTCTACGCCTATAAGCGAACGGCTGCTCCCTCTGTTCAGATGAATTATACACAGAAAGTGGATATGGGTGAAGACCAATATGTCATTCCACTTCCTGAGACAGAATATGATCCTGCAACTATTAAAAAATAGAAGAGATGAAATATTTATATAGATTAATTTTATTAAGTTGTTTTGCAGTATTCATTTCGAGCTGCGAAAAAGATTTGCCCAAATACAGCTATCAACAGAATATGCTGAACTTCTCTAGATCATTGGCTGATTCGGTTCAGAACCATTCTTTCATCTATAGCAAGGGCTCTAAGATTGATACCGTTTGGGTTAGAGTATCTACACTAGGATATGTAGTCAATGAAAACCGTCCGTTTGAACTCCAGCAAGTTCTTACAGGCACCAACGATGCACAACCAGGCGTACATTATGTATCTTTTGACGATAACGCATTAAAAAAACTATATTACATACCGTCGAATGCTACAAGTAACCGAATTCCTATTGTATTGTTGAAAGATTCTACACTGTCGAAACAGACATACAACTTGGAATTCACTTTTAAGACCAACGATTATTTTACTACCGGATATGAGAGTTATAGTAAGATAATGATTACCATCTCCAATATGTTGAGCAAACCTAGGTATTGGACAAGTGTATGCAATTACTACTTCGGCAAATACGGTGTAGTAAGACATCAGTTCATGATTGATGCTTCGGGCTACAAGTGGGACGATAATTTCCTTCTTAATGTGTTGCATACCAATAGTACGTGGACTGCCGATCAAGCTTATATGGCATACTTTGCTACCTTCTTCAAGAAGAAATTGGAAGAGCTCAACGCTACCAGAAAAGTTCAAGGACTGGGTAAGCTGGCAGAATCTGATGGAACGATTATTACTTTTAGTTATGCTGATTAAATTTTTAGAAATGATGAAAAGGTTATTATATATTTTACCCATTAGCATCATCTTGCTTTTGGGCTCCTGCGTGAATGATGACAGTACGATAGCTACGATCAACGTAAACGATATAGCAATCTCTAATATTGGCAGCAAATATTCCGTTATTTCTTATGCAGGCAACAAATTAGAAATCCAGCCCACTATAGAAAGCGGTTATTCTGACATAAACTATCGTTGGTATATTATCGATAAATCTAAAGAAGGCCGTTCTTCCTACAATTCAGGAATTACCTATGATATGGACTCTATAGCCAATACGAAAGACTTATCATACGAAGTGAACCTACCCGAAGGCAATTACAGACTTGTATTCAAAGCTTTTTCCAAATCGAATAACTACAGTATGTACAAAACAGCCGATGTAGAAATCACTACTCAATTCTCCAAAGGTTTCTATATTCTCAAAGAAGATGCAACAGGCAATACTGAATTAGACATGTACACACCAAGTGGAATTCTGATGAACAACCTTCTGAAAAAAACCCAAGGTTCATCTATGACAGGTTCACCGCGTTCGTTAGGATTTTGCTACGATCAAGCATACATGATAGGTACTGAAAAAAATTATTCTAACTGTATGTGCATCACTACAGAAAAAAACGATATGAAATTCATCCGCATCAGCGACATGAAACTCGTTATTGACAAGAGTAATCTTTTGTTCGACGAGATCGACAGTAAGGAGCAGTTCTATGGTACCGTTAAAGGTTACTACATGATGCATCTGTTCACTAGTGCAGGTGTGAGAAGTGTTTACGATGGCCCCGACGGTGGAAACACTGGAAAATTCGGCAATGCTCTCGGCGATGTAGGTGCTAGCAAATATTATGTAGACTGTGCAAGCCAATATGGCATGAGATTTTGGAGTGATTCCGACCATGGTATTTATGGATGCGATTACAACGGCAGCGTTACTGCTGTACCTATGGCAACAGGGGTGAATTACAAATCGCAAGGGCTTACAGGTTATAGCTGCGTTGCATGCGGCGAAAGTCAGATTGGTTCTGTCGAAAGAATGTTCTTTCTTCTGAAAGATGATGCAACAAGCAAACGTTACTTCTATTTCCTAACCAATGCACGCGTTAAGGAGGTTAGAGAATTGGATCCCAGTCTCAATATGGCACAAGCCAATATTTTCAGCACCAATGGACGTACTGCCACTATTGTCTATTGCGTAAACAACAACAGATTGTACGGTTACAATTACAACACTGGTGCCGAAGTAGAAATGCCATTTTCAGGTATTCCTGCCAATGAGCAAATTACTTATATCACCAACCAATATTGGCTGGGTAGCGACTCTTTCAACTACCTCGTTCTTGGCACCCAGACCGGCGATACATACAAACTCTATTTCTATAACATGGTAGGTGGACAGCCTAGTGGCGATCCTGTAAAGACGATTACAGGTACTGGTAAATTCAAATCTATCCGCTATGTCACACCGCAATACAGCAATTGGACAACAGCATTTTCTTATCCTTTTACCGATTAGTACCGTAAGATAAACTTATAATAACAATTACAATGAAGAAAATAATAAGAAGCATGCTGCTGACATTCGTTGCCACTAGCCTATCTGCGGTAGCCTTTGCTCAAACCGACGAAGGTGTACAGTTCAACGACAACACACCGATAAAAGAAATTTTTGCCAAAGCAAAAGCCGAGAACAAGATGGTATTAGTAGACTGTTACACATCGTGGTGCGGCCCTTGCAAGATGATGGCGAAAAAAGAGTTTCCTAAGAAAGAGATGGGCGATTACTTCAATCCGAAGTTCGTATCCGAAAAGATAGATATGGAGAAGGGTGAAGGTCCCAAGTTGCTCAAGCAATGGGATATAAATGCGTTCCCCACATTTCTGATTCTCGATGCTGAAGGCAAAGTATTGTACCGTATGGTAGGATACAGAACCTCCGAACAGTTTATCAAGGAAGTGAAAGAAGGCATCGACAAAGGACCATTCGGTGGTCTCGACAAGAAGTACGAAGCCGGTGATAGAAGTATTGAAGTAGTTCAGAAGTATCTGGGCATGTTGAAAAGCCAGTACGCCACCGAGACCTATCATAAGATAGCTGACGATTTTCTGAAAGACAAAGTCGACAAGATTCTTACCGACAAAGCCTATTGCGACTTGTTCTTGAACTTCGCCGAGATGAGTCCCTACTACGACCTGTTCTTGCAAGTTTACAAGCGCAGAGTGGCGTTCAAGGTTACCGAAAAAGCCTCGGAATTCAATCAGACGTTAGACGATACATGGATTTCTTATCCCAACACGCAACGAGACTATTTCGATATTAAGGGTGAAGGTCACAGTGCCAGCTATACAATTAAAGCTGATAAACTGAACGATTACTACGCATATATGGAAAAATGCGGCATTAAGGATGTGGCAGATATCAAAACGAAGATTCAGTTGAAGAACTTCTACATGATGCCTTACTTGTCGAGCGACGATTTCTTCGGCATTGCCAAGACGTATGTCAAGAAGGGAGATATCGACGACGAGACTTTTTCGCAAGTATGCGGCGGACTCTATAAAAGTGCCATCTCCGCTTCCAAGAAGAAGGTAGTGAAAGGCTGGATTGAGAATCGGCTCAAAACACTTGCAGGCGACGATAGCCAAAACAGCAAGTATTTCAGTAAGTTCTATAATTCGATACTCAATCCTGAGACGAAGAAATAAAGATTACATTCTCTCGCGTTAAAATAAACATTTTAGTTTACGTAACCACGACATGGGCATGTCGTGGTTACGTTTTTTATAGCCCACACATAAATATTTTCTGTAATAATTGTTTATAACAGATTTATATTTTACATTTATAGCGTAAAAGGTAGATATAAAATAAAAACTACAAAAGTATATAAGTATGGCAATAGTAACTATTAAGACTGTTAATGCAGGCTGTAATCATAGCAAACTGATGAGAATGATACCCATTCTAGTATTAACAGCAATGAATCCGTCATTATCAAATGCAAAACAGCCGATGAAGGTTATGTCTTTATGCAGTGAATTTACGGCAGAAACGTATGCTCCGTCCAGTCCCGAAGCAGCAACTCCGCATACAATTGTTTATACAAAAGTCCAGAAAGGGACGAAACCCCGTTTTGGACTTAGTTCACTTATCGTTATACGTAAGTCAAAAATAGTAAAATGTAACGGTGAAACTTACAATATGGTATTAGCAGATAAGCATCCAGAGAGTAATAATTATGATCCTAAGTCGGTGGATGAAGTGTATTTATTTAAATGCGACGCTAACGGGAACATTGATAATAAATACTACAAAACTGGAATAAAAGATTCGAAAACGAATCTATATGAAGCACCATGCATAAACAGTTTGATATATCACAATTTGGGTGGAGATAAAACTTTTGCAGGAGCTGAGATTTTGGAACATCGCGAATCCCCTGACATTCTTTGGGGTGTTTTAACGAAATACGAAGTTAGATTCGATAATGATGAAGATGCCCAATACTTAATTAATTTTATGTCACGTGAGACTCAATGGAAATATAATATGCACATTAATTTTATTGAAAAAAACACTCCTGAACTCGAAGGTATTAGTGTTGAAGAACTTCGCTAAAAAATAAGCATATTAGTAAAAATAACCACGGCATGAACAAGTCGTGGTTATGTTTTTTATCGCCCCTACATAAAATATTTTCTGTAAAAATTGTTTATGACAGATTTATGATATACTTTTACACCCTGAAAAAGGTAAATAAGAATATTACTAGATAAGGATTAGTTACTAGAACAAAATAAAACTACATGCATGAAATTATTTATTAAATTGAGCCTCATTACTATGGCTTGTACCTTGGCTTCCTGTTCAAACGACAAGGACCTGTACTCAGAACCTACACCCGAAGAGATTGCAGCTACAAATGCCAATTTCGAAAAGTTCAACACCTCCACTACCATGAATGTTACCGTAGCAAATGGAACCTATAAGGTTGTCCGAATCGGTAACGATACTCTCTGTGTAGCTACCGAATCACAATCTGTAGTAGTGCCCAAAGGAATTACACCGACTGTCGACGAGTACACCATCACTTCTTCACGAACTGATCTCGATTTCTATAATCCGCTGAAATCATCGCAAGACAAATATGCAAAAGAAAAATTTTGGCAAGTGATAGCCTTCGAAGATACCAAAAACGGCGATTACGACTATAACGATTTAATTATCCACATCCGCTACCAACTGAGCAACGACAATAAGTTCTCGTTCTTCATACATCCTGTAGCCTATGGTGCTTCCAAAACCATTAATCTATTTTACGAAGTATACGATAATACCAGCAATACCTTGCTGACGAGCGGTTCAATAATGGATACCCGAAAGAACTTGTTTCTCGACAACACCACCAACTTTATCAATTCTTACAATTACACCCGTCATTACGACGGCTATACTGCCTCTGTACAAGACATTGCTACCAATGTCACCCATCTAACGAACATCAGTGTAGTGTGGTATATTACGAACAGTAACGATCCCAACACTAAGATTTATGCACTCGACAAGAGTCTGATAAGTAAGGTAGAGATGTTCGACAGTACGGGTTACCCCTATTCGTTAGTACTATCGGGCGTCAATCCTACAGGCTACCCATTAGAAAAAAACGAAAAATGCGGATTCGACTGGTTCAAATTCCCGTTGGAAACTGTCGACATCAGGAAATGCTACGACATGGACAAATGGATGAGCAATAATGGCACAGGCAATGGAATTGCTCTAGAGAATTATCTCCTCGATGCATCCAAAACTCTCGACGTAACTACCAAAGAGTCCACATCGCAAAGGGCTATCTATGATATTCCCGCTCCGATTCAGAAAGTCACAACGTGGACCGGAAAATAATCACAATAGACTGGATAGCAAAGAAGAACAATCTGTTGAAATAGTGTATTGTACAATGTGTAAGGAGATGAAATAAAAACAATCTCCGTATTAACACAATAATAAACTGTTGTTTATGTATGTTCTATTTCCGGAAATATCAATGACAAGAGCTTAGTAAGAAATATACTCTATCTTGATTGAAGGTTATCGTAAAGTACATTTGAACAATCAAGTAGTCAATCTGTAGATCATAATTATTTAATGAATCAATTTCTGTTTAGAATTAATTTCATAACTTTGGAGAAAATAAAGGATATAACTACATATGATAAAAGCAAAACCTTTCATAAAATGGGTTGGAGGGAAAACGCAACTCCTAGAACAATTGGAAGCAAACTTACCTGCTGATTTTGACAAGAAAGAAATTACTTATATAGAACCATTTGTGGGTGGTGGTGCTATGCTTTTTCATATGCTTCAAAAACATCATAACATAAAAAGAGCTTTCATAAATGATATAAACGAAGATTTAATCACTGCTTATCAGACAGTTAAAAATAGCACTAAAGATTTAATAACTTCTCTGAAGAATATTCAAGAGGAATATTATGTTATTAAAAATGAAGAAAAGAGACGTGAATATTTTTTGGAGATGCGCAAAAGATATAACACAAAATCTCTCGACTTTATTGAAAATACTACATTGTTCATTTTTCTAAATAGGACCTGCTTTAACGGTCTATATCGCGTTAATAAGTCGGGGCTTTTCAATGTTCCTTTCGGCAAATATACAAATCCTACCATTTGCGATGAAGAAACGATAATAGCTGATAGTGAACTATTAAAAAATGTAGAAATACTCTCTGGAGATTTTGAAAATACTATTGAATTAGCAGAAAAAAATAGTTTTTATTATTTTGACCCCCCATATCGCCCATTAAGTAATACTTCGAGCTTTAATGATTATGCTAAGGAAGCTTTTAATGACGTTGCTCAAAAACGCTTAAAATTGTATTGTGATAAATTATCTGAGCATGGAGCGTTATTGATGTTGAGCAATTCGGATTGCAAGGGGAAGAATCCAAAGGATACTTTTTTTAATGATTTATACAACACTTACCACGTAGGTACAGTATGGGCTTCAAGAAATATTAATGCTAATGCATCAAAAAGAGGCAAACTTACTGAACTGCTGATAAGAAATTATGAAAATACACAGCATAGCAAAAATAGTAAGCCATTGTTTGAACCTAAAATGGGAACAGAATATTATGAACAAAGCACATACAGAAAGACAATTTAATGAATTTATGTCTCAACTTATTGAGACTAATGCAACTTTAGATTTCTTTTCTGATTTTCAAAAAATCGCATCTAATGTTGAATCTATTTCTATAAAACTCAATCAATTAAATTATCTGATAGGTAAAGAGGATATTGCTGCAGCAGTTCGGAACTTGTGGACAGAAAATCCTACAGTATTCAATGTATTGGATATTTTGATAGCAATACGCACAAGTGATAAGAAAAAGGTTTTTGACAAACATGGTAAAATACGCCTAATCGAAGACTTTTTTACCAACCCAGAAGGCGTAATTGAATATATTGAAGAGACAGGACTACAGAAAGTCTTTCAAAACAAACAAGTAACAAATCTCGTTGACTATGTTTTCGGCGTTGAAACTGGCCTTGATACCAATGCTCGCAAAAATAGGAGTGGTCATATCATGGAACATAGAATTGCTCAAATATTGAATTCTTATCATATTACTTTCCGTCAGGAAGTCTACTCCAGTGAATGGCCGGATATTACGAATGCTTTAGGGAATGATAAAAAACGTTTCGATTTTGTCATAGAGACGTCATCAAAGATATATTTAATGGAAGTAAATTTCTATAGTGATGGCGGTTCTAAATTGAATGAAGTAGCAAGATCATATTCCGATATTGCCCCTAAAATTAATACAGTTTCAGGTTTTGAATTTGTTTGGATTACTGATGGTGTCGGATGGAATTCTGCTAGGAATAAATTGCAAGAGGCATATTATATAATTCCTAAAATCTATAATCTTACAAACATCACAGAATTTATTAATATAATAAAAAGATAATATATTATGAGGGAATTAATAGAGTTCTGTAATTCAATAAAAAGTGTTATGAACAAGTATCCGCAATTAGATGTTGAGGGTGCAAGAGAAGTTGTACTTAAAATTAACGAATTCTTATACACAACTCATAAAGGAATCGGTACATTAGAAAAACTAGGGACCACATTCGACTTCTTCTCTGATTTTCATAAGTTCTGGCATAATCATCACAAAGAAATTCTGAACTGTCAAATTAATGAAGTAAATTGTGAAAAGGTTGCTGATGCTCTACACGATATATACATACTGACTGAAGGTCTTGCTTTTTCTTCTGTCTACGATACTTGTGGACTCAATCTACAAGACGTGTGCAGAGTAAGGTTACTCACCGCAAATCAAGATTTCAGAGGATCTAGGGATTTTCCTTTTCTTTCAAATATATATAAATCAGATAATTATATTTTTGATGAAGAAAACATTTATACAGAACCGGAAGAGTTTCTCAAACATATTAAAGTTGAAAATCTATCTCAAAATGATAAAAGAGTAAACTATGCTCAAAATATAGCACGCTTTTTAATATCCCAAAAGTGTACTCCTTATGACTTAATTGGAAAATTTAATCACGACGTGTTCGCTCTGCGTAAAGCTCTTATTAATTGTAATGCAGGTTATGGTAACAAAAAAACTGATATGTTTATTCGTGACATGGTTGTTTTAGGGATATGGACTGACGTAACAAATTTTGATAAAATAAATGTTGCAAGTGACATTAACACTATAAAGGTAGCCCTACGTACAGGAATTATTAAGACTGAAATACCTTTAGTATCAAGTTTCCTTGATATATTTTGTTACCAATATAGCTATATTGATGATATGAATGCTTTAGCATGGCGTAGAGTTTGGGAAATTTGGAATCAAAAATATCAAAAAGAACGTATTAAGAGCCCCTGTCTACTAGATTATTTTGTGTATAATGTAGTTGGCAAACAGTTCTGTAAAGAAAGCCTCGCAATATTTCGTGGGGAATGCGGACATGAATTTAGATGGCACTCTGTACTAAACAAGACATGTCAAGTATGCAATAGTCAAGGAATAAAGCGCATACCTGCAAGAGTTGTTGCCAAAGTCATGCCTTGTACAGATAAACAAGGGAGTGTAGCAATATTGAAGACAGATTTTGTTCAATCACTACCTAATGAAAAGAAAATAACAAAGTGCCCCTTCATTGATATTTGTAAAGACAAGAAGTTTATGATGCCACCCAAATCTATTAGTATTTTAGGACGGACAGGTTGGCAATCTGCTTATTCCATAAAAGGCCAAGGTGGCGGAGGTCTTATGGCATAATATAAATATTTTAGCGATCTTACCGTGTGAAAACAAACGATATCAAAAAGAAATAAAAAATTAAGAGATTCCCTATAATGATGTGCAAAGATGATTAAACCCTACTACATTTCCTCAGAATGCGACTTTCTTCTTGCTTGTGGCAATACTTTCAATTTATTGCCAGAATTCAACTTTAAGTTCGACATGATTTTTGCCGATCCACCTTATTTCCTTAGTAATGGCGGAATATCATTGCAGAGTGGCAAAGTAGTATGTGTAAACAAGGGTGAATGGGACAAAGGAAAAACTTTGGAAGAGATGAAAGAGTTTAATATGAATTGGCTACGCCTATGCCGTGACAAGTTGAAAGATAACGGCAGCATATGGATTTCTGGTACTTACCATAATATTTTCTCTGTCGCTAATTGCTTAACAGTACTTGGCTATAAGATACTTAATGTAATTACATGGCAAAAGACAAATCCACCTATAAATATATCCTGTCGTTTCTTTACTTATAGTACAGAATTCATTATTTGGGCAAGGAAATGTCCTAAAGTAGCTCATAAGTATAACTATAAACTAATGAAATTCCTAAATAATGACAAACAAATGAGCGATGTTTGGCGACTGCCAGCAATCGGACGATGGGAAAAGTCGCAAGGTAAACATCCAACACAGAAGCCTTTGTCGGTTCTAACTCGCACCATCCTCGCTTCAACAGATCCAAAAGATTGGATTCTTGATCCATTTTGTGGAAGTTCGACAACTGGAATTGCTGCCAATCTATGTGGACGCCGCTTTGCTGGAATTGAACAAGAAAAAGAATTTTGTTCTATGAGTAAAGCTCGCCGAGAAGAAATCGAAGACCCATTTACAAAGCAAAACTATATTAACCATATTGCAGACCTTAAGGCTCTTAGTAAAGATTTCAATGCCAATTCCAATTCAATAGTATGTGAAGATGTTGATATATATAGCAGTCTTCCTTTTGAGAAATAGCTTAAATATTAAGTATTAGCTGCTTTTGAAAGCACTATTAATAAAAATTATTTGCCTAATTACTCTCGATATTGTTCTACTGATTCTAACTCTCCATCTGTAAATTTAAGTATAAATTCATCCGTATTTTTGTTTCTCCCTCTATATTCCCATGTCTCATTAACTCCCGCTATTCCTAAATCATTTACATTAGTAGTCCGAGGACGCCCCATTAGGATTTGAACTGAATCTTTCGACATATAAGTATGCAATTTTACTATTCACGACTTTGTAGACAATTCAAACCTCCTATAGTTCTTTTTTTTCAACCCTGCTCGTCTTTGCTGAATAGAATTATTCGAACATTGACCAATAACGAAAAGGGATCCGAGAGTGATGACTACCCCTAAAACAAATCCCAAAATTATTTTCAGAAAATCCTTCATAATATAATTGTTTTAATAGTTAATTCAATTCTAATGTTCGAATCATAACCTCAAAACTGGCCTGACTATAATATGTAACTATTCATCACTATCAATGCTAATATCGGAATGAAAGCCAACGTTTATAAATAATTTAATCTTTTATTATGCAACTTCACCAATCAATTCTACAAGTTCCAGGGGGCGTATTTTGTAGCGATGTATACCGATGCATTGCGTGGCCCAATATGCTTAATAATGGCATTGGGACCATCGCAAAGTTGCTTCAACAGACGATAAGCAGTGGTATGCGGTAATCGTGTGATGATGCAAAATTCTCGAAACGACATGCTATCATGTTCTGCATAAAAGTTCTCCAATATCAACAGCAAATCTTCTAGCTTCAACTCCTTGCTGTGAGACACGTCGTTTCGGCGGAAATGCATTTCTTGTTTACGCATCTGCTTCATCAGTGTGGCCTCGGGTTTGAAGTTGATGCCTTTTATCTGGATATCGCATGCGTCGAAATCTTGTTTATCGTCGATTGTCGGCGCGGATACAGACAACGAAAAATAGCCGATACCATTGATGTGTACCCGCCTCCCTGATGTCAGTTGGCTGACTAGCAACGTTGATATGCCCTCGACAACTGCACTTACGTCACCTGGTGTCACTGAAGAGAACAAGTTCAGACTGTCTTTCACATCCTCAAACTCCAGCACTTGTGGTTTTAAAATTCTTACATGATAATTTTTCTGTCCGTTCGCCTGTGAGGGCGTGCGGAAAAAGTCGTAACGGATCTCTCCCATAAATTTAGATCTAAATGAATTAAAATTGTTATTCCACTCAGTGAAACAATCATTCCTCTTGAGAGACATGACCATTCCATAGAGTGAAATAATCATACCATTCAGTAGAAATTCATCGTTTTCATTACAAAGATACGAATATATAATGGAAGAATATTGAATATGAAAGGATAATTTATTACCTTGTTTAACTTTTTCAGAATTCATATCGGTTTAAGGTACATGCCTTAATCCTAACTTCAATACAGAAAAAGGATGAAGAACCCAAAATACATTTTATCACTATAGTGCACATCTGCAATACACTATAAATCATAATACTTACAGTGATAGCAGAGAGGTCTAACTTTTTTTTAAAAAAACATTTCCATAGAATTTGCATAATCACAAATCGTTCATTTCTTCATTAATCATTCACTTTATCATATATCTCCAATTATACAACATCCTTCACAATACTCGTTTTCTATTAAAATGAACACAATTACAAGCATTCCTAATTATTTTGCGTCATTTTAACACAAATAATTTGGTGGTTTCAAAACGACCTATTATATTTGCGTCATTATTACGCAAAATATAGGGAACAATGGAAAATAATACTTACTGCTACAAGTATCCTCATCCGTCGGTAACAACGGACTGTGTGATTTTCGGTTTCGATGGCAAAGAGTTGAATATTCTGCTCGTAGAACGTGGACTAGAACCTTACAAAGGTTATTGGGCACTTCCGGGTGGTTTCCTAAAAATGGATGAAACCATTGAGGAATGTGCCAAAAGAGAACTGAAAGAAGAAACGAACATCGACAATCTCTTCGTAGAACAGTTCCATGTATTTAGCGATGTGAAACGGGATCCTCGTGAAAGGGTCGTTACGGTTGCCTTCTTTGCATTGGTACGCAAGAGCGACTATCAAGTAATTGGTGGTGATGATGCCGCAAAGGCAGCCTGGTTTAATTGGGAAGAGTTACCTCCCTTGGCTTTCGACCATAGCGAAATAATCGACATGGCTCGTAAACGGCTACGGGAAAAGTTGGTGCTGCAACCCATCGCCTTCAAACTGCTGGATGAGAAATTCAAGATGAGCGAACTGCAACGGCTCTACGAACTCATCAACGGTACGAAATACGACCGCCGTAACTTCCAACGGAAAATGGTATCGACGGGATTCCTTGCCGAAGAGGAGACAGCACAATATGAGGTAGGAAGACCTGCTCAGATGTTTTGTTTCGAAGAAGATAAATACAACAAGACGAAGAAAACACATAAATGGCGCAAGTCGCCTTTCGACTTATAGAAAAATCTAAATTAATATAAGAGCGTATGCAGATGGCTGGTGCACAAGTCGTAGGAATAAGCTCAATTAGTTCAATATTACAAATAAAACATAGATTATCATGAAACAACAAATTTACAACTTGATTATCCTCGACGAGAGCGGTTCTATGGACTGCGTTTATCATCAAACCATTACAGGATGCAACGAAACTATTAACACTATCAAGAATGCACAAGAGAGTTATGCTGAGACTCAAGAACACCTGATAAGCATTTATGCCTTTCAAAGCCATGGCAAACTTCCTTCGCGCTATATCATCAAGAATATTCCAGCTCTTGAGGTGAAGCACATTACAAATGATGATTATGTACCCGAAGGACTTACTCCGCTGAATGATGCTATCGGTGCTACGCTCGTCGACTTGAAGGCTACAACCCAGGCTGCCGAGAATGCCATAGGCTCTGTTACCATCATTACCGACGGTATGGAAAACGATTCGGTTCATTTTTCTACCGAAAAAGTTGCCTCTATGATTGAAGAGTTGAAAGGAATAGGATGGAACTTCAATTTTATCGGTGCCAATATCGATGTGGAGAAAGTTGGTATCAGCCTACATATTGAAAACACCTTATCATTTCAGCAAGATGACGCAGGAACGCAGCAGATGTGGGAACGTGAACGGAACAGCCGCAGAAGATACTACAATCGTCTGAATGAGGTGAATAACCACATGCCGCCTTCGACATCAATTAAAGAACGACAGTCTTTTTATTCGACTGCTTCAAAGAATTATTTCGATGAGGACGGAGTACGTATTGCTCCCGACAGGATTAGTCATCTGGCACAAAACGAGATATTCGTATTCGGCAGTAATCTACAAGGAATACACACAGGTGGTGCTTCTCATATAGCAGCAACAAGATTCGGAGCAATCATGGGCAATGGTGTCGGACTACAAGGGCAATCGTATGCCATTCCAACAACACAGGGCGGAATCAATAAGATAAAACCCTACGTTGATGAATTTATCACCTTCGCTAAGGCACATCCTGAACTGAGATTCCTCGTTACACGGATAGGTTGCGGAAATGCGGGATATACCGACAAAGAGATGGCTACATTGTTCGAAAAGGCCCTTTCAGAGGAGAATATCTATCTTCCCAAGAGCTTTGTAGAGGCATTAAGAAATAAATAAATAACGTTTAAAAATGATTTAAATAAGATAAAATCATAAATTTGTGCAACGAAATCGTAGGTCATAACGTCTAATGAATAAAGAAACAAATTAAATACAAAGGTTATGAATTTCATTATGATTTCTACAGTTCTTTCGATGTGTTTCAATTTCGCAAACATATCAGGTGACAACAACAAAACTATTGCAACACGTTCGGATGCGAAAGTCAGCAACGTTGAGGTGTATAAAAGCCAGATTATTGATCAGACTCCTAAGTATGAATACCGAATGAGCTATGATGATCAGCATCGTGTAGTCAATAAGGAAACTTATCGATGGAACGACGAATATAGTGAATGGGAACATTATTGTGCTAAAACTTACGAGTATTCTGAGAATAGCTATACAGTCAATGTCAGCTACTGGAATAATAAGAAGCAAGTTTACGACCAGCCGGAATACAAGTCGGTTTACAAGACTGAAAATGGCAATGTAGTATCTGTCGCCAACTATAGACTGGATAAAAAGACGTCCGATTATGTGCTGACCGATAAATCTTCATTTTCTAATCCTCAGTAAAAAGAATAAATCGTTCGGTTTTCTGACCAAACACTATTAAACTAATAGCAGCATTAAAGCGTTGAACTTTGATGCTGCTGTTGGTTTAAAGAGTAACGACCAATTTGTCGACACAATATCATAAATGGAAATCGAGAAATTTATTTTGCAGCCATTCTTCTTTACATTATATTTGCTCCCATAAACAATCTATCAATATGAAACATATTAAGAAATCCTTTTTTATCATGGGTATCATTACATTATTAGGAGGCATCTTAGGATGCAAGGCTCAAAGTGCCAAGTTTCAATCGATGACAGTGAACGATTTTGAAAAGTGTATCGCCGATACCTCAGTAGTCCGTCTCGATGTCCGTACAGTTGAGGAATATTCAGAAGGTCACATCAGCAAGGCTTTGAACATCGATGTGCTAAGATCCGATTTTAAGTCGAAGGCTATTGCCCAACTTCCTAAAAGCAAGACTATCGCCGTGTATTGCCGTAGCGGTAAGCGCAGTAAAAGAGCTGCTACCATATTATCGGATAATGGCTTTAAGGTTATCGACCTTAATACAGGTTTCAACGGTTGGGTTGCTGCAGGAAAAGCTGTGACGAAATAGATTGAATCCTTCATTCTTCTCCCTCTCCTAAGTGAGTGTTATCATTATTGCATATTGTTCTCCTAATGCTAAGGGAAGTAATTAAGTTTGTGAATTTACTTTATAATTGTTGCTGGATAGCAATCTCTCCCTCAAAAGGAGAAGTGGCACGAAGTGTCGTAGGGGATTCAATTAATAAATTTTAATAACCTATCATGCAGTGTTTTTAATAAACCTCCATTTACTTAATAGAAAAAAAATAAAAAAACTCACACAATGGAAAAAATTAAATTAACTTGCATCTCTATCGCCATTGCATTAGTATCTGTAGTATTTCAGTCTTGTTCTAATGATGACGATGATTATGATCAATTCTATCCTAATGCGCTCGTCACAGTAAAGAGTTTATCAGATAATTCATTCTATCTTCAGTTGGATGATTCGACCACACTCAAACCTGTCAATATGAGTAAATCACCTTTCGGAACAAAAGAAGTTCGTGCTTTAGGCAACTTTACGATAACCAAAGATCCTGCCGACAAATATTCTAGAGCGGTGAAAATTAACTGGATCGACAGTATACGTACAAAACCCTTAGTACCTAGCTACGGCACAGAGAATGACTCTAGATACGGTACCGCACCTATTGGCATCTATAACGATTGGATTACTATTTCGGAAGATGGCTACCTAACCTTACATTTCGTAGGAAATTGGAGCGAAAACACATTGACCATCCACTCTATCAATCTGCTTAGCGGCGTCAATCCTAATAATCCCTATGAACTTGAACTGCGTCATAATGATAATGGTGACTCTATGGGCCGACCAGTAGATGGACTGATTGCTTTCAGCCTCAAGAGTTTGCCTGATACTGAGGGTAAGACTATTAAACTGAAACTCAACTGGAAATCGTTCGACAATAGCAATCATTCTGCCGAGTTCAACTACTGCACGAAGAAAAGTACCACAATTGGAAAGTTAAATATCACAAATGATCATTTCATTACAGCTTTTAGATAAAATACCATTAAATGAAACATTATAATATTACATTGTCTACTTTAAGAGGAGTTACTCTTTCATTGTTTATGTGCATCATCTTTAGTTCCTGTCAGACGTCAGGTTCAAAAGGCATACCTTTTCGCGTGGCTGAAAGGTATTTTGTAAACAACGATGTGAAGGCGCTCCCCTCTCCTAAGATCTGTTCTCAGGAAGAATTCGACAAGTTATTCGGATGTGCGCCTGTTATGGGTAAGAATGGGATGCCTACCCCTATCGACTTTTCGAAAGAATATGTCATAGCTGTTAGCAAACCAGAGACATATATATCGACATTCCTTAGTCCTATTAGTTTAAAGAGAGACAAGGATAAAAATATTGTATTTACTTATAAGGTGAAAAGTGGCACAAAACAGACTTATTCCATCGTTCCTTTCTTAATGATCATCGTCAACAAAGAAGAACAAGGGAATCTATTATTAAAAGAACTCTGACATATACAATAAAAACCTACTATTTATTTTCATTTAGCTCTCTTGAGCTGATACAATTTTATGACGGAGTGGAGGCCTGAAAGAACAGGCTTCCATTTTTCGTAAGTGGTATGCTCATAATGTAAATCGACAAAATTAATTTCTTTGAACTTTCGCCAAGGTATGCCTTTACGGTCCATATCAGCAATACGATTAGCAGCCAAATTAGTAACATCTATACGAATCGTATTCGACCCCACCTTCACAGTATGATTACACTGCAGAATATAAGGTACAGCCCAAACACAGCCTAAATATTGACCGTTTATCCAAACGCGAGCGCTTTCACGCACATCTCCTAAATCGAGTGCAAAATCTTGACACGACTTCAATTCAGCGGAAGTCATGTGAAAAGTCGTTTTATACGAACCTGTCCCCATAGTCACAGCAGTAGTGCTATCCAACCTTTCCCATGTTTGTAGAGTATCAAGTTGATATACCTTCGTTACTGACGGTTCAGCATTTTCAAAAGATAACTGCCAGCCCTTATTGATGACTTTAGGATTGCTCATCACCATTTGTGAAGCCAATGTGTTGAGATGCAAGTCATCATTGAATGTTTGTAGAATGATAGACTCACCCGACTTTAGGCTAATATATACTTTCCCTTCGTGAACGATTGCTGAATATTTTTGTCCCGTCATCGGATTAAACAGCATTGCACTCTTAAATTGTACTGCCAAAGGTACGAATGCATCCACATCGTCGGCCGTAAGATTTGAGATGAAATAATGGTAGCCAGTGCTATTGCGGCGGCGAACCGCTTTCAGATGATATTGAGTCTTCATTTGCTCAGGCTTTGCAGCATTACATTGCGTACCATACGTCACAACACAGCCTTGTGATGCGAGTTGAAGGAGATGGTCTTTTACCTCAGTTGTCATGAAAGCTGAATCAGGAACCAAGATAGCTTTATACGAAGTACCAGCAGCAGTTACCGCAAAACCATTGCGACTGGTGGTCGATAATAAATACTTATCACTGATATAATCGCAGTCGAAACCAAGACTATCAATAGCCAATACACTTTTAATAAATTCAGGAGCTTGACGACCGATAGTACTGATTTCAAACATCATCAGTAAGTCATTTCCAATTCGTTTACGCCAAATATCATGAATAGGCAAATAAACAAGATAATCATTGTCGGGCTCACCCATTTGTAAAAAGGACTGACAACGAGTAATGTATTTCATAAAATCGGGCACATCTCGCCAGAAGGGATTGGTCGGACTCATGTCTATGCTTGCATAAAACTTCCATCCTGGCCAAGCATCATCTTTCGGTGAATAACAAGAGCCATGGAAGAAGACGCGATTGACACCCGACACAAACATTAAATCAAGATCAGGCTTGCATTGTGATAGAGAAGCACGAAAATGTTCCGTAAGCCAAGTAAAGGTTTCACTGCTCGTGATTTTTTTCCCTGTTATATGTGCAGCCGATGAAGCATATTTCAACATAGAAAGATCACTGTAATTCTTCCTCGTCAACCCAAGATCCTCTCGTAACCCCTTAATATGAAATTCCGACAGTCCGAATCCTTCAATTTCAGGGACATCAACCACGGAATAAGTATCAATAAGATTTGCCGGTGAGCCATGCGCCTGGTTTCGAGTAGTAATTCCATGACTATGGGCCCATACAGTCCATTGAGTAGTAAAGTTGTCGATTAACAATTCACTAAGCGTCTCACGATAATCCGATAAAGTCTTGCCCTTATCATCTTTTTCTCCGAACAATTCAGGAAGATGCTCTTCCAATTTATAACCTCTGCGTTTTAAAAATTCATTAAATAATGCAGGAGTCCAATCTGCATCATAAACTTCATAAGAATCATTAAAAAAGGTATTTGGCCAAGCGACATCGCTACCCATGAATGCGTCGTCGAAACGGGCCAAATAATGCCTGACTGCCGTAGAATCGAAGTGATCTATCACATAGCCCTCTCCTCCAGGAGCTGCACGAGATACCTTCTGCAAAGTTCGAGAGACATAGATAGCCATCAGATGCCAAGATCCCTTCGGCAATTTACCGATAAAGAGAGAATCGTTTACCTTATTCGTTAGATCCAAAGGTTTACCAATTACGGGGTATGCCATTAACTTATTCAGATAAGTATAATTCCGAACTTTAGCATCAAAAGGGAGGATGTTAAGCCTTATCTTCTTTCCTCCATCCACGTTCCAACTCTGATGAAGCATCTTACAAGCCGATTCGGATATAGCAACTTGAGGACCTCCGAAAGGCCATCCTGTTCCACAATTCATATCTACCTCCACGCTATCGGCAGTACAAATATCTTCGGTTTCTTTCAGTGCTTTCATCCATGGAGCTGATAGGAATGAAAGTTCTTTACTCTCATTATTCTTCACTCCATAAATAGGAGTTATTTCGACTGTACCAATACCAACACGAGCAAATTCGTCAATATTCCATTTCAAGTCGGTTGAATTTACTGCAGAGCCTAACCACCACCAACGAGTAGCAGGTTTACAATCACGTGTAACTGCTGGCCAAGTCTGCGCCTTTATTGTGGCTGCAGTGATTATAAGAAATAAAAACAAAATCGCCGATTTGACGTTTCTTAATACAATAGAACCCATATCTATCATCACCTAATATTTACTTGAAGGCAACAAAAATAGTGATAATATCATTAACATCTACTACCCTAAAAGAAACAAAAGAAGTGAAATGGGAAAATATTTTTTATAAAACTAGAAATATATTAAATAAAAAACTATATTTGTAAATTCAATAGACCTAAAAACAAATAGCGACAAATCCTCCATATTTTTGGTTGATAAGAGAGGATAGGAATAAAAAACACTCTAATATGAAATTATTAAAACTATTTGCTTTGATGATTCTTATTTTGCCCTTTTCTTCATGCGGCGGTGGGGGCGATACAGATAAGACTATTTCAGTTACAGGTGTTACGCTGAACAAATCAACTTTAGCTCTAAAAGTGGGCTCGAGTGAATTATTGACAGCAACGATAACACCGTCTACAGCAACGAATCAAAACGTAACTTGGACATCTAGCAACAATGCCGTCGCTACTGTATCATCAAGTGGCAACATCACAGCTATCGCAGTGGGCTCTGCTATTATCTCGGTAACAACAACCGACGGAAGCAAGACTGCTAGCTGCAGTGTTAGCGTGTCAGCAGCAACCGTATCAGCGACGGGAGTTATACTGAACAAATCGACTCTGTCTCTGCCTGTCGGTTCGAATGAAACACTGTCAGCGACCGTAAGTCCTTCTAATGCCACGAACGCAAACGTATCTTGGTCGTCGAGTGATGCAACAATCGCTACGGTAGCAAACGGGAAAGTGACAGCCGTAAAAGCCGGAACAGCTACAATCACTGTAAAAACTGAAGATGGAGGTTATACGGCTACTTGTGCCGTTACAGTGACAATACCTGTAACAGGCGTCACCTTAAACAAATCAACATTAGCACTGGTTGCTGGTTCAAGTGCTACATTGGCAACAACGATCACACCTGAAGATGCAACTAATAAGTCGGTGACCTGGTCATCGAGTGATACAAGCATCGCTACGGTATCAGATGGAAAAGTAACAGCCGTAAAAGCCGGGACAGCCACTATCACTGTAACTACTACTGACGGTTCAAAAACAGCGACATGCACTGTGACAGTTGTAGCCAACAATAATATCCCCTATAACGGGTACAACAACGACGTACAATGGTAATATTAAACTAATCAACAATGAAAAATAATTATTTCACATACGTTCTTTCGCTGATATTACTGTCAGGATTCGGAACAAGTTGTTCAAATGAACAAGAGACAATGAATAAAGCTGTAGGATTCGACCAGCTGACTTTCAAAGTAAATATCGGAGCTAAGCCTGATTATTTTGGAGAAAGTATTTCCAAAAGCGACAAAACAGGATGGGTTAAAGGAGATACTATCTATGCTGCTATTGATGGCAGCAATACAAATCTCTGTTATCTGGTTTGCCAAACGGATGGGACATGGACAATCAATGCTCACGACAGCAATTCTTCTTTTGCTTCAGCATCGGGTAAAATGAATGCTATATATGCCTCGCATATCTCCTACTCTTCTACTTCCGAACATTTGGCAACGACAGCTGGGGATGTATTGTATACCGACGACGGAACATACTCTAAGGCTGATAATATTGTCACTGTTTCTTTGCCGATAAACAAGCGACCCGTAGCCCGCATCAAAATGACGGGAGTGAGTGCCGAATATTGGTTGAACAACGGTACTGAATATGTATATCTTACCTCATTTTCCCCGATGAAATGGGGTACGTCTCAAACGAAAGGGGTATACAATCGCGTAACAGACGGAGCTGGAAATGCTGTTTTCTACGGCCTGATACCAGCCAATTCGGGCAGTACCGAAATCGTATTGAAGAACGCTAACGGCGACACCTATTCACGTACTTACAATAAGACGATGACTGCCGGGGAATCTATCGCGATAAATGGCCCTACGAGCAGCGAATCATCCAGTTGGACTTATACAAGTGCTAAAGTAGCGGTAACTGGGATTTCGTTGAGTCCTTCGTCACTGACCTTAAATGTAGGTTCTTCGTCGACAATAACCGCAACGGTGAGCCCTTCGAATGCTACTAATACAAATGTTACTTGGTCATCGAGTGATGCAACGGTCGCTACAGTATCTAATGGGAAAGTGACTGCAGTGAAGGCAGGTACAACTACAATTACAGCAAAGACTGAAGATGGCAATTTCACGGCTACTTGTGCTGTTACTGTCACAGTACCTGTTACAGGAGTTACCTTAAACAAATCGACATTGGCACTGACAGTAGGTTCAAACGCTACATTGACGGCTACCGTCGCTCCATCGAATGCCACCAATCAGAATGTTACATGGACGTCCAGTAATGCTTCTATTGCCACGGTTTCATCGACAGGTAAGGTCACAGGTATAAAAGCAGGTACAGCAACGGTTACTGTTACTACCGTCGACGGATCGAAGACAGCTACATGTACTGTAACTGTCCTAGAGAATAATAATATTACTTACGACGGTTATGATGATGATGTACAATGGTAAAACTAAATAGCTTACGATGAGAACAAAATACTTTATATATGTTCTTTCGCTGATATGCTTATCCGGACTATGGACAAGTTGTTCAAATGGACAAGATGCGATTAACGAGGCTGTCGGTTTCGACAAGCTGACATTCCGAGTAAATGTCGGTTCCAAGCTGATATACAGCGGGGATAATACCAGCAGGAGTGATAAAACGGGATGGAGTGAAGGAGATACTATCTTCGCAGCTATCGATGGCAGCAATACCAATCTTTGTTACCTGGTTTGTAAAGCTGACGGTTCATGGAGCGTTAATGCTCACGACAGCAATACGGCATTTGCCTCTGCTTCAGGAAAACTAAATGCTGTCTATGCTTCACATCTTAATTTTTCAAGTTCTTCCGAACGATTAGCTACTACAAGCGGAGATGTGCTGTATACCAACGATGGTACTTATACCCGATCGGGCGATATCGTTACTGTAACGCTTACCATGAATAAACGGCCTGTAGCACGCATCAAGATGACAGGTGTTAGTGCCGACTATTGGATAAATAACTGCACAGAATATGTATATCTCACCTCATTCGTTCCAATGACATGGGGAACTTCTCAAACAAAAGGGGCATACAATCGCGTTACAGATGGTGCAGGTAATACTGTCTTCTATGGTTTGATAGCTGCCAATTCGGGAAGTACTGAAATCATATTAAAGAACAGTAATGGCGATACTTATTCACGTACCTTCAATAAAACTATGACAGCGGGCAAATCTATTGCGATAAACGGCCCTACGAGCAGTGAATCATCTAGTTGGACTTTCACAGGAGCCAATGTTGCCGTGACGGGAGTATCTATAAGTCCTACCACCCTGACCTTGAATGTCGGTGCCTCATCAACATTAACTGCTACTGTCGCTCCAAGCAACGCAAGTAATAAGAATATCACTTGGTCATCTAGCAACACTTCTGTAGCTACTGTATCTTCTAGCGGTTCTGTTACTGCAATCGCGGGAGGCACAAGTACGATAACAGCGACAACAGCCGACGGTAACTATTCTGCCACCTGTGCTGTCACTGTTACAGTACCCGTTACAAGTGTAAGTTTAAACAAATCAACGCTTTCATTGGCCATCGGATCCAATGCTACCTTAACAGCCACGGTAAATCCTACTAATGCAACTAATCAGAATGTCACCTGGTCGTCCAGCAACACTTCTGTAGCAACAGTATCTTCAACAGGCCAAGTAACTGCCGTGGCAGTCGGTACTGCAACTATCACAGTTACAACATCTGATGGTTCGAAGACTGCCTCATGTACTGTTACCGTCACTCAATCTGGAAATGGAGGCGGCATAAGTGATTTCGGTGATGGCGGTGACCTTAAATGAGATTATTTCAATAACAAAAAAGCGCTTGTTTCTCGATGGAACAAGCGCTTTTTATTTCTTCAGCATTTTCATAGAGCAAAATATTATTGTTAATGACCGATTATAAATAAAGCATTAATTAAATTATATCTAATTTTACAGAAAAATCATATCAATGTATATCATTCTCATATTAGTAGGACTATTGGCAGGACTCCTATCCGGTTCTGTAGGATTTGGAGGCGGAATAATTATCTTACCGGTCATCACCTACTTTTATGGCGTTGATATAGCTGTGCCGATATCTACCATTGCCCAATTACTCAGCAATCTCTCAAGATCAGTCATCGGCTATAAAGATATCCACTGGGACAAGGTAGGACTGTTCCTTCTATTAGCGGCACCTCTTACAGCATTGGGAGCTTATGGCTTTGCCATAGTACCTATAAAGACAATGACACGAGTATTATGTCTATTCCTGATTATTTTTGCTATTATAAAACTAACGGGGAAAATAAAATTGCCCAAGACTAAAGCAACAGCGCTGATTGGTGGAGGTTTGACGGGCTTGACAAACGGATTATTAGGCATATCGGGCCCAATCAGCAGCGCTGTGTTTATGACATTCAGCCTATCACCTGTCGCATACATAGCAAGTGAATCCACTGCAGCAACAGTAATGCATGTCATAAAAGCACTCATGTATGGCAAACTCAATTTATTGGATGGTAATATATTCCTTAACGGACTATATATAGGTATCGCACTTATGATAGGGAACTTCCTCGCGATGAGATTTATCCGCAACGTTAACAAGAAGAAATATCAGAGAGTAGTTGCTGGCATGTTGATACTTGTATCATTATTCCTTATGTTTGCAGTATAGAACATAAACAGATTTAAACATTTCTAAAATAGGGAATTTCCTTAATAAAGTTAGGGATTTCAGTTATTATTGATAAATAATAATCAACTATATTTGTCGCGTGAAAGAAAAAAATTACTTTCACATCAACATAAACAAAATAAAACTCGAATTATGAAAAAGTTAATGCTTTCTTTAATGTTTGTATTTGCCATATCATTGACAGCAAACGCAATGAGCAGCAGCGAAGCTCGTCGTATAGCCCTTTTCTTAACCGACAAGATGGCTTACGAGTTAAACCTTACCGACGAACAGTATGAGGCAGCTTATGAAATTAATTATGACTATTTCCTCAACCTCGAAGGATATGGTAATCTTTACGGTACATATTGGACACGTCGTAACTACGATTTATCCTACATTCTCGGCAGTTTGAAATATGCACGTTTCAAACTTCTAGAATATTTTTATCGCCCCGCCTATTGGAGCGGTAACAGTATCCGTTATCGCATTTATTCACGTTATTCTAACCGCAATAAATTTTACTTCAATCACCCTGATGAATATTCCAGCTATAACAGTGAACATAGCAGAAGCAGCAACAGTGGCCGCAGTTATTACAAAGGCAGAGACTTTAATAATGGTACCGGATTAAGAAGTGCCATGCGAAATGGCAACAGCGACAGCAACTATATCCGTTCTAATGAATCTAACAATAATAATGGCCGCACGAATAATAGGAATAATTCACGATTCAATACTAGTGGCAACAATGGCAATAGTAATAACAACAGCAACAATATGAATAACGGAAATAATTCCAATTACAACAATAATAACAACAATAATAGGATGAATAACCGTAATGGTAATAGCCGCAATGAGATGAATAATCGTAATGGAAACAACCAGAATGGAAATAGCCAAAACGGAAATAATAAAAATGGGAATTTTGGAAACGATAATTCCACTAATGTACAGAAGACTAACGACAGAAATAATGATCAGCCTAACAAGCAAAACAGGTAGATAAAGGAATTTACTTCATATCTAAATAAAAAAAGACTGACGATATTTTCGTCAGTCTTTTTTTTACAACATCTTTTCTATGAACGCATACTAATAACTTTCAAAAGAACAGTTATAGGGATTTTCCTCCTAATTATTAGGGATTTACATCATTTCAGTATACATACTCCTGCTATATTTGCAATATACAAGATTAGAGCTCTTTCACATCAACATAAATATAACTAATTAAAACTAGAATTATGAAAAAGTTAATGATTTCTTTAATGTTTATGCTTGCGATATCTTTAACAGTAAACGCAATGAACAGCAGTAAAGCTCGTCGTATAGCTCTTTTTCTCACCGATAAAATGGCTTACGAATTGAACCTCACTGATGAACAGTACGAAGCGGCTTATGAAATAAATTATGATTATCTCATCAATCTGAACGAATACGCTAATCCCTACGGAACATATTGGACACGCCGCAATTACGATTTATCATGCATACTCGGGAATTTGAAATATGCACATTTCAAAATGTTAGAATATTTCTACCGGCCTGTATATTGGCGCGAAAATAGATTTCATATTCGTATCTACTCACGCTATACCAATCACAATATGTATTATTTCAGCTACCCTAAAAGATTTTCTATCTACAATGGTGAACATGGTAGAAGATATTACGAAGACCGCAGCTATTATAGGGACAGAGACTTTAGAAGAGGTGAAGGATTGAGACATTCCTCAGGTTACGTACATAGATACAACATGATAGAGCATGGAGACAAATATGGCCATTATAAAGTGAAGAATGTTTATAAGCATTTCAATCGTGGCCACTCAAAGATGGACAGATTTCGATAGATAAAATAAAAAGTATGGCTGATGAAAAGTTATCATCAGCCATATTAGTATATACAATTTCTATCTAACGAACCTTGGTAATTTTCAGAAGAACAGAAGAATGTGGTTTGTCTAAAGCAATGACAAGCCCATTTTTTATTAAATCTTTTCCACTCACTACGGTATGCTTCTTTAAATCAAAGTTTTCAAAATCATATCGACTATTAGGATTAATATCACCCGGATATACTGTTATCTTATCAGCAGTAGCATTATCTCGTCTGAAAGCCAGAATGAAACCTTTACCTAAATCAGGACGGTATAATTCGTAAGCACACCAGGCACTGTCGTCTTTAACAAACGGTGTCAATGGGAAATAATCACCATTATAACACTCGCGAACGGCAGCGTGCTGCCGCATCATTTCGCGATGCCAATCCCATGGATAATCTTCGGGGATGACAGTATAACTGCCTTTATCATCGCGCTGAAGAAATGAGAAATTCAATCCCGCATTCATATCACTACGGAAACGATAGGTATCGTACGGCCGTATTCTACTGCCGGTATTGCTATACGGTATCCAATGCATGATACTATAAGAATGTACCTGGCCGCCGATAGGCAATGCCGAGGCATAACAGACATAATCTGTACGGTGAAGAGCAACACCACGGCGTAACATTTCTAAGTCCAGACGATTACCACCACCTGCACAATTATCAATCATCAAGTTAGGATGCGCTTTCAGCAAATCATCCAAATATCGATAAAGACCTTCCACATATCGGATCTCAGTCATACCGATACGGTTCGGTGCATCATTGTTTTTCCAATAGGGCAGTTCACTTACATTGGCATCGATACGAAGAATATCCATCCCAAAATCGGTAATCTCTTTCGATATGTAATCCGTTATCCACTGACGAGCCTCAGGTATTCCCAAATTTATCAACAAATCATCGACATGTTTCCACTGACCGACAGTATGACGAACTTTCTCTTTCGGCAGACTCATAAACCACTTTGGATGTTGTAATGTAACAGGTGTACCTGCTACGGCACGTTCAGGTTCAAACCACAACAAGAACTTCAGTCCTGCAGCATGAGCTGCATTGCTGATAGGGCGCATACCTTGCGGATGTTGTGTAGTATTAATAGCCCAATCGCCTACATGGCCCCACCAATCCTCAGTTGCATGATCTTGATATTCTACAGTTTCGTGAGGTCCTCCAAACCATCCCGAATCAATCCAATAATTATTATATCCCAGGTTCTTTTCTTTTATGACTTCGATATTCCTTAAATGATGAGCAGTAGTCATGCCGCCCCATGCAGGAAAGGAAATAGGTATCTGTACATCTTTTCCTCCAGGTTTCGGCGAAGAATACTTCACGATATAACGGCGAAGCATATTTTGAGCTTTTATCTTCTCTCCCTGCCAAAAGAGCAAGGCTATTAATGGAGTACGTATCTTCTCTCCAGGGTATAATACCAAAGAAGTATGTTCCATGCCTGCTTTCAAACGAACAGACTTATCAGAAGGAAGGATGTCCAACTTCCATTGACCTGTCCACCCAATTCCCAATATCACCCCCTCATCATTGCGATTGACATTAAAGAAAGGAAGGAAACGACTGGATGATTCGCCACCTGCGGTAACAAAACTGATATGATCAGTTGGCCTCACGATAGAATCGTGCAAAGAGAAATCGTCGAACCTGCCGCGTGTCCCCTCTGAGTAGAAAATATCATATTCTTTCTTTACTCCCTGCTTTAACAGAACAGGCATATCTATTGCCATAATATCTGAGATAAGAGCTGTGGTATCCCTTCCCGTATTTTCGATATAGCAGCACCATTCCACGACAGGCATATCGGCTGGCATCTTAGCTTCTACAACACAACGCAAATGAGAAACGGGATCTTCGTATATTCCTCTTAAGCCAGCTATACCTTTATCATCTTTGTAATGAACTTGCGTATACTTGCTACGACGGAAAATGGTCTGTGACGACTCCTTGCCATATTGAAACGACAAAGCAGCAGTATGTCTGCCCGTTATTGCTAAAAGGCATTTTCTAGCCCTCACCATATCTGGAATTGTCGGAGTGGAACCATAAGAGTTACCTGTCAACAATAATAAGATAAGACACACCCATAAATAATACAATTTCCTCATTTGTAAATCAATTTATAAATATCCTGAGCAAAATTACAAAAAATATTATCTACTTATTATCTGTATCAAATTTATTCAGTGTATCTATATACATAGTTATGGGCTATATAACCTATCCCCTTATCAAAAGGAACAATCATCCCAATAATATGAAGAATTCTATTCAATCAATAATCTAACCCTCTATTCGTTATAATTATTTCGTCTTTTATTGATTTTATTCTGATAATCATAACATTTTCATTATTTTTGAAAAGAAAAAGCAGCAAACACCATGATGACAACTAATAAAAAGCTTCTGAATTATGTTGCTATAGCTACTTTCCTTGTGATGACAGGCTGTACCAACGGTGAATTTACGACTGAAGGTGTAAGTGGAAAACAAATTACGGCTATTGCCAACAACGGAACCGCTGCAACCAGCAGATTAGAATATACGGATAACTCTAGTACTCTCAGTGTAACATGGAGCAGTGGTGATACTTTCTCAATGTATCGTGGAACGGATTCACAGACTCCCGCTAACTTTACATTGACTGCCGGTGAAGGTACACAAGAAGGTAATTTCGAAGGGACTTTATCGGATGCCAGTTCGAGTGCTTCTTTATTTGCCTTTTATCCAGCCAATACTGCCAACACCTCGCCAACGGCTATCACTGAAGATATCTCTTCACAAAGCGGAGGTACTTTAAGTACATTGAAAGCCTACGATTTCATGACTGCCAATACCACTTATTCTGAAGGCACTACACCCTCTTTCAATTTTTCACACCGCACAGCAGTAGTACGTTTCGACATTACACTGCCAAATGCGGCAAAAGTCGGAAAGAGTATTACGTTATCTGCAACTTCAGGGCTTTATACTAAAGGTACATTCAATTTATCATCGAATGTACTGACGACATCCGATTCTGGGACAATTACTATAACCGGAGGTTCTACATCGGGTAGCGTTTACACCGTATACGCCGCCCTCTTCCCCGGTACATTGAATTCTCTTCAAGTGGCTGTTACGACGACTGATGGCAGTAACTATACTAAATCTATAACAAGCAGTTCTACTACCATTGCAGCTGGTTATTTATATACTTCAGCAATTACTTTATCTGATAGTAACCCGAATGCAACCGATTTGGATAATCTGGATATCAGTTTCGACAGTTCTGATGCCACATCATATTCATATATTACAGAGACTGTAGATGCCAATAATGACGATTTCATCGAGAACTCAACATTTTCCAATGTTGTATACATCGCATACAGCGGGACATCAGCAACTGTCACTTATAAGGTTAACGGCACTTCAGTATCGAGTATATCTGGTATCACTATCAGCAAAAGTAATGCCGATGTTACTGCTTCTTCTTCAGTACTGGTGAATTACGTGTTAAGCGGCTCTACTTCTTCCGGCTCCTTCAACATAGGAAGCAGCAATAGCAGTAAATCAGAAATCACACTGAACGGTGTAACGATGACCAACTCGGATGGCCCATGCATCTACATACAGAATAAACGAACTTATATCGTGGCTGCTTCAGGTACGACAAATACGCTGAAAGATGGAACTAGCAATACTTTGAAAGGATGTATATATAGTACCGACCAACTCATTTTTAGCGGAACAGGAACACTGAATGTCTACGGACTATACAAACATGCCATCTGCAGCAACGACTATATTCGTTTCCGCGACGGGTGTAATGTTACCGTAGGAAGTGCTGTAAGCGATGGCGTACATGCCAACGACTATGTTTACATCGGTGGCGGAACATTGAATATTACTTCTACCAACGACGGAATAGAGGCAGAAGCCGGATATATTGTCGTTAACAATGGCTCGACGACTGTAAATAGCGGTGGGGATGCTTTGAAGACCAGCAGTGATACGTCTACCGATACGAGAACTGTTACCATTGGAGGCGGATACCTTAAACTGACTACTGCGGGAGTAACCTCCCATGCCATCGCATCAAACGGTGATATCACCATGACGGGTGGTATCATCCAAGCCAGCGTTTCCGGAAATGGCTCTAAAGGCTTAAAATCGGACGGAACATTTACTATAACAGATGGCAAAATTACTGTCATCAATAGTGCAACTGCCTGTTACGACAACACTGAAGTCGACGTTACTTCACCTTCTGGCATCAAAGCTGCAGTCGTCAATATCAAAGGCGGAACAGTTCAATGCAAGAGCACGGGCAATGGCGGAAAAGGTATCAGTTCAGACGGCAACCTGACTATCAGTGGAGGTATTGTCAAAGTAATCACTACTGGTTCTACCTATATTTACAACTCTTCACTGGATGCAAAGGCTAAGGCTATCAAAAGCGATGCTATCATGTACATTACTGGCGGTGCAATCACGATAAAGACATCAACAGATGGTGCAGAAGGCTTGGAAAGTGAATATAATATGTACATCAGCGGTGGTGAGATGGCTATCAGCACTTACGACGATGCCATCAATGTGAGCACTTACGGATACACCCTGAATATTTCGGGAGGAAAAATCTACGCTTATAGTAGTAAAAACGATGCTATCGACTCCAATGGCTATATACAGATCAGCGGTGGTGTTGTGATTGGCGACGGTTCTCCTTCTCCAGAAAGTGGCATCGACAGTGATAATAATGCAATAGCAATTACAGGCGGTATCGTAGTCGGCATTGGTGGTGAACAAGCCTCTAATACGAGTCTTCCTGGAGGAACACAATCGTCTGTTGACTGTGAACGTTTCTCTATATCTTCTGGACAATATATCAATATCTCCAGCAGCAGCGGTTCTACTATCATGACATATCTTGCTAAACGCGACATAACAAGAGGTCGTTTCTTCTTCAGCAGTTCAGCTTTAACGAGCGGGACGACATATACAGTAAGCAAAGGCGGAAGTTTCACCAGTTCATCACCAGGATTCTACGGTTATTACACCGATGGTACTTATACCTCTACGAATGCAACGGCCATCGGCACATTCAGTGGTGGTAAAGTATGTGTAACGATTGATTCTACGGGTGGAGGTCGTCCATAGCACAAACATCTGTAAAAATGGTTAGAATATCCGTAATTATTCTCGTTCGCAAGTGAAAAATAATGTTCACCTTTGATGTCGAAAAAGAACAATCAATTTTTAAGACAACAATATGAAATTAGATTTTACTTATGAGAATCCGACCAAAATATATTTCGGTCGTACTGCAATGAATGGTCTGAAAACCGAGTTGCCAAAATACGGAAAGAACATCCTTTTGGTTTATGGTAAAGGCGCTATCAAAAAGATAGGTGTTTATGATGCTATACTCGACATCTGCAAAAGTTTAGATAAGACTGTCGTCGAATTATCTGGAGTTATGCCTAATCCTACTTACAAGAAAGTCATGGAAGGCTGTCAGCTCGTTCGCGACAACAAGGTGGATTTAATTCTTGCTGTCGGCGGCGGTTCAGTAATAGATTGTGCAAAAGCGATATCTGTATCTGCTTACTGCAATGGTGATGCATGGCAACGCTACTTTACCAACTTCGAAGAAGTAGATAATGACATCGTTCCGGTAGCTTCTATCCTTACTATGGTGGGAACAGGCTCTGAAATGAATTCAGGAACAGTCATTACAAACGATGAAGTAAAGATTAAGATGGGTCGAGTATTCCCTTCGAAGGTGAATCCTCGTTTTTCCATTCTAAATCCGGAATTTACCTATTCAGTTTCTAAATACCAAATGGTAAGTGGCATCTTTGATATGATGTCGCACTTGATGGAAGCTTATTTTGCCGGCGATGATAACGGAACTTCCAGTTATATCATCGAAGGACTTCTGCGATCCATCATCGACAATACTCGTATAGCTATCAATAACCAAGAAGATTATGAAGCACGAGGTAATCTTATGTGGTGTTCATCTCTTGCCATGAATCCATTAGTAGGACTGGGGAAAGCACAAGATTGGGAGGTACACATGATAGAACATCAACTTGGTGCATATACTGATTGTGCACACGGCATGGGATTGGCAGCTATTTCATTGCCATACTACCGATATGTTTGTCGGTTCGGCATCGATAAGTTTGTCCGTTATGCTCGCGAAGTATGGCATATTAGTGAGAAGGATAAGACAAAAGAGCAAATCGCCCTTGCCGGCATCGATGCGCTGGAAGCATTTACTAAGGAATGTGGCATGGTTACACGACTCCGCGAATTGAATGCTACCCAAGAGATGCTACCGTTAATCGCTAATTCCACTGTCCTGATGGGTGGTTATAAGACATTGGCTCCAGAAGAAATCCTCGACATATTGAAGGCTGCCTACTAAGTCGTTTACATATTTATTATTTCTCATCAAGATATTATCTTGGTGAGAAATTTTTTATTGCACAAATCCATCTAATTTTCTATTTTTGCAGAAATCAAATAACAAGAATTATGAGCAACATCACATTAGAAGATCTAAAGACCCGTCGCAGCATACGCAAATATCAATCAGATGAAATGCCACCTGAAGAATTAATCCACCAAGTGGTCGAAGCAGGAACGTATGCCCCAACAGGAATGGGAATGCAGTCACCTATCATTATTGCAGTCACAAACAAAGCAACTCGCGACTTACTTTCTAAATTGAATGCCAACGTCATGGGAACGACATCCGATCCATTCTATGGCGCTCCTGTAGTCCTCATTGTCTTAGCCGACAGAAATCGTCCGACATATCTCTACGACGGCTCACTGGTAATGGGTAATCTACTCAACGCCGCTCATGCTGTAGGATTAGGAAGTTGCTGGATACATCGTGCCAAAGAAGTATTCGATTCAGCAGAAGGACAATCTCTTTTAAAAGAATGGGGAATCGAAGGAAATTACGAAGGAATTGGGCATTGCATCTTAGGATATCCATCTACGAACATTCCTATCGCTAAACCGCGCAAGTTGGACTATGTCCATTACATAAAATAGATTTACTTAATAATTTTTTTATTATAAAATTTTGCATATTCAAATTTTCATTATACTTTTGCAGAAAATATTAAATTACTAATTAAAAAAAAATCCCTATGAAATTCAAAGACGAAATTTCAGTAGACAAATCTGTCAAATCGATTCATTTTACCAAGCGTAAAAGTGTTGAACTCCACATTGGAAATATGTATTATGTTAGTTTTGGTGAGAACATGGCACACCCATGCAAGCTCATCGATATCGATGAAGAAAGAGGTGAAATAACTGTCAGCAGTTATATCATCAATAGAGGCAAAGAATTAGAAACGACAAATATCTTATTTAAAGATGAGATCGGTTTGACACCAGAAGAAGCAGTGATAAATTGTGTTACTATGTAACAACTTCACTCCTACTGTTGGAAATTTTAATAAAGATAACCGAAAAGTATCTGTATTACACAGATTACTTTTCGGTTATTTATTTAAAGATTAATATTTCAGACTACACTATCACTTGTACAAGAAATCAATGGTGAAGAGTATAATACCAGCTGTCCATCCCATAAACTGACCTGGAGTAGCGTATTCAGATGCAGCATCGTTATTACCTGTAACAGCATTATATTTCTCCCATAGCACGCCTGTCTGTTTGTATTGCTTCAAATTACTTTCAAGATATTTAGATGCTATACGTCGTGCGTCAACTTTATAGCCATAGTTATCTAAACCTTTTATTGCCATATAAGTAACTGGTACCCAAACATTAGGAAAGTCCCACTGATAAGTAATTTTCCTGGTACCTTTTTCACAGGCCACAATGCCATATTCCATTTCTAATTTACTCAATGCACCATTCTTTACCCTAACAGCCTGTCGTGAAGTTAGAATTCCCGCACCCATCAAGTTGAATATACCACCCGACAAAACTGTTGATAAACGATGATTCACAAAATCATAATCATAAAACAGCCCGTTTTTAGCATTATAACAATAACGTACAATTAAAGCCTTACGCTTAGCCGCAAGCTTTAACCATTTAGAAGCGCCCTTCCATCCCAGTTGCTGATAGAAGTAAGCAAAGTTCTTTTCGTAAATATATAAATTTGAATTCAAATCAACAGGATTAAAATCCAAACAATGCTGATTATAGCGAGGATTGAAGTCCCACCCCGATTCAGCCTCAGCCAACCAGTTACCGCCAACTGCAATTTTATCTTCACGAGAAGTCTTCATATCGTCGCCTTTAATTCTCAGCCGTGATGCTATTGCATCGTAGAAACCTACAAGTTCATCATCAGTAGCAGAATGTCCATAGCGATTCAATCCATTGGGTGCAATCCGCTTCGTCATCCAAAAGTGATACTCTTTTTCCAATGTTTTCACTGCACTAGCCAACCATTTCTTATCACTTGTAACATGGTACAAATCACGTACCATCAGACTTGCATATGGTGGTTGAGAACGATTTTGCAAACCTATATTCGAAGCATTTGGCATAAAGCCGTATTTATTTATCAGATAGAGAATATCATCAATATTATTAAGTGCCTGTTCCTTGTCGCCCAATGAGATGAGACCAATGTTTGTAAAATAGGTGTCCCAATAGTACATTTCCTGGAAAGCTCCTCTTATACAAGGAACACTATAAGGTTTTGGAAGTGCCAGTACACCGTTTCCATCTGTAAGAGCGGTTCGCACAGATTGCGGCATCACATTACTGATATAATTACGAATGGCACGCACATCATCTGGTAGGTTTTTGGCACCGCACCATGTTGCGCACAACAATAAAAGAGTAATAAAAATCTTCTTCATGACTTTCTATATAATTTATACATTATTCGATAATATAAGCACTGACAATTTCTCCATAATAAGCAGTATGAGGGTATTTATTCCTGCCGATATTGATATTGTCCACTTCCTGGGGATAAAGGTGACTTACATTATCACAAGTAATATCCGACAGAGGCTGTTCATTTTTAAAGATTACTTTACACTCCAGCGTGAGCGGCAATTCTTTTATGGCAGGTACCGAAACGACTTCAGGTTCGACCAGCGTCAATCCCAACATTTTGATTTTATCACCGTCACGCCCCGAGATAACTCCCGCCTTGCCAAGTATCTTCTTGTCATAAGCGCCATAAGGAATGCTAATAGTAAACTCAGGATTTTTCTCCAGCAATACATGTGTAAAACGAGATGTTCTTACATAGACAGTAAATATCGCCTTATTCCACTCCACACCTAGAGTTCCCCACCCTATTGTCATCGTATTAACCTTTTCATCAGCTTTCGTTGTCAGTAATATACCAGGCATTATTGAATGAGCAATCTCTTTTGCATAATCAAAAGGATCAATAAATTTTTTCATAACCTTTCCTAAAACTAAAAAACACTATTATTTATAGTGTGCAAATATAGTGAATTCTCACCAGTAAACAAATTATAGCAAGTCTTTATACATCTTCGATGTAGAAGGATAAGCAACCCATCAATAAGAATCTCTAAAACCTAAAAACGCTGACATAGAATTAAATAACTTAATCGTCAATATAGATGTATTACATAAAGTTTTCTTATATTTGTAGCGCTAAAGAATAAGTCATGAACAATTACAAGAAGTTTATTATAACAATTTTCAGCTTATTTCTTCTATTGGGACTTAAAGCTCAACCTTTTAATGAGAAATCTGTTCTCTTTATAAGTTCGTACAATCCCACTTTCCCTACTTTCCCAGAACAAATAAAAGGAATTTATTCAATATTCGATAAAGACAAAAGTATTCGAATGGATATCGAATACATGGATTGTAAGCGTTTTGCCAACGATTCTACAAATATTATTATCTTCAAAAAATATCTCCAATACAAACTTAGCAAAACACCTCGCTATAATCTTATCATTGCCGCTGATGACGATGCTTTTAACTTTGCTATAGAAGAACAGACAACATTATTCAAAAATATACCTATTGTATTTATGGGGGTTAATAATCTTTCTAAAGTTTATCAAGAATCTAGCAATCCCATGCTGACTGGTGTTGTTGAAAATGTAGCCATCGGTGGTACGGTACAACTGATGAAACAACTATTTCCTAAATCAAAAATGATTTATGCCATTTGCGATGGGACAGTTACCGGATTAGCAAATTATAATATATTCTATTTATACATGAAACAGCATCCGAAAATTAAATATCAACTGCTGGATCTTCAAAAAATGACTTTTAAACAATTATTTTCTAAACTGCACGACATTCCTTCTTCTAATCCTATACTTCTTATCTCTGCCTATACCGATAAAGAAAAGAAAATATTTTCCTTCAACAAAAGCCTTCATTTCATTACACAAAATACATCTGCACCCTTATTCCATCTTTGGTATCCTGGGATTGGGGATGGCATTTTAGGCGGTATGATGACTTCTCATTATGACCAAGGCTATATAGCAGGAAAGATTGCCATGAACATATTAAAAGGAATGCCAATCAAACATATTAAGAATATCTTTAGTTGTCCCAACAGATATATTTTCGATTATCGACAAATACAGCATTTTCATATCAACACTAAATTATTACCAAAAGATTCAATCATAATGAATATGCCCAAGAGTTTTTACAATGAACATAAAACCCTCGTGTGGATTGTCATCTGTGTCTTCCTGGTAATGTCTGTTCTAATCCTATTCTTAATATTAAATATTCTGAGACGACGCCAAATATCCCAACAACTGATTGAAGAGACTAAACGCGCTCAAGAGTCCGATCATATGAAATCAGCATTTTTAACTAATATAAGTCATGAAATCCGTACACCGCTAAATGCTATTGTAGGATTTTCATCTTTAATGGAAGATGAAGAATTAACACAGGATCAGCGGCAATCATACAACCACATCATTCAAGAAAACAATAATTTGCTATTAAATCTTGTTAGCGATACTCTTATACTCTCTCGCTTAGAATCTGAAAAGATGGATTTACACAACTCCCGATTCGATTTTAATCAGTTCCTTAAGAGTGTAATAGACTTGACGTCACGTGAGGCCCTTTGCAAAAAGCTAAAGATTAATTGTCAGTACACCGATTCATATACTATAAATAGTGATAAGGAATTACTTAACCTTGTTATCACACATCTAATAAGGAATGCGATTAAATATACTGATTCGGGTACCATCACTATAAAATATAAGTTTAATATGTCTTTTTTGACATTTAACGTTATTGATACTGGCATCGGTATCTCTGAAGAAGACAAAAATAAAATGTTCCAACGATTTGAGAAGCTGAACACTTTTACGCAAGGAGTTGGCATCGGTCTTTCTATATGCAAAACTATCGTAAACCTGTTGGGCGGCACTATCGACTTCTCTTCACAATTAGGGAAAGGTACTACTTTCTGGTTCACTATACCATGTTCACCAAAAAAATTAGAAAACAATGGAAATACAGCATGATACCACAAAACATCGGGTATGGACAGTTATCGACGGTCACACCGCTTTTGTAGAATACGAATTAACAGACGGAAGCTTAAATATCCTGCATACCATCGTACCTCCTCCATTAGAAGGACAAGGCATTGCCTCACAATTGGTGAAGTCCACATACGACTATGCCATCGCTCATCAGCTAAAGCCTGCCGCTACCTGTACGTATGCCATTGCATGGCTGAAAAGACATCCCGAATATAACTAAAACACTACGAATATGATTTCACACTATAAGATTGTTACACTCTGCGGAAGTACCCGTTTCAAAGAAGAATTCATAGAGGCTCAAAAACGATTGACACTCGCCGGCTGCATCGTTATCTCTGTCGGCTTGTTCGGCCATTCGGGTGATGATGAAGTATGGACTCCCGGAACCAAGCAGATGCTCGACGATATGCATTTACGCAAGATAGATTTAGCCGATGAGATATATGTCATCAATGTAGATGGATATATCGGAGAGAGTACACGACGCGAGATTGCCTATGCCACTTCAAAGGGTAAGAAAGTAAATTATCTCGTGCCGATAGCGTAGCCTTTATCATATCACCCCTGCCGCTTTTGCCATCACAGGAATAGGAACTCTGCTGTCGGATGTCCATGCGCCGCCGTTGCCGCCATAATAAGGCCTCATCAGTTTCCCGTCATACGTCCAGGCATCGTCGTTACCACCATAATAAGGTTTTAGGATAGTTCCGTCGTATGTCCATGCATTATCATTACCCCCATAATAAGGCTTCAGTAACTTGCCGTCGTATGTCCATGCATTACTGCTGCCACCATAATACGGTCTCAATGTTCGCCCGTCGTACGTCCAGGCCTTGTCGTTTCCCCCATAATATGGTTTCAGAATCTTGCCATCATATGTCCAGGCATTGCTCTTGCCTCCATAATACGATTGTATCAACACTATTTTCCCTGTCGATGAGCAGACAGCACCTGTTATATCACCAGTATTTATCCATCCTATTCCAAACAGCAATAGAAACGCCACAAATATCTTTTTCATCTTTGTATAGAGATTAATTATCATCCATGTTCCAAGGCACTTATTCTTTACAAAAATAGAAAATAAATCTGAAATAAAGATGAATAAACAATTTATCATTAACTTTGTAATACTTAAATATAACAATGAACGATATGAAACATCATAATTTTATCCTATTGTTCTTCCTCCTGTCAACCCTCTCCATACGGGCGCAGATTGCTGCCAACTACATCGATAAAGCCAATCAAGGCGATTCGTTGGCACAATACAACCTAGGCAATTGCTATTACAACGGTCGTGGGATAGAGAAAGATTATTCGAAAGCTGCCGAATGGTTTCTAAAGGCTGCAAAACAAGGTGTATCGAAAGCACAGTTCAACCTGGGACTCTGTTACAAAAACGGTAATGGCGTACCACAAGACTATGCCGCTGCTGCCAAATGGTTTCAGAAGGCAGCAGAACAGAATCATGTCGATGCCCAGTTCTACTTGGGATTGTGTTACACAAATGGTAAGGGCGTCAAGCAGAACGATGTATTAGGAGCCGATTGGATTCGCAAAGCAGCCGAAAACAGTCATGCCGAAGCCGAACTCTATATGGGCTTGTGTTACCTGAACGGACAGGGAGTGAACCAAAGTGATTCTCTTGCTGCTGATTGGGTCCACAAAGCAGCACGACAGGGTTTTCCCGAAGCAGAATATTATCTCGGCAACTTCTATACCTATGGCAAGGGTGTAGAGCGCAATGACAGCACTGCCATGACATGGTACCGAGAGGCTGCCTACCAGGGCTATCCCGAAGCGGAATACTATTTAGGATTATGTTATGCCAACGGCAAGGGAGTAACATCGAAACCCGAAACAGCTGTCAACTGGTTCCAGCTAGCGGCGAAACAAGGGAATGCCGATGCACAGTATCATCTGGCTGTGTGCTATGAACTGGGAAACGGCATTGAAAAGAATCTGCCATTGGCTGTTGAATGGTATCAAAAATCAGCGAATCTGAATAATGCTGCCGCGCAGAACCGACTCGGATCGCTGTATCTCCACGGTGAGAATGTAGAAAAGAACCTGACCACAGCCTTCAACTGGTACAGCAAGGCGGCCGAGCAAGGCAATGTGGATGCCGAGTACAATGTAGGATTCTGTTACATCCGCGGATATGGTGTAAAGCAAAGTCTGAAGAATGCCACCCAATGGTTCCATAAAGCAGCGGCACAAGGCAGTGAGCCTGCTAAGACCGTCTTGAAAATCCTGGATTCAAAGAAATAATATATTATGTCAAGTATAAACGCTATCTTATGAAACATCTTTTTACCATCGTTATCGCTTTGTCGTTCTTTACCGTCACCTCGGTAAATGCACAAAGCTGGAAACCTTATGAGGCTGTTTCCAACCAGAAGACTTTCACTCAATCGGATGTTGTCGTTCTTTTAGACAGCATCCATGTAGATGTGAAAGCTACCGGCCAAGGGACATTCTCTGTATGCAAATCACTCAAAGTTCAGAATCTGCGCGGTGCTGTCGCCAACCGTATCATCAAATACGATTACGATCCGCTGACTGCCCTTGCCAAGTTCAAGAGAGTCGTCGTATACCATGCCGATGGAACGACTACCACTCCCGATTTGAATCATGTCTACGACTATGTCGCTCCTGCTCGCGCCATCTATTGGGGAGCTCGTCAGATTATGCTCGAAGTAGACAACTTGCAGAAAGGTGACATCCTCGATTACGAAATAGAGAAGAAAGGTTTTACCTACGCTTTGCTTGCAGGGAACGAAGGAGACGATGATTCACGCTTTAACCCACCTATGCAAGGACAGTTCTACGATATAGTACCCTTCTGGTGCAGCTATCCTACCGTACGCAAGGTTTATTCGGTAAGTATTCCGAACGAGAAAGAACTGCAGTATCAGTTCTATCAGGGAGCATGCAGCAGTTCCATGCGTTACAACAACGGCCGCAAACTCTATACATTTGCAATGGACAACATCCTGCCTTTCGCAAGAGAATCGAATATGGTCGATTACTACGATGCCGCTCCTAAGCTGATGCTCTCTACCACTCCCCAGTGGAAAGACAAATCCTTGTGGTTTAACAAGGTGAACGAAGACTACGGCAGTTTCAAAGCTGAGCCCGATGCTCAGAAAAAGGTCGATGAACTGATAAAAGGCAAGAAGACGCAAATGGAGAAGATAACCGTCCTCACCCATTGGGTAGCCGATAATATCCGTTATTCGGGAATCACCATGGGAAAAGGCGAAGGATTTACCCTTCATAATCTGAAGATGGACTATACCGATCGTTGCGGCGTTTGCAAGGATATCGCAGGCACATTGATTTCTTTCCTCCGCATGGCCGGCATCAAGGCCTATCCTGCCATGACTATGGCGGGCAGCCGTATCGAGAGTATCCCTGCCGACCATTTCAATCATTGTGTCGTCGTAGCGAAATTAAACAACGGAACGTACATGCCTATCGATCCGACATGGGTACCGTTCTGCCGCGAACTTTGGAGCAGTGCTGAGCAGCAGCAGAACTATCTTCCGGGTATTCCGGAAGGCTCCGATTTGCGCATCACGCCCCTCTCCGCTCCCGAAAATCATTATGTTCGCATCAAGGCCGACAATCAGTTATCGGCAGACGGCACATTGAAAGGAACCTTCACTATCTCGGCCGAAGGACAAAGCGACAGTAGCGTACGTGGCATCTTCACCCAAGGCAGTCCCGATGCTTGGAAAAACAATATGGAAAGTCAGCTGCTCGCCGTATCGCCTAAAGCAAAGCTGATAAGTGTGGACTACGGCGCTCATCCTGAAAACTATCAGGCAGGACCGATAAAGATTACCTTCCGCTATGTCATTCCCGAATATGCCATTGTCGGCAAACAAGAAATGTTTTTCAAGCCATTTGTAATGAACAACTTATACAACCAGGTACGTTCGTTCATATGGATCGACACGAATATGGAAGACCGCAGCTACGGCTTCAAAGACAGATGTTCGCGGCTCGTCGAGCTGGACGAAACAATGCAAGTACCAGCAGGATATAAACTAAGTTCGAGTATGTCGAATAGCGACAGCGGCTCGGGTGCCGACTTCACAGGCTCGCTGGTACAAAAAGGAAATAAAATCATCTTGCATCACAAACTCGCGCTGAAGAAACGCGTTTACGAAGCCTCCGATTGGAAGAGCTTCCGCCAAGCAGTGAACGACCACAAGTCGTATGCAAATTATATGGTCATTAAAAAATAAGAAACGATGAAAAAGCAATTATTATACCTGTCTATCCTTCTTCTGTCATGCAGCACGACTCTATGGTCTGCACCTAATGCAGTATTCAGCAAAATAACCAAGTCGTATGTATTGCATAACGATGGCAGCCAAGAGATGAGAGTTTTGAAAGAAGTAACGTTGAATACATACAGAGCATTCCGAAGCATGTATGGCGAATCCTTCATCACCTACAATCCCGACTACCAGAAACTCGTCGTCAATGAATCCTATACCCGCCAAAAAGACGGGAATGTGGTAAAGACTCCCGCCAATGCCTTTGTAGAATGTCTGCCATCCATTGCTGCCGATGCACCTGCCTACAATGGGCTCAAGGAAATGGTTGTCGTACATACAGGACTCGAACTCGGTGCCACCATATACCTCGATTATACCATCACCACCAAGGCAGGGTATTATCCCGAACTCGATGTCTGCGAGGAAGTCCCCGAACTCTCTCCCATCAAGAACTACACGCTATCGATATCCGTACCGTCCGGCAAGCCCTTCCACTATACAATAATAAACGGCAACGAACAGCCGCAGACAGTCACCGAAAATGGATATAAGAAGGTAACATGGGACCTGGTCAACGTACCCGCCCGTCCTGCTGAAAATGGCTTATCCATCGCATCCGGCGATATCAAAGCCATCTTTGCCAACACCTATTCGTCGTTATCGACTGCCCTAGACAACCTGCAAAAGCAGTTCAGCAATGGCAGCGAAGCCGAAGTGAAAACATTGGCACAGTCGCTTACAGCAGGCAAGACCACCGACAGTGAGAAGTTGGAAGCCATCCGTAGTTATGTCAACACCTTATCGTACTGCCGCGTACCATTAGCGCTGAACGGTTATCGCTTCAGAACAGCATCGGAAGTGATAAGCACCAACTATGCCACCCTGGCAGAAAAAGTTAACCTGACAGCAGCATTGATGCAGTGCGTCTCACTTCCTGTTCAGGTGAAGGTGTCGTATCCCGTAAAAGTATCCGAAGAATATCTTGGACTGAATGCGATAGACAATATCTTCATCGACAATTCAACTATTGCCGATATGAGCACTTTCTACCCTGTATATACACTAAAAGGTGAAAAGGTGACCATCCAGGCACACAACAACACGGTTAATGAAACAGATACCATCAATGTCACCGCAGAGAGCGGACAAGCAGTAAACGGCAATTATCGCATGGTAACTCTGCCGAACCTACAGTCCATACACGATTTGTACGGTGCGTACGCCGTCAATACTACGCGCAGCAGTAACCTGTTGCTGCCATTTACAACCGATGAAACCGATACCTATCTGATAAATCTGCCTGCCAATGCCACGTTCTGTTCTCCGACAAGACCTTACAGCATCAGCAATGCAGTAGGCAAGATGACTGTGTCGTACGACACTTCCGATGGGCATCTCATTATGAAAAGAGCCCTCCGCATCGATAAGCAACTGATAAAAGCCAGTGAATATCCTGAGTTCTACAAACTCATGACAGAATGGAAAGACGCGAAATACACCTCGCTGTTCGTAAAGCTATAACGGCTTTACTTCCTTGACCCGTTGGTCTTCGCTGCTTTCCTTTGCTATTTCGAGCAAATGAATAATAGGGAGAATGTTTCGAGCATCTGTTTCGAGAGGTTCTCCCTTTCTCATGTGACGATACACAGCATCATAGAAACCTGCATACGAGCCACGCTCCGAAGGATATCTCTGCGAAACGGCGCGACCCTCCGATTCGGTAGTCACTATACCCCACTCCTGTTCCGTTTCGATTCCCCAATCAGGAGCATCGGGCATCGCCCCTTGCTTCAACAAGGCCTCTTGCTTATCTACTCCATATTTCACATACGAGCCCTTCGTGCCATGCACAATAAAACGAGGTTCGGGAGCGCACATCAGATAGCTGGCCTTCAAGGTAATGTGAATATCGGGAGCCTTCTCGCAGCGCAGCGGGTGAATGACGAAATAATCGTCCACTTTCCCGTCGGTCCTCAGCGTGGCGATATCGGCAAAGATAGCCCCGGGCATGCCGAAAAGACATACGCACTGGTCTAACAAGTGCGAGCCAAGGTCGAAAGTGATGCCCCCGCTCTCCTCTTTCCAAGAATGAGGTCGAATATAATTGCGGAAACGGGCGAAGGTAGATTCGAACTCCACGATACGTCCCAGCGTCTCGTTGTCGATAAGTTCCTTTATAGTGAGGAAGTCGGCATCCCACCTGCGGTTATGATAAACGCAGAGCATGAGTCCCTTCTTATCGGCCAGTTCAATTAAATCCTCTCCCTCCTCCACGGTATCGGTAAAAGGCTTTTCAACGATAACATTCTTCCCCGCCTCCAATGCCTTGCGAACATATTCGTAATGCGTATAGTTAGGAGTATTGATAACAACCAGTTCGAGGTCGTCCATCGATAAAAGTTCATCCATCGAGCGCACAATAGTAGCCTGGGGATAATGTTCCCTCGACATATTCTTGCTGCGCTCCAAAATTGCGGTAAGTTCAAAATGCGGGTCGGTACTGATAAAAGGAGCATGAAACACCTGGCCCGACATGCCGAAAGCGGCTAATCCAGTCTTAATCTTGTCCATTTCTTGTTTCTTTATCTGTGATGCAAATATACACGTAATTTTCTATTTTTCAGTGTATAAAATCAAAAGATAAAGAAAATGTGTATCTTTGTCATCGAATTGTAACATTTACCGCTATGTCATTCTTCAGAGTCCTACTTGCTATCATCTTTCCGCCGCTTTCTATAGTCGACAAAGGCTGCGGTTCTATTCTCATTGTTCTGCTGCTCACACTCTGCGGCTGGATTCCAGGCGTCATCGCTGCCCTCATTATCCTAAACAATCCGAATAAGTAGGAACGCCTCAAATCGTAATTATGTTGTGCTCGCGACATAGTTATGCTAGCAAAAGTTCGTGGTTATGAAATGAAAAGTTCTTAACTATGTTTTCGTGAGATCATAGTTATGTTCTCAAAAGTTTGTAACCGGAACGTGAAAAGTTTGTAACCGGGAAAATTCTTCTTCGTAGTTACGAAAATTCAATGCGATGAGGATGCTTTTTATTCTTTTCATTGTATGTTAATTTATTTCGTTATTTTTGTTCAGTTATTTTATTAAAAATGGTAGTGGTGTGAGTGGTGTTTCCTAGGGCGCATAAAATTTTTGTGTTTTAGGTATTTTAGGTATTATCATATTGCTACTTATATAAGTAAATTTATTATACATAAAATGG
>Ga0183095_10342_pt1 | contig 52040 bp, 38 predicted proteins | sample BioMet4_FD_130346 | JGI IMG/M metagenome (GOLD analysis project Ga0183095, IMG submission 130346) | Microbial communities from bioreactor (seeded with sewage sludge) at LBNL, California, USA - Biofuel metagenome 4 (v2) (version 3) | ecosystem: Engineered > Bioreactor > Anaerobic > Unclassified ...
CCCTCATCAGCAAGATCGCACTCGCCCAAATAAAAAACAGCCAAAGAAAGGGGAGCTTCAAAATGAAAAGAAAACTTGCAGGATGGGATGAAAATTACATGATAGAACTATTGGATTCTAGTTGGATCCAAAATCTAAATTCTTAATGCGTCAGCCCTGCCACATATGTGATTCGATCAACTCATATATGTGATTCGATCGTTCCACATATGTGAGTTGATCGAATCACATATGTGGAACGACATTCTTCTTAAAACAAAGCATAAAATCTGTCTGATATGAGCAAATATTCATCAGTATGTCTCACAAACTTCACCCTTTAAAAAGGTATCATGGAACGGTTAAAACATTTTCCTAGCAGAAATGATCTGTAATGAGAAATATTTCAGTAATTTTGTCTGTGTGAGATGAAAGGCCCTGTAATAATATGCTGTTGATTACTAGTTATACCGATGATTAAAATTTTCTTGGCTTTTCTTATTTCTATTTCTCGTCGAACTAAAGCGCATCTTTGCAAAGTATGTGCCATCATAATTTATATTACCATGAGTAGAGCTCGTTTTGTTACATTTTATAGTGCTATTTTGTTTTGCTTATTTGTAAATCAAAATATATTTTCTCAGTCGAGAAATGAAAGCGTTGTGGCCGATAGTATTCGGGAGAAAAACAAAGTGAAAGAGTTGCTGCAAAAGCCTGAAATGGAGCGACTCTATTCTAAAACTTATTATAGCTTGTTGGATCGCTTGACTGCTGATGGATTCTTGCCAGAATCCCTTACCGGTGCATATTCGGGAATGTTCCCTCGTACTTCTGGCCCATTTGTGCTGTTAATGATAGAAACCGGTCGCTATAAAGAGGCAGAAGCAAATATAAAATGCGTGTTGGATGCTGTAGCACAAAACGATATGGAACGAATACCACGTGTAGTGGGTAAAGATAAAGAGAAGTATACTATTGTGGACGATCAATTTCAGATTGATGCGCAGGCACACGTCATTCTTGCTTGGGCCCGTTTAGCTTTAAAACGTGGACATACTTCTTTTGAAGATAGTACTTGGCATCAAGTAAAGATGTTAATGAAACGTACTTGCGACAGGACGTTCTTTCAATATGGAAGTTGGTCGATAGAACCGGGATTGGTCAGAAATATAGCATTTGAACATTCGAAAGAAGGTCGTATGTGGGATGTGTTTGACCTGTTGACACAAAGCTTTGTTGGTGCCGCGATGACCGATATGGCGAAAATAGCGGCTCGGCATAACTCTCCTGATTTAGTAGCCGATTGGGATAAGAAAGTAACAATTCTTTCGGCTGGTATCAAAAATCATTTGGTATCAAATTATTATGGAGTTCCCGCCTATGCAGAGATGTTTGTTCCGAATGGAAATGGGGGCGTTCAGTATAATGGACTTGGATGGGTGAATTTGTCACCCATAGCAGCAGGATGGGAAGGCGTCGATCATCAGATATTGGAAAATACAGTAGAACTAATGAACCGGAAATTGTTAAAACATAGTAATGGCGTCGTATGGATGCCTACAGATGGTTATCCTGACGGACGATTTTCGAACGAAATAATTGGTAAAGGAATGGCTTGGGAAATCGATTTTTCGCGCTCCGAAAATGATTACAAAAGGATTCATCAAATTCTTGATCTAATATTAACGGTCAACAACGGCAAGCCCCTATATTTGGAAGGTGCATGGCTTGAGGGTAACGGCAAGACACTATCCAACATTCTTTCGGATGATGATTTGGCTAAAATGAAAACATCTATTTGGAAAGTGAAAGATGCGGGAAATGGAGAACAAACAGCTTGGTGGTGCTGGTCAATTGCTCGATTAAGAAAAGCAGTAGGGCTGCCGGCAGAGCCAAAGCGATAAATGAGTTTGACGAAATCTATGAGTAGGTAATCGTCTCTTTCCTGTGATTATAAAATTTTGCCAAACTAAACCTTGTGTAGACCTTATCTTAGCTTTTCTCTGTATGTGTCTTAGTGTTTTGTCATTGCAATAGTCCTAATTGCGAAGCATACTTGACGGCTTCCATTGAATTGTCAACGCCGAGCTTTTCAAGAATACGTTGCCTGTGTGTATTTACCGTATGTACGCTAATAGAAAGCATCTCGGAAATCTCTTTGCTAAGATAACCGGCACGTACTAATTTCAGGATTTCCCGTTCGCGTTGAGTCAGTTCTATTTGAGAATCTATATGGTCTAGAGCTAATACGGATACTATTTCCCCTGTCTTATAGTTGAATATCTGACATTTCACTCCCTGATATTCTTCTTGATTGGGAGAGATATCAAGTACGGCTAGTGCAAGCCATATATTACCTCTAGAATCAAGTTCAAGTATCTGCTGCTGTTCTATTACTCGGATATAATTTCCTTGAGCATTCAAAATACGATATTCATTTATTACTTTATAATTCATCCTTTCGTTTGTTTCAAGCGAATAAAGGAATTGTAGCAGCGCTATACCGTTACGCATTAATGTTAGATAGTCGTCTGGGTGAGTTCTCGAATTGATGTATTCATTGCCTATCTGTTCCACTGATACGAGATCGAACCCAAAGAGTTCGTACATATTATACGAGCTGAATACATGTTCTCCACTTGCCAAATCGAAAACGGTTACTCCCGAATTGCCGACTTCTGCCAAGCGACTTAGCATCTGTTTGTGTCGTTCTAATAAAGAATAGTCAAGCTCCTCGTACACGAAAGTCTGTAAAGAGAGAACTGAAGCATATTTTTTTGCAAGATGTTCGCGTGTATTCATTATTAGTTTATTTTCTTACAAAAGTAGGTATAAAAAGCCTATAGTCCAAATTCCATTCTAAGACATTAAAAGGATGGAGCAAAGTATACTGATAAATCAGTATTGTAGAGATTTTGCCTTCAAAGTACTTTTGTGCCAACAAAATAACTAAAATGAGTTTCAAATGAAAAAAAAGCTTTTTCTTCTTTTAAGTGTGGCCTTTATAGCAATGCCATTATTCTGTCAGAATTATCAGAAAATAGTCGGCAAAGTATCCGAAAAATCTACAGAGAATCCCATTGCTTATGCATCAGTCATATTGATGGGCACAAATCCTATTATTGGCGCGGTGACCGATTCTGTGGGAATCTTTTCGATTAACCATGTTCCGATAGGAAGATACGACGTCAAAGTGACTAGCGTAGGATACGAACCGATAGTACTCAAAGGAGTTCAGGTTAATTCATCGAAGGAAACAATTGTCAGTATTAGCTTGGACGAATACACAACTCGCCTAAAGGAAGTTGTCATTAGGCCTAAGATTAATAAGGCAGAACCTCTGAATCTAATGTCCATCGCAGGTGGGCGAATGTTGAGCGTAGAAGAGGCCGGACGCTATGCAGGCGGCATGGATGATCCTGCACGTCTGGCTGCTTCTTTTGCCGGAGTTACTAGCAGCATTGGCAACAATGGGATTGTCGTACGGGGCAATGCACCCCAATTTCTGCAATGGCGTCTCGAAGGAATAGAGATTCCCAATCCCAATCACTTCGCTGATGTAACAAGTTTTGGAGGTGGTGGTTTCACTTCACTTAGCAGTCAGGTTTTAGGCAACTCCGATTTCTACACTGGGGCACTGCCTTCAGAGTATAGCAACGCCTTATCCGGAGTATTCGATATGAACTTCAGAAATGGCAATAATAAGCAGCAGGAGCATACCATCCAGTTGGGTACCATCGGGTTGGATGTTGCATCAGAAGGTCCTTTAAAGAAAAACTATAACGGTTCCTATCTATTCAATTACAGATATTCTACTCTGTCTTTGATATCCCCCTTGTTGCCGGATGATGCCAAAGGAACCAATTATCAAGATCTCTCCTTCAAGTTCTTTTTGCCATCTCGCAAAGGTGGTACTTTTACAGTCTGGGGTACCGGATTAATAGATAGATCGGGAACAGACCCCGAAAAGAATATGAACAAATGGGTATATGAGCAAGACAAACAAGATCAAGACGTAAAGCAGTACATGGGAGTTTTCGGGATCGGCCATAAGATTTATATGGGTAAAACTACTTTTTTGAAAAGCACGTTGGCTGCTACTGTCAGCGGCCTCAATATGCATACGGCAGTGATGAACAACGAGATGCAGCTTCAACCCAAAAATAGAATTAAAAACACGAACTGGAGTTTCATCTTTTCATCGGCTATTAATACTAAACTCAATGCTTACCACACTAACCGTACAGGTGTACAATGGACTGGACTAATGTATCGTTTGCTTATGAAAAATGCGGCATACGACGGTGCACCATTCAAAACAATAAGCGATGAGAGTGGATTCAGTTCGTTGCTATCGGCATACTCCAGTTCCATTTTTCATTTTTCCGAGAAATGGTATTTCACCTTTGGTATCAATACACAATGGTTTACCTTAAACAAGCATTATGCAGTAGAGCCTAGATTGGGAATGAAGTGGCAATTCTCTCAGAATCAATTTCTTTCTATAGGATATGGCATGCACAGTAGATTGGAGCGGCTTAACTATTATTTCACGAAGTCTGAGAGTAATGAGAGAATCAATAAAAATCTTGATTTTACCAAAGCTCATCATCTATCTCTTGCATACGATTTCAGTATGGGCAACTATCATCTGAAAGTAGAACCATATATCCAATATTTGTACAACATTCCTGTCATTCCCGATAGCACCTATTCGTTTGTTAATCTACAGGGAAACAACGATTGGTTTATTTCAGACAAGTTCGTGAATAAAGGGAAAGGATTAAATTATGGAGTTGACTTCACTTTCGAACATTATATACAAAAGGGATTTTACTATATGTTTACAGCTTCCATTTTCAATTCTCGTTACAAAACAGCACAAAGTAAATGGTACAACACTAGATACAACCGCAACTACGTATTCAATTTATTGATGGGCAAAGAATGGTATATCGGAAAAAACAAACAAAACATCTTGAGCTTGAATGGCAAGATTTCTTATCAAGGAGGCGATCGTTATTCACCAATCAACGAAGCACTGTCCGAAGAACACAAAGATGCCATCTATGACGAGCGGAATCCATACTCCTGCCAACTATCTCCCATATTGTTGGGCCACTTGACATGCAGTTACAAAATCAACAAAAAATACATTGCACACGAGTTCGCTATAAAAATAATGAATATTACAGGCTACAAAGAATTTTACGGGCATCGGTACAACTTCCAAAAGAATACCGTAGAGGCAGAACGAGATCCCATCATCATGCCGAATATCAGTTATAGGATCGAATTTTAATCTTATCAGACTAGCTACGAACATAATATGAAATTCATATTATTTACTTCTATCCAAAGAGGTGTATGCTAGCGCTCTTTCAAACTACTTATAATGTAAAAGGTAATAAAGCATTCTATAAAAACAGCAAAAAGAAATAAGAACAAAACGTTTTCAAATGTAAATTTGAATCTTCGATTTCAATTAATCGGGCTGAAATAGGCATACCCGTATATGACACGTTACATCAGAGTCGCATACGGGCTATGGATGAGGCATCTAATCACTCCAGTTATCCAAACGAACCAAATGTTCAATTCATCTATCAATTTGTTCAATACAGTAATATTTGAATAGAACAGTATATACGCATTTTCTAATTTTGTGGCATTGAATTTAAAAGAATGTAGAAAGATGAAGAAAATAACGTTGTTTATTGTATCGTGCCTGGTGACGATCAATATGTTAGCTTTCAACCAGCATGATAGGATATTGGGTAAGTGGATAAATGAGAATCGAACACGAATCATCGAATTTGTGAAAACGAATCATGGGTATGATGCCTATATTGTACGGGCCGAGGATAAATCATTAAACGGGCATGTACAAATTGAAGGATTGCGTCCAGCATCCCCTGATTTATTTTTAGACGGCACAGCTTATATATTCAGTCGCAACAAAAAGATAAAATGTCAGGCTCTATTGAGAGGAGTTCAGAAGTTGCATATCACCGGAAAATACGGACTTATATCGAAGACTCAAATATGGGAAAAATATTAAAGAGCAACATGAATATAAGCAAAATTTATGTGGTGGTTTTACTTATTACAAGTAGCTGTTCCCTCTCTGCTCAAGTGACTTTCAATTCCTTAAAGGATGTGTTCGACTATGCCGATAAGCACGAAGTATCCATACAGAACGCCCTTATAAACGAACGCATCGCAGCAGCCAAGGCAAAGCAAACAAAGTCACAGCTGTATCCTCAAATAACTGGATCTGCCGGATACAATGACAATATCAGCCTGCAACCGACATTGGTGCCTGCCAATATTTTCAATTCGTCTGCCCCTGCCGGAGAATACAAGAAATATAAATTTGGCAAGAAATACATCAGTGATGCAACCGTGGCTCTGCAATGGAACATCTTAGATTTTCAGAAGAACTTAGCAGTAAAAATGGCATCAAATGAAATAAAGACCAGCAAATGGTCTACTGCATCGAGCAAATGGAATACTTATATGAATTTAGCTTCTGGCTATTACTCAATCCTAATTACTCGTAAGTCAATGGATTTCTATAAAGAGAACGTGAAAAATGCCGATCTTTTATTGAATAGCGGTTTAAATAAGTATAATAAAGGACTAATCAGTAAAGATGTACTCGATCGTACCACCATACAACAGATCAATGCCCTAAAAGAATTGCATGCCGCAGAAAGTTCATTGCAAAAGTTAGTTTGTCAATTGCAGGGTGATTTGACTATCAATGATGAAATCGTCATCGCCGATAATGTAGACAAGCACGTCAACACAGAGACAGACCTCTACTTCGAGACGGTGCATCCCGATATAAAATACAAAGAGAGCGTACTCAATTACAATCAATTACAATTGAAACAAGCAAAGGCTTTAAACTATCCATCGTTGAGTCTTACTTATCAGTATCAATACAATTGGGCAGCAGACCGGTTAATGGATTATGCTAACGCAATCTCATACAACACACAATTCATCGGTGTAAAACTAAGCATTCCCCTATTCACGGGATTTCATAACAAGTACAAAAGGAAGGAAGCACAATGGAGTGTAAGGCAAGCACAATACAATTTAGATGCAACGCGGATTGCTAGAGAAAAAGAAGATGAAATGTTGAAGATCGATTATCTCCAATCAAAACAGAACTATGAAGATGAGTCTCGCGTATTGAGTCTCCAACAAGATGCAGATTCTAAAATCAATGATAAATACCAGAAAGGAGTCATCAGTCTGGATGAACGATTGGATAAATATCAGGATTTGCTGAATGAACAAAACAATTACATCAAGAGCATGGGCAATTATCTGATAGCCCAATATCAAGTTTATATCAGACACATCAATTTTTAATGCAATGAAATTATATATAAAAGCAGTTCTGCTCGCAGCAGTTGGAGGATTAAGCCTCGCATCGTGCCACAAAGAAGAAAAAACATCACCCATAATGAGGCATATTGAAGAAGCCGTATTTGCCAACGGGGCGGTCACACAAAGAAATGAATATATAGCATCTGCCAATGTCGACGGATTTATTAACGACATTCCTATTACAGAAGGATCAATTGTACACAATGGCGATTTACTATTCACGATAAAAAGCGATGCTACTGAAAATCAATTGCACGAATCGCAAATAGTGTATGATGATGCTGCCAGAAACAACAGTCCCTCGGCACCGCAATTATCACAAATACACATCCAAATAAACTACGCAAGAGAGAAGGTAAACTTCGACAAGAAAAACTTGGATCGATATAAGGCATTAAAAATGACAAATGCGGTTTCTGAGGCAGACTTGGAAGAGAAAGAGATAAGTTATAAAAACTCCCTTTCGAATTTGAAAGCACTTGAAAGATCATATAAACAAACAGCTGACGAACTGAGATTGAATGCCCGTAAAAGTAAATCGCAGGTAATGAATCAGCTTATCAATAAAGGATATTTCTCTATTAAAGCAGATAAAGACGGAACGGTGCTGAATGTGTTTAAAAAGAAAGGTGAACTAGTGAAGACAGGCGACCGAATTGCTCAGATAGCCAGCGGTGAAACATACCTGAAACTATATGTAGCAGAAGAGGATATTGAAAATATCCGCTGCGGACAGCAGGCAAAAGTACAAATCAACACTTATCCCGGAAAAATATTTGATGCAACAGTGACCCGAATTTTGCCTGCATTTGACGATAGCCAACAGTCATTTGTCATAGAAGTCAAGTTGAATGACAGCAACGTGCATTTGTTCTCTGGATCACAAGTTCAGGCCAATATAGTAATAAGCAAAAGGAAATATGCATTGGTCATTCCATCGTCTTATTTAATGAAAGAAGCGTATGTGATGCTACAAAACGGCATACAAAGACATATCGTTGTGGGCAATAAGAATAGAGAGTGGACAGAAGTGCTGTCAGGACTAAGCAAAAACGATGTGATAGTAATGGCTAAATAATCATTCAATGAATACGAATAATAAAATAGCGTGGACACATCTGACATCAAAAGTGCAACAATTGGTCGTAGCCGTTCTGAGTGTCATGTTCGGAATATCAATGTATATATTCATGAATGGATTTGTAGGAGGCATCAATACCGCTTTTGACGACATCACATTTTCTACCATGGCACATATAAGAGTATACAACGATATGCCCAATGACGAACCGTCTCTCATATCCCACACCACTAACGATACGATTCAATTCATCCATAACGCCAGACACATAAAATATACCGAAGGTATTAAAAATGCTCAAGAGATTATCCAAATAGCCAAAGGATTTGCTCAGGTCACAGCTGTGACAGAACAAATTAATCAAAATGTATTCTTCCAAAACGGTATAACGAAAGTAAGCGGCAATCTTTCGGGTATCGATGTGGAAAATGAGGATAAAATGTTTGGGACATCGAAATACATGCTGAAAGGCCATATTTACGATCTGGAAAAAAGAAACGACGGCATCGTGCTTGGTAGCGGGTTAGCTCAAAGCATTTGCGTCAACGTAGGCGACAATGTGACTCTTATGACTGCCGATGGAACAAAGAAATCCTTTAAGGTATTAGGCATTTTCGAAAGTGGAGCATCTGCAACTGATAAGTCAAAAGCAATGATTTCTATTCGCTCGGCAAGACAATTGTTCTCAAAAAACGCCTCGTACGCATCAGACATTCAGATTAACGTAAAAGATTATAATAAAGCAGAGGTAGTCTCGGGCAAGATGGCGAAGATAGTCCCTTACAAAGTAGAATCATGGAAAGAAGGAAATAGTCAATTGGAATCGTCTTCAACGTTGAGAAATATACTTGCAATGGTCATATCCGCTGCTATTCTTACTGTAGCAGGATTTGGAATCTATAATATTATGAATATGACAGTGAACGAAAAGATGCGCGAAATAGCGATATTGAAAGCCATGGGATTCAACGGGAAAGACATCGTTCACATTTTCCTTCTACAATCTTTGTGTATTGGAGTGATAGGAGGTATAGCCGGAATGGGACTAGGCTCATTGATCATTTATATCGTACGACAGATACCCTATAAGATAGCATCATTCACATCGCTTCCCGTTGCATTCAGATTAGTGGATTACATCATGGCATTTTTTTTCGGATTGATCGTTACAATAATTGCCGGATATCTGCCAGCCAGAAAGGCTTCAAGAGTAGACCCCGTGGAAATATTAAGAGGATAATAAAAATGAAAAAGGTTTTATCAGTAAATAACATCGTAAAGAGCTTTCATCAGCCTGAAGATTTTCAGGTTCTCAAAGGTGTAGATTTTGATGTGGAAAAAGGTGAGTTTGTATCCATCATCGGTAAGTCCGGATCAGGAAAGTCGACACTGCTATATATCCTATCCACGATGGATACAGATTACAATGGAAGTATCACGATTAACGATAGCAATGTGACCGGTGTCAAGCAAAACAAACTTGCTGCCTTTCGCAACGAACATATCGGATTCGTATTTCAGTTTCATTTTCTTTTGCCGGAATTCAGTGTGATCGACAATGTGATGCTGCCGGCATTAAAATGGGGCAAGAAGCCGAAAGACATTGTTCGCGAAAGAGCTCTCGAATTATTGAAGATGTTGGATGTTGCGGGACAAGAAGAGAAAAAAGCATCGCTGCTATCTGGAGGACAGCAACAACGTGTAGCTATAGCGCGGGCATTGATAAACGAGCCTACTATTATCATGGGAGACGAACCCACCGGTAATTTGGATTCTAAAAACACAAAGAACGTATTCCGCATTTTCAGAGAGCTTTCGAGAGAGCAAGGTCAAACGATAATAACCGTAACCCACGACAATGATTTTGCCAACAACTGTGACAGAGTCATTGAACTCAAAGATGGGCAAATTGTAAGTCAATAAAGTTGCAAAAATGCTTCCACTATAACAGATTGATTATAAAATAAAATACATATCTTTGAAGAAACAATATCATATCATAACACCAAGACAGGCAATGTTGGAAAACTTATCAGAAAAAAGTAAAAACAATATTCGGGCTATATCCTTATCGCTCCTATTGCCTATTTGGAACGTTTTCACAAATACAATGCCCACACATATAGATCTTTTGAAATGGCTCGCCATTTCATTTACCCTATATTGTTTGTGGCAGACTCTTTATTACAATTCAAAAAACGAAGAGAAAAAAAGGTGGTCCAAAGTACTGATTTCTTACGTATTGGCAATCGCAATGGCATATCTTTTTTTTGTCGTATTGATATTGCATGATACGGAAAAGTTCCGATGGCTCTTCCTTTTCAAAATTACCATGGTAGGTATCTTATTTCGAATCATCCAGTTCGGAGTAAGGGCCAGCGAAGACAGAGCCCGACTTCAAATGGAAAAACAACAAATGCTCGCCGAAAATTATCGAGTGCAGCTACAAGAGCTAAGGAGTAAAGTAGATCCCCACTTTCTGTTCAATTCCTTGAATACACTTCGTGTAATGGTAAGAAACGAGAATAAAGATTCCGAAAAATTCATTATGAGCCTATGCGATTTTTACAGACAGACACTCAAATACAACGAATCGTCTGTTATAAGTATTGCCGAAGAAATGAACGTTTTGAATTCATATTTCTTTTTAATGCAGAATAGAAATAAGGATGGTGTCAGCATCAAAATAAATTTACCCGAAGATGTCATAAAGAATAGAGTACCGACTTTGAGCATGCAAATATTGATAGAAAATTGCTTCAAACACAATAGGATGTCAGCAACACAGCCTTTACATATCGAAATCTATTCTGACAAAGACTACATTTGCATAAAAAATAATATCCAACCCAAAATAACTTCTTTCGAACCTTCCGGATACGGATTATCCAATATTCGCAACCGATATCAACTGCTGGGGATATTAGATAATTCAGTTGTCATAAACAAAAGCGAAGACTACTTTGAAGTGAAACTAAAAATGATAAAAGGATGAATGTCTTGATTGTAGAAGATGAAACTTATACGGCCGAACTTCTGAAAGAGATTATAGAAAAAGATTCGGACTTTCTTGTTACGGCGATGACTAGTTCGATCATAGACACTATTCATTTTTTGAGTAAGCATCAGAATAAAATCGATTTGATTTTTCTGGATATTCAACTCGAAGACGGCTACTGCTTCGAGATATTCAAACATATAGACGTAATTGTTCCGATATGCTTTTGCACAGCCTATGACGAATATTCACTGCAAGCCATCAAAAGCAATGGCATTGAATACATATTGAAGCCATTTCAAGAAGACGAGATAATAGCGGCTCTCAACAAATTCAAGAATTTTGTAGGACATATCCAAAACAAAGGAATCAGTTCATTGATCATGCCCGTGGCACAACAAACATATCAGGAAAGCTTCCTTACTCAAATACGCGAAAAATCGATTATAATATACACTAAAGACGTGGCTGCATTTCTTATAGAAGATACGATAGTGTATATGTTTACGTTTGACAATGAAAAATATCCGCTGTTCAAAAACATGGAATATGTGGAGAGTGCATGCAATCCTCAACTCTTTTTCAGAATCAACAGGCAGATCCTGATCAACAGAAATGCAGTGGTATCAATGCAACCGTATTTTAACCGCAAAGTTGTATTACAATTGAAAATACAAATACCAGAGAAACCAATCATAAGCCGATTGAAAGTATCTGCTTTCAAAAAGTGGCTCGAAAAATAATCAAATACAATTTTATTGTGGCACTCGATGCTTATCGCCCGCCATCGGTTGGCAAAGATGAACATTAACTGACACGCACTGAATAAGTTTGTATCAACTTATTCAGTACATGTCAATAATATTAGTCTTTCTGCAATTCGTCAATAATCATCTTCATTGCTTTATTCAAATCTCCAGAGAGAGTCATGTTCCCCTGTTTGGTTTGTGGAAGTCTTTTCCCCGATTCCAAATCACCGAGTCTTTTCTGCAATAACACAAGAGCTTCATGACGAGGGCCTTTCTCTTTACATTTTCTTAGGATGGGAGTACACCATTTGCAAAGACTGAGATCAGTTACATCCAATGTAGGGTTATTCCAGTATTCATTGATATAACCAATGTAAGCATCCCAATTTTCTTGCAGACCGGTGATATTAATCAATGTACTTAAACGAATTTCCTCGCGATTCTCGACATTACATTCTTTCATCAGTTTGATCCATTTCTCCAACTTGTCGGTATCGATTTCCTTTTTCCCATTTTCATCGACCAATAGGTAACGCCCATAGCCTGCCCACACACTATTCAATTTCATCCTAACAGGGACTTCACCAAGTGTTTCGATAAGCTTTTCGGGATGTTTTGCCGTATATATAAAAGCCGGGCAAAATGGATTGTTAATATTACGCATAAACATTTCAGCCAATAGCTTGCTGGCAGCAAATGTTTTTTCCTTCCCTTTTAGCAATTCTTCTGTAACCGCATTACACTGATCGCGTTTATAAGCGCTACTCAACGTTTTAAGATAACTGAGAAGAAACTCTTCGCTTCGATCACCATCGGCAAAACGTTTGTCCATCTCGGCAGATCCATTGTCTATACTGGCAGTCTGTACTTTCTTTATAAACTCTTCGGCAGGACATCCTCCTAAGAATCGACCGATTTCCTGTCCGTTACCATTAAAGATAATAAATGTGGGATAGGCAGAGATTTGAAACTTCTTTGCAAGCGCTACTCCTTCACCCTGCTCCATATTGATTTTGATACATACATATTTCGGGTTCATAAAATTTCCTACCACCTCTTGAGGAAACACTTTACTTGCCATCATCTTACAGGGGCCACACCACGAGGTATAGCAATCCAGGAAGACTAGTTTATTCAACTGTTTTGCTTTCTGCACAGCTTGATTAAACAAAGTGCCTTCGGGCTCAACAGCCATACCTTTGTTAGTGTTAGTATCCTGTCCCTTTACTTGTCCAAACAGACAAGCTACAAATAGTATCAAAAATACTCTTTTCAATTCTTTCATTGTTTCTTTTATTTAATATTCAATTACATATTTCCATGCCATATCTTTTACTCTACCAGGCACTGTGTACACCTTCGGGTCACCTAAGAGAGCACCACTTGCCGCATTTATTTGATATTGATACAATTTACCTTCTCCCGTTTTTTCATTATAAGTAGCAATATGCAAGATCGTATTGGGATTCGGCATAATCGCAAAATAAAACGAGTTGAAGTAAAACTTCTGCAAGCGAACACAAGTTACTTTCTCATCGGTCGATGCAGCTCCCCAAAGTTTATTTGCCACTGTCGAAGAGTTATACATTAGATTATAGACACTCGACCCTGCGCCATACAATACATATTGGCCTGTATAAGCAGCAGTCATACTAGCAACATTGGCTATTTCCGGAGAGTTTGAAATATCGTACAATCCTCTACCTACATTAGTAGTTGCAGCTGTCGATGTATTAAAATTGGCTACAGCCAGATAGTACTTGGTATCTTTCTGCATCAACAGATAATCATAGAACGAAAATCCCCAATCGCCCATCAACAGTTTCATTCCATCAGTGTTGTTCACATCAAAAGCCGCACTTGTCAGATTTTGCGCTGCAAACGAAGCAAACGATAATTTATTTCTTGGTGTATAGATGAACTTACCGTTAGTCTGATCGTAAACGACCACATCGAAGTTTGGCGTATGCACATCGCTTCCCCAAGGAGCCAACTCTCCATACGTACCAGTCTTTGCAACACCAAAGAAATTGTTTCGAGTCAGTGCGCTATACATCGTAGAATAGACTTTATTATCATTAATAACCATTTCGGCACGGGTTGAAGTTCCGCCTACACCATAATAAGAGACTTTAGAGGCTGAAGGTGCATTGTAAAAGAAATCTTTAAAACCCAACGTTCTACTAAACGTACCCTGATTCACACCAACCATATTCTGATCGGTCGAGATTACAACTTCATCATTTGTTATTGTCACAACCGTATGGAGCACACGAAGAGGTGCACCATTGACCGGAGCACCGTTTGAGGCCGAATACAAATTCCAGAACTCCTTGTTTTTTGTGATATTCTTCTTCACCCATGGGTTAACGACCAGTCCCACATCTGATGTTCCCGGTTTGTTAGTCGGCTCATAAAGTATCATCCAGCCTGCCGTCAGAGACTCTTCGACCTGGCAGTTCACTTTAAAGTATGACCGAATATCATTCTTCTTATTCCTCACGGTGAGTTGTACATAATAGGCACCCGCCGTACGAGTGATGGGTGCTTTCAGATTACGAGACACTCCTATCGTATCCACCGTATAATCCAAATTGGAACCTGTAGAAGCGACATATATTGTCCATACATATTCCAACGGCACATCGCTATTGTCGGTTACTTTGACATCGTTAAAAGTAATATTCGGAGTCATTTTCAGTGTATCGTAGCGCGATACCACATAAGACGATTGGATGCCCAAGCCTACGGTATCTACAGAAACTTTATCGATATTGGTGTAATTATAATTACCTTTGTCATCATAACAAGAAGCCAACAAAATCAATCCGATAAGGTTGACAAATAGTATTTTAAAAAATAATTTATCCATCATTGTTCATTTTATTGTTAAAAGACAACTGCAGCACCTGTCTCGTCGGTGAGTGGTGTGGTATGAGAGCCGTTATAATTAGCCAAAGCCAATTGCATGCACTGTACCAAATAGGTGGCATAATTGGCCGATAGCGTATTAGTCGTTTCATCATAAGGCTTTATAGCAGTATAAGAAATATGAAAGTCCACCAGACCGAGTTCTTGAATCATAAACTGGTATTTCACTTTACTATACTTGCCAAAATAAAGAGAATAGGCTCTCAAGGGATAAGTTGCAGCATCCCATTCTGTAGGTTTGCTCAGATAATTCTTCAATACAACTTTCAAAATTTGCATCGATTCGGCACCTTTAACAAAAGAGGTATTTTCGACTAGACGAAACCATAAATGTCCATCTTTCGTTGTAAAAGATGCACTGTTGCTCAACTTGGAAGTATCAAAATGAATAGGAAACTCCGCACTCGACTCGCCGGCTTTTATGGTATAAGTATCTGTCGAGAAGCTACCATTCGCCTCCGTCATATCTCCACTGAAAGCCTCAATCGTGAACGTCCTATCCACATTAGACACCGAGCCAAGTATGCGAGCCTGAAATATCAGGTCTTTCTCGCCCAAAGTATATGAGTAATTATAATTGATACTATCCAATACTGATCCAGGGGTACCAAACCAAACATTTAAAGCAGAATAAGATGTATCAAACAAAGGCGTCTCATCTTTACTGCAACTGCATAGACCGATTGCCGCCAAGCAAAAAACAAATATGTACTTTTTATATTTCATAATAACCTCCATTTATCTATTGTTTGCACGTTGCGATGCTTCAGTCTCCGACAACGGAATGGGGAAAGTATAAGCTTTTTCACCAATCATATTGGCATCCGAACCTATCACGGTTTCTCTATTGAGGCGCTTATAAAGGAAAAACAATTGTCCTTCGCCTATAAATTCCCGACGATATTCTCGAATAAGCTCGGTGTAGTAATCGGTCGGATCTGTATCCAGCGGTGCCAGATCGCGCGCCTCTCTAAGTACATTCAGATATGTCAATCCACTGCCGGTAGTACGATAATCACATTCGGAAAGAATCAGATACATCTCGCTCAAGCGAATCATCGGCATCTTATTTAAATAATAAGCATCATCAGACTTGGTCTTATTGTATTTCATCAAATACCGATTGGTTACAGACTCACCCGTCGTACCACTCTTGAACAAATAGACGTAACGATAATCTTCGGTATGAGAATCATAATATTGGAGCAATGACGTTTCGTTGAGATAAAAGCTTGTCGTATTGCTGCTTTCATTGAAGTAAGTATCGCTTAGCGTAGACATATTCGTATTGTTGAGAGCAAACAATTGTTCGGGTGCGAATGCATAATCATATCCCAGCTGCATATCGCTACCCTTAGACCAACTGAAAGCGGTGGAATGAATAACCTCCAAGGCACAAGCCCGAGCTTTAGCATAATCTTGCATCCACATATATACGCGTGCCTCCAAACCCTTCACGGCATAATAGTTTAGATGCATCTGCCTATTCTTGAGGTAACCGTTATCTTCTGTTTCGGTAATCTTTTCGCCCGTAGCAATAGGATCTACCTTCAACAGAGCCTCGGCATCCAACAGATCTTTTATAACACTTTCTGCCACTTTACTAACCGCGAGTTGCGGAAATATTTTATAAGTAAGATCCGTGCTATAAGGAATAGAAGGCATATTTGAATTGACAGCATAGCTCACACCAAAACAACGCAACAAATCGAAATGAAGAAAAGCGCGTAAAGCGAAAGCCTCCCCTTTGATAATGGAATAGTTATTCTTGTGGAACAGATTTTTATTGCCATCTATCTGGTTTACCAAGTTATTGATATTCGCAATCGAATTATACGAAGTCGACCATATTTTTGCAATCAGAGCAGAAGGAGTCGCTGCCGAGTATTGGTAATCGACCATATCGGTGTAGGATGTGGGATAATTGTCCCATTCGTGACCCAATATCCCGATTGTTCCGAAGAGCATTTCTTTCGAATAAGTACTTTCAGAAGCCATCGAAGAATACACACCGGCAAGCGCCTCTTTAAAACCTTGCTCCGAAGTAAAGAGTTCGCTGTCTTCTACTTGCGACTTGGGTTGAACGTCCAACCAATTGTTGCAAGATACCATTGATGTCCCTATCATAAACAGGAGTACACCATTCAATATTATGTTTCTATATTTCATGATTTTCATATTTAGAATGTTGCCGATAAAGAAAAAGAGAACGATCGAGCATAAGGATAATCCAATCCCCGTTCGGTTTTCACTGTAGATATACGAAACAGATCGTTCATGTAGAAAGAAGCTTTCAAACGTTCTACTTTAATTTTCTGCAAGAAGTAGGTAAGATACTTGAAGTCATAATAGCAAGAGAACGAAGCCAGCTGCAATTCATTGTTCTTTTCGATGAAACGAGTAGTCGGATAAGTTCTGGAAGGCGTATCATTTATTTTTTTGTACTTAGCGATGTCGCCCACTTTATTCCAACTATCGCTCAACACCCTACGGTCTACATTGTAAGCGATATCTACATTTTCCACTCTATTCACCAAAGTCTGATTGTAATAGTCTCCACCGGTACGATAGCTGAAAGAACAGCTCAAGCCGGCACCTTTGTACTCTCCACTCAGTCCGAAATTGCCATGATACTTGGGATTGCTATCTCCGGCAACGATATAGTCGTCGTAACTATAGTCATAGGTGGTTGTTCCATCTTTCTTTCGAAACAATTCTTGCCCGGTAATCGGATCGATACCCAACGACTGAACAGCCCATATAGCCGTCATCGACTGACCATTTTCATAGCGTAAGATGGGTGAAGTCATGCCATTTTGGCTTGCATTTTCCTGCTGTTGTTCGTTGAAAGACTTCAGCGCGTCGCTAATCTTTGTAACCTTATTGACGTTGTGTCCTATCGAAAAGCTCGCCGACAAATAGAAATCTTTCTTTTGAATAAAGCGCCAGTTCATGCTCGCGTCGAAACCTTTATTCTCTACATTACCGAGGTTCTCCTGATAAGAATTGAAACCGGTCGATGTAGGTAGTGTCATTGCCAACAAGGCATCTTTCGATTTGTTGTTGTACACGTCCAGACGAACATTCAACGCCTTGAACAGTTGCATATCAAAACCCATATTCAACTCGGCTGTCTGTTGCCATTTCAAGCGTTTGTTGGGCATCGACATCAGATATGCACCTACGATGTTGTCGTATACGATGCTATCATAGAATTTGTAAGTTGCCTTTGCCTGATATGGGTTGAAGTTCTGACTACCAGTCAATCCGTAAGACGCACGTAGCTTCAGCAAGTTGACAAAAGTAAGACTTTTCATAAACTTCTCCTTCTGTATATTCCAACCCAGACCTACAGACCAGAACGTTCCCCAACGATTATCGGCCCCAAATACCGAAGAGCCATTGTAGCGCAATGTCAGATCGGCCAAATAGCGGTCGTCATAAGAATAGTTCACCGCTCCGGTTACACCTATACTACGCGTCGTCCCTTCGCTACCCGAAGGCTTTCCGTTCTCGGCATATTGTTTGGCAAAAGTGATATAATCCACATGATTGTTCAAAAAGCCCCAAGCCGTCATACCATGTGTATCGTAATTGTTGGCATTCAAACTCCATGCGGCATTCGCCAATATCATATGTTTGCCAAACTGACCTGTATAATTGGCTGTAATATCTGAAGAGAGTGTAGCCGACTCGCCATCGGTAATCGAATAAGAACCTCTCAGATAATACTGATCACCTGTCCAATCGACAAATCTTGTATGGTCGCCCGGATAAAAGTCTTCTCTCTTATTCGTCTGATAAGTATAGCCTACACGGCCCGACATTCTGAAACTCTCTATCGGGCGCCATTCAATATAGAAATTCTCCGTATATTCGGTATACTGCGAAAAGTTTTTTGTACCGATAGAAGCATTGTACAGAGGATTGTAGTAAGTCACAGAGCTCGACGCACCATTGCTACCCGGATAAGTATAAGCGCCCAATATTTTCTTCAGATTTCCATTTTCGTCATAAGGAGTATAATAAGGGTTTGCCGAAGAATAATCGGAGAAAGATCCGTAAGGAGAATCGTCAGCCTTATTAGATGTTACAGACAAAGAGTTGCTGAATAATAAAGACTTATAGCGATAAGCCATCTTGATGTTACCCGAGATGGTTCTACGGTCCGAACCTTTCATTGCACCGGTAATACCATTGTAAGTAAATGTACCGCTATAACGCATCCGGTCATCGCCACCTTCCATATACATCGAATGTTTCTGACCTACACCCGAGCGCAAAGGTTTGGCAAGCCAATAAGTATCGACACCCTGAGCCACACTCGTCTTCAAATCGTTATATTCTTCTTGCAGATATTCATTGTGATATGCCGACGTAGCCGAATACCGACCGGCATTCAACTCTGCCTGTAGCTTCTCTGCCGAGTTGCACAAGTTGTAAGAAGACAAATCGGGAGCCTCCACATTCAAGTCGCCTGTATAAGTGAGTCGGAGTCTACCTCTTTCGGGCTCTTTTGTTTCCACTACAACTACGCCATTGGCTGCTTTCGATCCATAAAGGGCTTTGGCCGCCGCATCTTTCAATACAGTGACAGATTTCACCCGATTCATATCCAAATCAAACACTTGCTCACGGGTGGCTTCAAATCCATCTACAATAAAAAGAGGTTCGTTGGGATTGCCGTCGTATTCACTTTGCAGTCCCGTGAACGAAGCGTTGCCACGTATGTTGATATTATTGAATGCATTCGGGTTTGAGCCATTGGTATAATTATCGTCAATCACAAACGAAGGGTCCAGATTGCTCAGACTCTTCAACAGATTTTGATTGCCTACCGATTGTAAATCGTCCTTTGTATAAGTTCTTGCCGAACCGGTGAAACTCGCCGCACGGTAGTTGAACAGACCCGTTACCACTACTTCGTCCAGACACTGTACATTGTCTTTCATACGAACAGTGACTCTTTGTTGGGCAGGTATCGTGCGAGTCTGCATACCGATATACGACACGATTAAGTCTTCTCCCTCTATCACATCCGTCAATTCGAAATGCCCGTTACTGTCGGTTACCGCTCCTTTACCAGAGCTTTTCACTTTAACTGTGGCACCGATCACAGGAGTAGGTTCACCCTTTTCATCGGCAATCACGATGCCAAGCACTTTGGTCAGCGCCGTTCTCGATAATCGCTTCATCTTCACCTGTTTCAACGTCACGTTGATAAATTTCCCGTCGATTACAAAATCCAATGGTTTATTTCCGATAATTGTTTTTAAAGCCTCGTGGATAGAAACATTCTTTAGCTTTCCGCTTGTAGTAAAGCGATTGACATCATCGTAGGTAAACAGAATTTTATATCCCGAAACCTTTTCCAAACGTTTCAGAACCGTCGCCATATTTTCGTTCTGAAAATCCATCGTTATCGTTTTCCCCTTTTCTTCCTGTGCATCAACAAACGATGCACAAAAAAGAGTAAGGACAAAAACGACAAGAGTCAACAATTTGCCTTTTTTCATGTGTGGGTTTATTATTTTAAAATGGAACAAATATTTCCAATCATTAAGGAGCTGTTTTGATAGCGATCAGGCTACAATTCTATATCGTTTTAAGTAAAATTTTCTATTGACATTCAAAGAGTTTATCATCAAACTTATTATTCCAAACATCACTCTCTCTAGTATCCAACACATTTTAAACAACCTTGCACCGTTATTCACGAGGTTAGCCGAACAATCATTCACAACGTTTTGTCCGAGCGCCCATCAAGCGGCAAAGGCCTGTTCTATCAGCACACTGATATTTGACACATCGTTTCTCTGTTCTATCATTTAAAAACAGTTTGTAAACCTAATACGATTAAAAAAATGAAAAGGGTACGATTTTTAAAGAAAAGTTGTTTAAGTAAAATAAAACGCAGCAAAAGAGTATCATGATATATCTCAATTCGGGGAATTGCCTTAGCATTCAGAAAAATCAACCGTATGTTACCGCCGTAACTAACGTATGTTGTAGAAGAAACTAACGTTAGTTGTCAGGATAACTAACGTTAGTTACCGCAGTAACATCTGTTAGTTATGCCAACGACATACGTTTGTTTTTTTGGTGTGTAATGACAACCAATCAATGCACAACAATCTTATCGTTTTCCAATACTACATTTACTTTCTTCATGCGATTGAGCAACGTAATGATATGCGGAAGCGCCATGCTGCGATCTCCGGCAAAATGTACAACGATATCCATATCTTCCTTACGTTTGAATTCAACCGTCATATTGTACCATCGGCCGATATTCTGCATCACATTCTTGAGCGGTTCCTTATCGAAATAGAAATAACCGTCTTTCCAATAAAGATACGAATCAACATCGATCTTTTGGGTAATAAGCTCGCCATTGGGCATCACATGCGCATCATCGCCGGGAGTAATAACCTTATAGCTTTTGTTCTTCAGATTGGTCACACCTACACTACCGCTGATTAATACCACATGGGCATCTCCCGGATCGTAACACTTCACGTTGAACTCCGTACCATAAACCTGCGTCTCCATGTATGGTGTCTTCACGATGAAAGGATGCTGTTTGTCTTTGGCGACCTTAAAATAGGCCTCTCCTTCCAAAAAGACGATACGTTCTTTCCCTTCGAAAGCCGTTGGATAGACGAAAGAGCTGTTGGCATTCAGCCATACGACACTACCATCGGACAAGGTTATTTTAAAATCCCGACCACAAGGAACAGTGATTTTGCACGATGCAACCCTAGTTTTTTCTCCTTTCGCAGCCACATCGTCCACATTCCTCATTTGCCTGATGAGTTGAGTAGCCGAAGCACTCTTATCGTCTACTACTATTTTCTTAGATTTGGACTGTATCGTAACTTGTTGCGGCACATGATGAGCAGTGAACACCGTATACCCCGTCTGAACAACATTCTGTTTTTGATTTCTGAGCATCCAGTAAGAGACCAACAGAATTACAATCAAAGCAGCAACGCCAGTCACCGATTTCAGTACGGCAGACCGTTTGCGAGAATTAGCTTTTTCGTGCTTCGACTTAAATTTTGCCAATTCAGAATCTACATTTATCTGTTGATCGGACATGTCTAGAAGAAGCGCAAAAGAGCTGTCTTGAATATCCTTACATACCTGCTTGCATGACAGATTCTGAAGATGTTGTTCTATCATTTCTGCCGACAGATTTGTAGGGGTTTCCATTACATCGAGAGAATCTTCAATGCAGTTGTCTATCTTATTTTCAAAAGCACTTTCCATGGCTGTCTGATTATTTTTATATTCCATTCATCTCAATATTCGCGAGTAAAAAACAGATCTCAACTATCCCAAAGATCCCTTTTTTCGCTCATTTCCAAACGAATCAAGCGCAGTGCCTTTACAATATGCTTTTTTACCGTATTGACACTGATATCCAATTCTTCGGCTACCTCCTTGTACATTTTTCGCCGAATATAGCACTCTTCCAAAATATGTCTGGTATTGACAGGAAGCTTGTCCATTACTTTACGAATCATCATAATCCGTTCATCGAATTCACAAAAGTGATTGTCTACATCATCTGCTGTCAATTCTACATACTTCGTGTATTCTTTGTGTATGCACAACTTGCGCAGATAGTCGATGCTCTTGCTGTGTGCATAAGCATACAAGTAAGATTTGGCTGTAGTGGCTTTTATCTCCGAAAAATGAAGCCATAAATACTCAAAGGCATCACTAGTAATGTCTTTACTGGCTTCTAAATCATTTATGATATGAAAAGCATAACAATATAGCCGGGAATAGTATGTTTTAAAGAGAACATCAAATTCCTTCTTGTCTTCCACTTTTCTACTTTTTTGTTTCTTTCGGTGATAAAATACAGCAACAAAGATAGTTTAATAAATCCAATGGTACAAAAAATTGCTTAAATATTGACTAATTCAATTGCATGAGACACCACACAAGTAATGATCCCCTAAAAAGTATCTTCCTGCGAAAAGATACTTTTTAGGGGATATTATTTACTGATGAGACAAAAGTATGCCTATTGCTATTTTGCTATTTTCAACAGTTCATCCAATTTTTTCTCAAGAGCATCTTTCTGCAATCCTCGGCTCACAATTCGGCCATCGGGGCCTACGATGATTGTCAATGGAATAGCCGACACGGCGTAAGTACGTGCTGCTTTTCCATCATAATCACATACTTGAAGCCACGCACAGCCTTCTTGTTTCAATGCTTTTCGCCAAGCCTCATCACTTCTGTCAAGCGACAAGCCAAGAATGAGAAGATTTGCATTCTCATATTTCTTATTCAGCTCAGCTACACCAGGCAATGCATTACGACAAGAAGCACACCACGAAGCCCAAAAATCGATCAATACATATTTACCTTTAGCCGAAGACAAGGTAAATGTACCGCCGGTCGAAGAGGGAAGTGTGAAATCGGGAGCCATAGTTCCTTCGGAGCACGACATGAGCTGCTTTGCATAATGCTGCATGCTCAACACTTCCGCACTGTTCTGCATCGATTTGTCCAGCAATGCGATTGCGCTATTAAGCTGTACTCCATCCATGTGTGACGACTTGTATTTCAGCAATCTTAGTGCAATGACCGACTTCGGATAAGTTTTTATGTAGTTCAACTCTGCCTTATCGATTTGTCTATCATAATCTTTTATCACGTTGTTCATACTATCGCGATAAGCAGCACCTCTGTTGTCATTCTCGGCCAATATGGATCCCAGGTTATAGCGTTTGCCATACATCGGGCTGACCATGCGCTTGAATACTTCGTTTTCGTTATTCGTATGGGTTCCCTTAACGGTTGCATTATACATCTTTCCGGAGACACGGATTTCTCCCTTCTCCAAATAGATATCGGCAACAGCGCTGAATTTTCCCTTGATAGAAAGAGTTGCCCAAACAGGCTCTTTAGGAGCCTTCCCCCTGTATTCAAAATTACCGTTTCTGACAACTACACTATCTATATCCTGGGCAGGAGGACCTACCAACCGAAGATACAACACGGTGCCATCTTCAATATCCGCTACATGTCCTTGAATATGATAGACAGGGACATTGGCAACAGATGCCAAGCACATTATAAAAAATGATATTAACAAATTCATATTACATTACTTTACGCCAGATACTAACAACCTTTCCGGCAACATTATCATATCTCTTCAACACAGCCCCTTTATCTATCAACGATGTACTGATAATCAACAGAGAACTTGACGACGCATTCGTTTGAATAGCAATACCAAATTCATTCACACTTCTGTTATTATCATAGCTATAATGCATCGCCGTAATAGGTCCGTCGTATGTACATATCTCGTTCAGGGACGATGCTCCTGCATCCAACCCTTCCAAATTCAAAGCCATCAATTTGTTTCCGTTCGAGATCATCAAATAAGGATTCACTCTATGACCTGCAAAACAAGAGTTTTCATTGATAGTACCGTCAGGAAACTCATAACGTCCAGAGAGAGTCACCGTACCGTCATAAGTTGTAAAAGCCATCTTATGTAATACATACTTTCCGGCACTTGTCTTCAACACACTCAATATCTCACCTTTATAATCCACACCCATCCAGACCGGTTCTCCTTCCAAATTGTCAGGATCGATGGTTTTGATAGACGTGCTGCCTACTATTAAAGAAGAGACTTTTGTAGAGAGTGAAGACCGAGAGAAATACACATAGCGGTTATTCAATAAATCTACAGTCACGTAATAGTCACCATACCAACCATAAGCATAATAATTACATACTTTATAGCCTTTACTATCCCCATCGAGAGGATATTCGAAATAGCCGTCTTCGGGTGTGGCGCCCATGTCATCGGCTGCCTTCTCGTAGATTTTACCATTATTAATGACAAACAGTGCTTTGTCATTAGAATAGCGTTCCGAGCTGATAGCAGCCATCGAAAAACTCCCCTCGCCTCTATATTGGTCGTCAAAATAAGCCTTGCGAAGCATACTTGTACCATCCAGATAGACACTCTTACCATTGTTGCATATAGCTGTCACACGGCTATAATAGCCTCCGGTAATTCCATCTTGATAAATAAGCTGTTTCACACAATTCGGAGTTCCCGAGAGAGGCTCTTTATTAACGGCATTATATACATTAGAGAAGTAAGTATTGCCCTCTTCATACGATTGAAATGCCAAGACAGGCTTGTCTGCCACTGAACCTAGAATGAGCCAACCCGTTTGAAAAGGTGAAACAACCGTAGCATCCATTCGTTTGGTATAACGCACTTTATTCGATTTATCGATGACTTCAAAAGTCAAGGGATCGGAAGAGATCAGAGTATTGACAAAAGTGTACGATAAATCCTTCTCTCTTCCCAACGTATCGTTGCCGATACGCCAACAATACTCAAGATTGGCAGCATCAATATCGGTCGTAACAGTCGGTTTCAAGACGATGGGCTGTTGCAGCACGAAGCGATAAGAGTCATTCAAACCACTTATTTTGGCTTCCTTCAAAGTTGTATATTCATAATTGCCATTATCTTCGATACACGAAGTAAGTCCCAATATGAGAAACAACAAATAATATATCTTTTTCATATGCATATCTTTTAATAATCACCCAAACTTTCGGATACCGGCATCTTCAAATCGTCGTCATAAGGATTGCCCTTCGCCGTACGCAGCCAATTCCTGAAAGCCTGCGTTTTCAATTTGATTAGTCCCTCTTTATACGATTTGTAGATAAAATTCCCTGTTCCACGATCTAGCCATACAATATACTCGCTTGTATCGAAAGGATCAGAGCCATCATTTACTCCCATAAATTCAAGCCAAAGCAACAACTTCGTAGGAGAATAGCTACCTAAAAAACGTCCATACACTGTAGATACCCACCAATCGGGTTTTACCAATTGATCGGTAATAGACACTTGTACTTTATCAACCTCACCTATCTTAAATTTATTGTTCTCTACAAGCTGTAAAGTCAGTTGATAAGAAGCCGTTTTCATATCAGCTGTGCGGATTAATAGAATCTTGGCCGAACCGACATTCTTATGGGCTTGAATAATCTGTTTTTCGGGATTCAATATGCGATAATGCACATCGGCTTTGGCTGTTGTCAACGTATCGATCACTTTAAAAGCAAATTCGGCATCCTTATCCATATAGCGACCGGCAAAGACTACCGGAATATTGATAGTATCGGTCGTTACAGAAGCATCTTTGAAAGTAAAAGTATGCGATATGGAAGGATAATCCTGACCACTAGCTACAGGTTCATTGAAAGAAATGTATTCATTACCGTCGAAATAATTAATCTCATCCGTAGAACAACCGGCACAAAGGACAAGCGCCGTACACATCAATATTGAGTATAATATTTTTTTCATAATTTCTGCGTTTTATGATTTTGGTATATCTCCATACTCTTTCTCTGCTTCAGGAAGCGGGAATGTATAATAGCTGGGCTGCATTGTATAAGTAGCGCCCGACCACCAAGGACTGAAAGCCGGAATCGCACCGAGCTGTAAACGCTTATACATGAAAAATGTCTGACCCTCGGCATAAGTTTCCTTACGCATTTCTTTCTTTACATATCCCAATAGCTGGGTACCGTTAGCATTATCGTCAATTCCTTTATCGGTTGACAAATAGCCACGATGAGTTTTCAGTTCTCTCAAGAGGCGAATTGTCTCGGTTGGATTAGAAGATATATTACATTCGGCAGCAATAAGATACATTTCGCCCAAACGTAGCAAAGGCACTGTTTCTTCTTTCATTGCAGACGATCCGGCAGGATTCTGATCGTATTTGCAAGAGATAACCTTGTTCTTCTCCTTATTGTTGGTCATCAGGTAAAGGTAACGATAGTCATTGCTGTCTTCAAATACGTTAAGACCGTAATTGCCCCATCCGTCGGTCAACGAGTACTTCTCAGATGCAAAATAATCGGTATAAGAAGTACTCAATTTAGGAACATTTAGGGCACTGATTATCTCGGACATGAAAACCCGATCGGGATGGTCGCCTGTCAAATCGGTTTCACTCACCCATTTGAACGGTCCATTATTGATAACGTCCATCGCATATTTCAGAGCCGAAGCCTTATCTCCTACGTATAAATAAACGCGAGCTTTCAGTGCCTCTACAGCCCAATAATTGAACCGATACTGACGATTGGCAAGAAAATCTCCCTTGCCCGAAAGCACTCTGGTGATACCCGACAATATCGGATCGTTAGCACCTTTCAATAGTGTTTCGGCCTTATCCAGATCGGCAAGTACTTTCTTTATAACCTGCGATTCTGAAATATGAGAATAGCGTTTGCTTTCGTAAGTCTCTACATAAGGAATAGCAATCTTAGATTCATTGCCCGTATAAGCGGGAGCAAACATACGAAGCAAATCAAAATGGAGAAAAGCCCTCATGGCCAAAGCTTCTCCTTCGAGTATTTCTCCTTCGCCATTAGAGAACAGTTCTTTATGGCTTTCAATATCTTTCAATATACTGTTATCATTGGCAATGGTATTGTACATCCCCGTCCAAATGGCATCGATGGTAGGCCGAACGGTTTTGTCCGTATAATCGTAGCTGGGAGCAAACGCCCAGCAATAGTTCTTGGCAAAACTTTCGATAGAGCCATAAGTAAGTTGATGACCATACAACGCCACATCAGTCATATTTATATAGCATCCATAGAGCATCTCTTTGAAACCAGCTTCGGTAGTAATCAAATCTTCACGGTCTTTTTCGGTTGAGGGACTAACATTGAGCCAATCACTACACGAAGTTAAACCTATTGAGATTAAAATAATATATATAAACTTTTTCATCGTCTGTTATTTTAGAAGTTAGCACGTAGACCAATAGAAAACGAACGAGCGTATGGATAAGAAGTACCTCTTTCTCGTTTCACCGTAGAGAAATACATGATATCCGACATATTGAACGACCACCTCAGACTTTCCATGCGCAATGGGCGGATGAACTTTTTAGGCATTTCGTACTGCAAAGACAATGACGACAATTGCAAATAGTTATAATCTTGTACAAAGCGCGAACTTGCATAAGTATATTCCTGAGAATATCTCAATGTAACATTTGCTTTATAACGAGCTATATCGCCTGCTTTTTGCCAAGTATCGGTAAGCACTCTCTTATCAACATTCTGATATTTATTAGAGTTCTCTACCATGTCCACCAGCGTATTATTGTAGGCTTGGCCACCATAAGAATAAGCGAATGTAGCATTGAAATATAGTCCTTTCCAGCTTATATTCGTACCGAATGTGCCTCTCACCTTTGGTTCTATATCACCCACCACAACTTTATCGTCGGCATTCCAAGTCCACGTAGGCGTACCTTCTTTGGTGAGGAACAATTCTTTTCCCGTCATCGGATCGATGCCCAACGAACGAACCGCATAAATGGCAGTCGTAGACTGTCCTTCCTCATATTTTGTGAGCAATTTATGTGTCAGCTGTTTATATTCATCATCCCTATATCCGGTAGAAGAATCGACTTTCTTGTTATACGCTTCCAAAGCCGAAGAAATCGACAAGATTCTATTTTTATTATGTGTAGCCGAACCAAACATATAGACATTCAAGCTCGGTGATTTATATGCCAGCACACGCAAGGTCAATTCATAACCGGTATTGCGCATTCTTCCCAAATTGGCTATATAGCTACCAAAACCCATTGAAGGAGGTGTCGTAATAGGCAACACCATATCTGTAGTGAGCCTGTTATAAAGGCTCAGGGAGAAATCCAATCTATTGAAGATACCTACCGTAGCGCCACATTCATACATTTTGGTATTCTGCCACTTCAGATCCTTATTTCCCATCGCTTCGAGCAACACACCAATATTTCCATCATAGCGAGCGTCTTTTGTAAACTGATACATATCCCGGGCTTGATAAGGATTGAAATTGATCGAGCCTACTTCACCATAAGTAGCTCTCAACTTCAACATATCGACAAAGCCCAGTTTCTTTATGAAAGACTCGTTAAATACATTCCAACCAAAGCCAAGACTATAGAAAGGAGCCGTTCTCTTCTTTGTTCCAAATTGAGAAGACCCGTCCAGACGATAAGAGAAATCAAACAAGTATCTATTATCATAAGCATAATTGGCCGAGGCAAAGAAACTGGCTAAGCGAGTATGACCTTCCGAATTGGCAGGAGCGCCACCTTTCTCGTATCCCGAAGCGTATGCCGGTTCCGACTCGTCTTCGTCACCAAATCCAACGGCCGTGAATCCATACAACTGGCTACGCGAATCGGACAAAGAAGAACCCGCAGATGCCGTAGCAAAATGCTTTCCGAAATTCTTCGACCAAGTAAGCATTATATTGCCTTCTATGTAATCTTGATAAGTTTGATTCAGCGTATATCGACCTCTCAAAGCATCCTGTTCTGCCGTACTGCTGCCTACTCCGCCTGTATAATCGGAATAAGTGGCAGACTTCGGAGACAAGAAAGAAACAGCTTTAGTATTGGTCTTGGAGTAGCTTACCATTCCATTGAACCGCAAAGAAGGAAGTATCAACCAATCGAAAGAGAAATTTTCATTGATATTCAAATCTTCATTCGTATTTTTGTTTCCTACAGAAGCTTCGTACAACGGATTTAAAGGGATATTGCTACTATTTCCCCAGATATCAGACAAAGCCCCACTTTCGTTCTCGCAATAATAGTTCTTATACAACTTATTGTTTTCATCATAAATAGGATAGAAAGAATTGATCTTCGCATAGTCAGCAAAATTCCCATAAGGAGAATCTTTCGATTTGGTACGTCCTACAGATAGATGATTGTTGAACAATAATTTATCACTGTAATTGTACGACAACCTCACGCCTATTCCATAATTATCGCGTGCAGAGCCTTTCATCACACCGGGACTCGTTGCATAATTCAAATCGATACCATAGCGCATACGACTATCGCCACCGCTCAAATTCAAGGAATGCTGATAACCCACCGCATTGCGAACAGGCTTTGACAACCAATCGGTGTTAACACCTTGAGCTACCCAACGGCGTATCTGATTGTATGCCGGAGTCAATGTTCCGTCATTATTACGATACATTCCCAATCGATCGTAAAGTTCGAGATTCTGCTTCGCATTGAGCAAATGGTAACTCGACAAATCAGGGAAATTAAAATTCGTATTCAAACCGTAGCTCACAAGTAGCTGCCCTTGTTTGGGCTGAATCGTTTTGACAACGATGACACCATTTGCAGCACGAGATCCATAGATAGCACCCGCAGCAGCATCTTTCAAGATAGTGACAGATTCTACCTGATTCATATCCAAATCGACAATAGCCGATAGTGTCGTCTGGTATCCATCCAATATGAACAAAGGCTGGTTGGGATCATTCATCAACCCCGACTTATCAACATTCTCGAAGCCCTGAAAAGAACTTTCGCCACGAAAACGAATTTTAGGCATCGTATTCGGGTCCGAACCCATCTGTGTATTCTCGGCGATATTGATAGAAGGATCGAGAAGACTCAAACTCTTTATAATATTCTGACGGCCCACCATCTTCAAATCGTCACCTTTGAACACGGTTGCATTACCCGTAAAACTCTTGGCGTTATGAGTAACCAAACCCGTTACTATAACTTCACCTATTTCGCGGATATCACCTTTCATCACAATTTTCATCCGCTCGCCTTTGAAATGCACTTTCTGAGTTTTAAAACCGATAAACGAGAATGTCACATACTCAACATCTTCTTCAGACGCAAGATCAAAAATGAAATTACCATTCTCATTTGTAATACCTCTTATACGAGAATTATCCAACGTTATATTTACACCGGGCAGAGGCTCTCCATGTTCATCGACAACCTGCCCGCTCAATTCGTTTTTTCTGATTACCGCCTTATTCTTTTTCACTGCATGAATAGAAATAAAGACGCCCTTAATCTTATATGAAAAGGGATTATCTCCAATGATAGCCTTAACAGCATTTTCGACAGAGACATTCTTCAAAGACACAGAAACACGATAGTTCTGCACCTCATCATAAGTAAACAAAATCTTGTAATTCGAAGCCTGCTCCACCTTCTTCAAAGCAGATGACATCGCTTCATTCCGACATTCCAACGAAATACGTTCATTCTTGCTTTGTGCAAAAGCGCAGCAGCAAAAGAAAAACGATAGTTGCAACAACAATAGCGCTCTAAGGCGCAAGGGACTTCTACAAAAATTTTTAAAGTTCTTAGATCTTTTCATATAAATAAACCTTTAAAACATGGATTTATTAATAATACGAAAAAACCGTTCTTTTAGTCCCTAAAAAACCTAATTCTTTTCCGAAATGATAATTTTATTGCCAGTCTTTCGAGCAAATAGATATTCAAAATCATTCAAATTGTCTATCACTTCATCAATCTTGGCGCTTCTATTTACTATAAAATGTAAACGATAAGCCATCAAAGACGATTTCTCTATTTCTATATTGACATTATACCAACGTCCCAAGTCGGACAAGACTTCGGCAAGGGGCACATCATCAAAATAGAGAAAGCCTTCTTTCCACTGTATATAATATTGCGGATCCACATTTTTGATCTTCATCTCATCATTAGTCAACGACACATCTTCGCCCGGTTTCAGATAGACCTTTTTAGCCGTTCCCGCCACATTGACAATCACCTTACCTTCTATAAGCGTTACATGAGGAGCAACCTTATCGTAAGCCTTGACATTAAATTCGGTACCAACAGCGAGCGTTTCCAACCGCCCCGAACGCACAATGAAAGGCTTCGAAGCATCTTTAGCCACTTTAAAATAAGCCTCTCCTTCCAAAGTCACAATTCTTTTAGAGCCTGTAAACCTCGCCGGAAATATCAACTTACTGTCGGTATTCATTATTACTTCGGTACCGTCATTCAATATCACTTTGTAATCTTTTCCACGAGGAGTCATAATGGTTTTCACCTCGGCGATATTAGATTCAACATTCGTAAAGTCAGCTTTATCGACATCAACAATAGCTCCGGACAATTGAGGTTTTGTTTCGGAAGACACCGGATAGGCCACATGACTGCCGTTGGTCGTTATCGTCACCGCCTGTTTTCCTTTTTGAGCCAGAAACACAGTGACAGGGCCACTAGATACCGACTGACTTTGTGGACGGAAAACATACAATATAACCAGCAAAGTGACAGTTGCGGCTATCACTCCGAAAGAGAAATAACGCAGTTGCATCGAAATCGTATGATGAATGTTGCTTTTATGTTGTCTTTCAGAACAATGAATACTTTGCTGTATCTTGGTCCATTCGGCATCCATTTCAGGTGGAGCATAAGCTTTTCTAAGCATAGCTTGCTCGCATTCGAACTCTAACAATTCGTTCGAACGGTCTTCTACTTTTTTATTTGTATCGAATAAGCTATCCATCTTTATATGTTGTTCTTAAATATTTATACGTATTAGATTTAATTTAGTTACTGACCTTTCTTATATTTTACAGAAAATTTACTTCTTATAATATCCAGCCCCTTCATTATTTGTTTTCTCACACCACTTTCTGTAAGTCCGGTCATTTCGGCAATCTCCTTGTACTTCTTTTTGTAAAGGTAGTTTTGCTCCATAATAAATTTCGTTTTCTCAGGAAGCAAATCCATTTCGCGCATCACATCAGAGCACCTATTTTCCATTTCACGCCAATCATCAGTATCAAGCTCCGAAGCCAGACTTTCATACGAGTTTATATATACATACTTTGTCTCTTCATGCCGAATATGATCTATACACAGGTTACGAACGCACGTTAACATATACGACATCATCGTATCATAATTTATGGCATCTATTTTTTCCCAAAGCGATCGAAAAGCTTCACTCACAACATCTCTGGCAACTTCCGTATCGGATACAAAATGGAGTGCAAAATAATACAAGTGAGTATAATGTTCCTTGAAAAAGTCTTCGTACACCTTTCCCTTCTCTTTCCCCAAAAGTTTGTTTGCATTATTCATAAACCATCATTCATCACTCACCATATACTATTCGAGCACCTTCTACCATACACCACGTACAAGGGCACACATCATACACCTCACTCTCAGACATGCACAAGCATAAGTACAGCCCAAATCGTCATACATTATTTCATGTTTGGCGCCAAAAATACTTATTTATTTCCAGAAGTTTGTCTATTTTTCAAAGAAAATATTCCAAATAAAGGTTTCAACCCTCAATGTTTGAGTAGAATACACCTCTTTGCAATGCATAAAAAGAGTATAAAATAGAAGGATGTTAATTTGTATCATTTATTTTTTTTTACATCATAATTTTATAATTTTGTACCATTAATCAATTATATTATGAATAGAATAAAGATATTGTTCACGTTCTTTTTTATAATATGTTCAACCATTTCTTATTCAAATGCTCAAACACATTCCAACGATATTAATTTTGATTTGGAATTGAACAAAGGACATGACTCTTTCAACACTGAAGTCGACGGGATCGCTGCCAAAGCTACAATCCCAACTCCAACTCCTTTTATACACTATGGTATTGCTCATTTAGAGATCAAATTATCTGCTAAATGTGCTATCAGAAACAAGAGCTATACAGGAGAGCTTTCCGTTTCAGATCCTTTCTATGGAGAACGTAATATAGCCTTTACTAGAAAAGCTGGCGGTTATTACCAATTCGATATTCCCGTACTATTTCAAACGTTCGCCCATTACGAAATAGGGAATATTCAAGGCTGGTGCAACTTATTGCCAAAAAATACTACACGTATATCGATTGGCGCCAATGGAACTGCCGAGCAAAAGCAAATTTTGAATATAGACGAACAGTCTTTTGTGAAAGATCTTTTTGTCTTTATGCAATTAAACGATTGGGATGAAAAAATTCCTCTTGATAAAAGTGAGCCAAACACACAACAAAATCTGTTGTCCCATTCTTTAGCCTTGAACGATTATGCCTTGAGACAAATAGATTCTTTAGCTCTTCCATCGGGAGAGAAAGAGTTAAGCAAGGTGTTTATTCAATCATCCATATTGAGTACTTTATTCGGCTACGTCAAATCCGACAAAGAAGTACCAACAGAAAGAATCAATGAAATGAAAGCCGATGGCAAGTTCTTTCATTTTCTGAAGCAATTTGATTTGAACAATCCCATGTATTTGTATGCAGGAGGAGGAGGCTTATATTCGGATTTCTTAAACTTCCTGCTGTCAGACAATCAGGTCTTAGGGATTTCTCCGATTGAAGATGAACATATATCCAAATGGATACAAGATGTAAAACAAAAGCTATCGGACAAAGTGGGCTTTAAAGAGGGAATTTTCTATGACGAACTGATAGTGGCTGCATATTGTAAATACCTAAGGGATAATATTCCGCTAACGGATAATCAAAAAAGACAGATAACAGATTATTTTCATGGCAGTTCTTTCGAACAATATTTGTTGGCAATGAACAACGAGCTGCTCATACGTATAAAGAATAGTAGTAGAATTCAAATTTGTCAGGTTGGTTGCAAAAAAGATTTTCTGAAAACGATTATCAAACAACACCATGGAAAAGTCATTTACATAGACTTTTGGCAAACATGGTGTGGCCCCTGTAAGCAGTCTATCAAAGAATTGGAATTATTAAAAAAATCTGTATTAAAAGACAAGGACATCATTTATATTTATATTGCAGGGCAATCGTCTCCACATGAGTATTGGAAAAGAAGTATTAATGAAATGGCAGGATTGCATTACTATTTATACAAAGAAAATGAAAAATGGATAAAGAAAGAGTGCAATATTCAATATTATCCAACCACATTTATTTATGATAAAACGGGGCATCTTGCCAGGAGAGGATTTCTAGATGAAGTTGTTATTACCAATACATTGCTCAAATTGACTAACAAAGAAGCGCCAAAGACTAAGTCTAAAGAAAAATCAACCGTATGTCGCAGACGTAACTAACGTATGTTGCAGACGAAACTAACGTTAGTTATCATGACAACATCCGTTAGTTACCGCGGTAACTTCTGTTAGTTATGGTTGCGACATACGTCTGTTTTTTTGTATGATTTTCTTATTCCGAACTCAAATATTAAATATAAATTTCATGTTTATCCTTATTTTTCATATATTTGTGTTTTAATGCGAGTCTCGAATATTCGGTTTGATTAAAATTTACTACGTGAAGTATAAAAGCGCAATAATATTAACCAATTAAATTAAATACCCCTATGCTAAACATTGAAGGCTCTACCGTTTTATGGATGATCCTAGATATCATCATTCTAGCTATATGCGTTTACGCCGTTTATCGTGTTATTCTATTTTTGAAGAAAAGATAAACAAGAGGCCCGAATGTCAGATAAGTTCATTAATCAGGCATCGGCTGTATTGGATACTCTAAAGTATATCATTCCAGCCTCTCATGCCGTGGGCTGAATAGATGTTCGGGCAATGTTAAAAACTATTCGTTTGAAATCTGCACAGTATATGAGCAGAAAGGCGAATACAAACCAATACATACTTATATCTATCGTATAAATTCAGCGAATGATAATCAATCGCAACAATCTATTTATTTTGGACGATAAATAAATTGTTGAAAGGAAAGATTCTGCTGAAAGGCATACTACTTTAAATCTCTGCATTAATTGCAGTATTCCCCATACTATTTCTTGCGAGTTGAATCCTCAACTAATTCCTATTGCTCAAAAATATTTTTGAGATGCAATGGTTTAATTCCTCCAGCGGGTAAGGAATATCCTTTTTTACTTCCACGTCTTTTGTGTTCGAATTGTAACCTCTTTCTCATCTCATAGCAACACTTCTGTATCTCTTTTGAAATCTGCTTCCGATAATTTTGCAGCGAATTAAAAATAGTATTTATGAATAGAACTGTTCGTTTTCGACCGCTTATAGTCGTTTTAATGTTGGCTGCCACTTCTTTTTTGAGTGTGCCGGCTGTTGCAAGCAATCTTAATGGCTTTCATCTTTTGCCTCCGCAAGGAGTCACTAAGATCCAAGTAACGGGGACTGTTGTAGATGAAAATGGCGAACCGCTGATAGGAGCAAGTATCAGAGACAAGCAAACCAAAAATGGTATGATAACGGATGCCGAAGGCAAATTCAAGTTATCCATAGCACCTGGCAATAGTCTGATAGTAAGCTGCATTGGCTATACAAACAAAGAAATTGTATTTGATGGAAAGACTCCAATCAAAATTAAACTCGAACCCGACGAACATCAATTGAATGAAGTCGTAGTAGTGGGGTATGGTGTTCAAAAGAAGATCAACCTCTCCGGCTCTGTCGACCAGCTTACCGCATCGCAGTTGGAACAGAAGCCGATTACCGACTTGGCAAAAGGTCTTCAAGGTATGATACCCAATTTAAATATTGATTTCACCAGTGGCGAGCCTGGGCAAGCAGCCAAAATCAATATTCGTGGCGAAGCATCTATCAACGGTGGTTCGCCACTTATTTTAATAGACGGTGTGGCTTCCGATTCGGAAGAGATGAACCGTCTGTTGCCTCAGGATATAGAGAGTGTTTCTGTGCTCAAAGATGCTGCTTCGGCAGCTATATATGGTGCCCGTGCCGCTTTCGGTGTCATACTGATAACGACCAAACGTGGAGCAAGCGAAAGAATTCGTATAGAATACAACAATAATTTCTCTTGGAAGCGTCCTTCGATGATGACAGACGAAACGTCCGATCCATATATCTATTTGAAGTTGAAGAATATCGCTGTTCTGAATACCCCTTGGAGTTCGGGTCATGTCACAAGTGATGAACGTCTGGAATGGGCACGTCAGCGGTCGGACAATCCAAATGGAACGCAGTCTATTCGTCTCGATCCTTTAGACAACACCCAATGGGACTATATGGGAAACCGCAATTGGACCAATTACTTCCTTGATAAATCCACATTCAGCCAATCGCATCAAGTGGCTGTTTCGGGTGCTACGGATAGAACAAACTTCTATCTGTCGGCAGGTATTGATAATGAGAATGGTATTTTTTCGGGTGTTGTTGATAACGATAAATACAGTCGTTACAGCACTCGTAGCAAGGTCAGCTATAAGGTTTATGATTGGCTGACCATTGGCAATAATACTTATTTTGTATCGACCGTACGCAAGAAACCCAGTTACTATAATCTTAGCGATATCTACAATGCCAAACCTAGCGATGTGGATGTCAATACAGATGGCACATGGGCCAATACCGACCTGGGCAAAGCATTGGCACAACTTACCGATGGCGGGCAGAACAAAACGGTGTATGACAGACTGCAAAGCACTTTCTCGGTAGAGATGAATTTCTGGAAGCGCATGTTGATGCTGAATGCCAACTATACCATTGCAAAAGGAAATGAGAATACCGACTCCTATACCACAACGTATCATATCGGATATGGTCCGAAAGATATTCGCGAACAAGGTAACAGTTCGGCCGAAAAAGACAATACCAATACGCTCTATTCGGTACTCGATCTTTATGCTACATTCAACAAAGACTTTGGCAAGCATTCCGTCTCTGCCGTATTGGGCTATAATCAGGAATACAACCGTTGGGATCAGTTTTCGGCGCAACGCAATAACATCATTTCAACTTCTTTGCCATCGATAGCTCTTTCGTCGGGCGATCAATTTGTGAATGAGTCATACAGGGATTGGGCTATTCGTGGTGTCTTCTTTCGTGCCAATTACACCTACGACAACCGTTATATATTCGAACTCGACGGACGCTACGACGGTTCTTCCCGCTTTCCGAAGAACAAACGTTTCGGCTTTTTCCCTTCGGGTTCTGTAGCTTGGCGTGTAGATAGCGAGAAGTTCTTTCGCCCTTTGCGCAATCTCTTTTCTCAGTTCAAACTAAGAGGTTCTTATGGCTCGCTCGGCAATCAGTTGGTCAGCGAATATGGTTATGTGCCTTCCATGAGTTCGCAAATTGGAAGTTATATTATAGGCGGCAAATTGCAACAAACGGTCACCGCACCGGGGCTGGTATCGCCCGACTATACTTGGGAAAAGGTAAATACGCTCAACGGTGGACTTGATATAGGCTTATTGAACAATCGTCTGACCGCTTCTTTCGATATATATACCCGTCGCACTATAGGCATGCTTACTTTGGGAAAAGAATTGCCCGCCGTGTTGGGAACTTCCGAACCCAATGAGAATGCTGCCAATTTGAAAACGAATGGATGGGAATTGTCAGTATCTTATCGCGATATGTTCAATTTGAAAGGTAAAACATTCAAATGGGGCTTGAGATTCGTGCTATCTGATAGCCGCTCATGGATAACGAAGTTTGATAACCCCAACAAGACGCTCGGACAATATTATAAAGGTCAGGAGCTGGGAGAAATATGGGGACTGCAAAACGATGGAATGTTCAAGAATAAAGGAGAGATTGACGCACTCGACGAAACGCAGATCATTCCATGGGGAGCACTCGAAATAGTAAATGGCTGGCCTAAATACAAAGATCTGGATGGCGACAAGAAGATAACCAAAGGCGCTACCGTCGACAAGCCCGGCGACCTCAGCCGCATAGGCAATTCATCTCCTCGCTATCGTTTCGGCTTCAATCTCAACGCCGAATGGAATGGCTTCGATTTCTCTGCCTTCTTCCAGGGAATAGGGAAGCGAGACTATTATCCTATCAGTTATCTGTATTGGAGCTTCTATCAGCAACCTTATGCAGGAGGACAGGTGCATGCTTTTGATTTCTACAGGGGAGCAGATGATAATGATGTTGAAATGGCGAAACATTCCAAATCTTATATTAAAGCAGGACTTGCCAGTCAGAACCTCGATGCTAGGTATCCGGTGTTTCAGGCATGGCTCGCCGATAAGAACCTGGGAACAGGAATCAATGCCATGGGACTTGCCATACCACAAACATCCTACTTGCTCAACGGGGCATACCTTCGGATAAAGAATATCACGGTCGGCTATACTCTCCCCGAGAAATTGACACAGAAAGCACATCTCAGCAGGGTTAGGCTCTATATAAGTGGAGATAACATCTTCGAGTGGAGTGCACTCAAAAAGTATTTTGATCCCGAGGCAGTGACCGACAACGACTCTTATGGATATGTATATCCTTTCAATCGTCAATATTCTTTTGGCATAAATGTAACTTTTTAAATGATAGGAAAAATGAGAACAATAATCTATATTTGTATTTGTTTTGCGTTGGGATTGTCTGTGATGTCGTGCAACGACTCTTTCTTAGACCGTCAGCCAAAAACAGAAATCGGCGCCGGCAGCTATTTTAATACTGAAGAAGACTTGAAAATGTATTGCTATGGATTGCTCGATACTCCGGGCTACGATTATGTAGCCGATGCGGGAACAGATGATCAGGCCACCACGGACAATGTGGAAGTCAAGAATATCATGACTTCTAGCAGTCCTTCTTCGGCAACCATCACTTCGGGCTGGACGTGGCAACGCTTATACAATATCAACTTTTTTCTGGAACATTGCAAAAAGGCCAATGTCTCTTCCGATGTATTGGCACATTATACCGGCATAGCCCGTTATTATAGAGCCTGTTTCTATATGGACAAGGTGAAACGCTATTCGGATGTGCCTTGGTACGAAACCACATTGGCAACCAACGATTCTACCTTGTACAAGGCTCGCGACAGCCGCGATTATGTGGTGAAAAAGATATTCGAAGACTTTCAGTATGCTGCCGACAATGTGAAGACGGGGCAGCCCAAAGGTGCTATCGACAAATGGATCGTATTGGCAACGATGGCTCGCGAAGCTCTCTACGAAGGAACCTATCGCAAATATCATAGCGAACTCAATTTGCAATCGTCGGCAGACACCTATCTGCAAATGGCAGAACAAGCGGCAACAGCAATCATGAATTCAGGCACCTTCATGCTCTACAACACGGGACATCCCGAGAGCGACTATGCTACGCTTTTCAATAGCTTGGATTTGTCTACGAATTCCGAGATGATTCAGGCACACTATTACGACAAGACAACTGCCGGCAATGGATTCTGGGCCTATATGTTCGGCAACTATATTCCTTGTCCCACCAAAGATTTGGTTCAGACTTATTTGATGAATGACGGCAGCTATTATTCTTCGCAACAGGATTATCAGACCAAACAATTTGTTGAGGAGTTCAAAAACCGTGATCCACGTATGTCGCAAACACTTGCCTATCCGGGTTGGACGCTTGTCAACACCATGACTTATGCTCCGGGTGCCGGAATCTATATTCAGTCGCTCAACAAAAACTTCTCGGGCTATCATCAGATCAAAGGTTTCATCAACAATAAGGACGAGAACTATTACCTCAGCATCGACTATCCCGTTATCCGTTATGCCGAAGTATTGCTTATCTATGCCGAGGCACGTGCCGAACGCGGCGAATTGACCCAGCAGGATTTAGACCAATCCATCAACCTGATTAAAAGTCGTGCCGGCATGCCCAAACTAGTCCTTAATCCCGTCGCAGACCCTGTGATGCAAGCTGCTTTTCCCGGTATATCACCTGTTCTTCTGGAGATAAGGCGCGAACGTCGTGTCGAACTGGCTTTTGAAGGCTTTCGCTTTGATGATTTGATGAGATGGAAAGCGGGTAAATTACTCGAAAAAGAACCCGAAGGACTTTATTTCCCGGCTCTCGGCAAATACGATCTTACCGGCGACGGTGTTCCCGATATCTATCTGATACCTTCTTCCGAATCTATTCCAGCAGAAGAGAACAAAGAATCAAATTCATTGGGAGTAAAGCTCATCTATTATAAAACCGGAACAATCGACGACCCGAATGCAACTGTTTACCTCACTGGAGGAACAAAGGGCAATATACTGACAATAAAAGACATGGGTACTTTTGTAGAACCCCAATATTATTATCGACCGGTACCTAAGCACCAAATGGATCTGAATCCTAAACTTGGGCCACAATTATTTGGTTGGAAATAACAAACAGTTTCTTAATAGATAAAACACAATGATTATGAAATTTAGAAGATTATTACTCTTTTCGTTGTTGATACTAAGCTCTTTGGTAGAGATGTCTGCCAAGACTAGAAAAGTGATTTATGTCATTATGGACGGTATTCCTGCCGATTGCATAGAACGTCTTCATCCGACAACCATTTATGATATTGCTGCTGCGGGTAACTATAGCAGAGGATATTCCGGCGGTGAGGTAGGCGCCTATTCTCAAACTCCTACGGTGTCGGCAATCGGCTATTCAAATATTCTCACCGGCACTTGGATGAACAAACACAACGTACAGGGCAACTCGGATATAAAGCCCAACTACAATTATTGGACTATCTTTCGTATCGCAAAGGAACAAAAGAAGGATTACCGGACGGCTATCTTTTCAAGTTGGACCGACAACCGCACTGTCTTGTTGGGGGCCGGCAAAAGCGAAACAAACAACTTGAAAGTAGATTATGTAGCCGATGGTTACGACCTTGACAAAGCGAACTTCCCACAACAAAAGAATAGCACCGAGATATGGCAGATCGATTCGTTGGTGATAGACAAAGCGGCACAATGCGTCAAGACTAACGCTCCCGATTTGAGCTGGACCTACTTGTGGTACACCGATGATGCCTTCCATCTGTTCGGCAACGGTAGCTATTCGGACGATTATGTGCTGAAGACAGACAAGCAGCTACAGAAGATATGGGATGCCATCAAATATCGCGAAAAGAACTATGACGAAGAGTGGATGATTATTGTCACTACCGACCACGGACGTGCCGAAAACGGACATGGACATGGCGGACAATTTCAGCGCGAGCGTTGTATATGGATGTCTACCAATATTAAGAACGTGAATAAAGAATTCAGTAGAGATCAATTGTCTCATGTCGATATTTTGCCTACTATCTGCCGTTTTATGAATTTCGAAGTACCCACCAATCTTGCTTTCGAAGAAGACGGTATTTCATTCATCGGAAAACGTGATATCTACCAGCTATCGGCCTTTCCATACGACGATACCATCACTCTGAATTGGAAATCGGACGGTACAGCAGAGAAAGCAACGATCTTTATGGCTCCAACCAACAATTACATAAAGGGTGGAAGCGATCAATGGATAGAAGTAGCTACTGTGCCTGCCAAGCAAGAAACGTACCATATAGACCTCAACAAATACACCCTGTCGAAGTTCTATAAGTTTGCAGTTGTTACGCCCAACAATCACCTCACCCGATGGGTAGAGAGGGAAACAGAATAATATGAGGATACAATAATCCCCATCCTTCTATTGCGCAAATAATGATACCCTGATAAAATAAGTCCTGTTTTCTACGCCATAAACACGACTTGCTTTATCAGGGTATTATCTTTATTCCCTATGAAGTAACTATAAATACAACCAAAATAATAGTGGTCTACATATCAAACATTATCGGTGCGTTCTATCAAATATTTCATCAAACGCAATGATCTTTATTAATTAAGAGTTTGACTTTCCTAATAAATTCGAGGGGAAATAATCGTAAAGAAATAAAGGGAACGAATTCAAAACAGCAACTTTACATTCCGCCGTTTTCACATATTTAATTAATTGACTATCAAATATCCGCTTTTGTTTTATTTCTGACTTCTTTTGAGGATAAGCCTGTGTCTCCGAACAAAGGAAGTTTGCTTTAACTACATTTATTTCTATCAGATGCGACCAGTTTTGCTTTTTCTGTTCCTTTTTCTCACTTCCTTCGTTTCTGTTGTTTGGCAACAGTAGATGGTCAAGAGAATTATAGAAAGAAAACTCCGCAGCCAGAGTTTTGAAACCGTGGCATTCTTCTCGGGTTACTTCATAATTTAAATAATCCTTATCGGGCAACTCTTTGGTATATCTAATCGATTCGACCATTGGATAATTGATATACAATTTTCCATTCGCTGTTTCTTCCTTGAAATATTCCAACATTTCTGAGATATGCAAGTTGTTTTCTTCTAATGTCAATCCAGATTCTTGAAAGTCGTAATCAAAAAACAGGTAGATCTCAGATATATCTGTATCAGATATCTCGGCGAGCGTATCGTCACCTTTTCTTTGCAATATTTCATTAAGTATGGTCACTGTATTACCACTAGAGGTTACATTTACAAAGCTATCATATTCCTTTAGCTTCGAATACAGACAATAAATATTACTGTTGTAAGTACACACAAACACCTCCGTTTCTTTTGGAAAGAACAGCTCTTTCAGAGACTCAAAAAAACGAGAGTCACATTTACCTTCAAAAATAAATAGTATCATACCACAAATGTGCCCCCTCTGAAGAGCTTTTCAATATTATGACCGAAACGTAGTTCTTTCTCAGTGCATTCAGTCAAGGGCTTAATCTTGTTTTCGTTCAAAATAAAATTACAATCCGGACGCAATAATTCATTTGTCATCAGATATGTATTGTGCGAAGAGGTGAATATCTGGCAGTTCATATTGAACAATCGTCTACACACTTCAAAAGCCAAACGGAAATGATAGAATGCATCAAATTCATCGATAAATACGAACGAAGCGTCACACATTCGTTGCATCCAAAAATATAGCAATAGTAGTGATTGGGTGCCTGTAGATGCAATCAAATTAAACGGAACCTCATTACCATCTATATTGCAAAGAATCTGCTTGTCGGTCGAATTATGCACAACAAATTGAAACTTCTGATCGCTAACCTTTTGCAGAAAATCTGAAAAATCGGCAACCAAGTCATGGGTAATAATAAATTCATTCAGCGCTGTTACACTAGTCTCAAGTCCAATAAATTCTCTTATATCCAGATTCCTAAACCAAAGCATGGAGTTTACAAATTTACTAAGTTCCATCAAGTAGTGATCTCCACTTAGAGGATAAGACGTCAATAAGAAATTGATTATAGATACATTATTGGCATTACTTCCAAGGCTCTTCTCTATTGTTTCTTCCATGGGGAATTGCTGTTTATCTATACGAAAAGAACCATCTCTTCGCTCAAAAATCTTGTTCCCATCTACAACAAGAGCTTCTGCAACCAATATACCACTGCTGTTTTTAGAATAAATATATTCTACAACCGTATTGCCAAATCTGAATGTATACTCAAAATCAACGGTACCATCCTTCTTTCCTGCATAAATAAAATTCAAATAATAGTCTGCCTTCTTCCATTTAGGCGACAAATGGTTTTCTATGTCAAATAGGGCTAAACTAAAATTTGTTTTACCCGAGCCATTGGGACCATATATGATGCCATTCTTTATAATCCCATCTTTTATGGCATTAGTACTAAATTCATAATTAGCTGGATTTGACAAATCCCACTCAATTCGATCAGCAAATCCACGATAGTTGGTGACTGCAAATTTTATCAGCATATTAGTACCTCCTTATTTGTTTATAATAGACAAAGATAAACAACATAATTGATATCCCGTAATTTTTTTACGGAATATTTAAATAGACCATTAATTTATAGTATTCGCTTTATTGTCTTTGAAATCTCTTGTTGATAATAACAATCTGGATATAATTAGTAAATATGCATGCTACAATTACCCTTTTACGTAGTATCGTACAGCTATCATATAGCTACTTAATTATGCCATTCAGCATTTAGGCAATTGATTTCCGCCATAATATTCTTTTTATTAGTCTTTTTTTGATAAATTCGCATCATATATTATGTAATGCTATATCTATGAATATCGTATTACATAATACATTACTTCTCTATCAAACTGACGATAGAGAAACAAAAAAGGCAAGTGAGCGTTACAAAATGCGACACCACTAGTTAGAATCAGAGAAGACAAAAGAAATAATACAACCGATATGGCAGACAACAAGAAATATAGCGTCCCCGACTTTGACGAATACATCCGTAGCGTCGAACCCGACAAGAAAGAAAAGGCTTCTGCTTGGAAAACCGCCATCGGTCTGCAAGCCGTAGATGGTCTGCAAACGTCAGACTATCTAAAAGATACTGCACGCAAGCATATTGAAGGAGATATCAGTATTGACGAAGTGAAGAAACTCATCAACGGATATTATCAATCGAAGACTGCGCGAGTTCCCGAAGATGAAGAAACGGAAGAGGCGGACAAGGTTTCTGCTAACATCGCAAGAATCTTAAACGAACAGTCGTTTGCCTTCTCGGTCACCGGCTTCACTTCCATTCATCGCCGATTGTTTGAAGGTGTCTTCAAATTTGCAGGGCTAATTCGCGATTACGACATCACAAAAAAAGAATGGGTGCTTCGTGGCGATACGGTACTGTATGTCAATGCAGAAGACTTACGAGGGGCTCTGGAGTACGATCTGAAACAGGAGAAAGAATTTTCGTACAAAGGACTTTCTATAGTCCAAACGGTCAGTCACATAGCCCGGTTCGTCTCAGACATTTGGCAAATTCATCCATTTGGCGAAGGCAATACCCGCACCACAGCAGTTTTCTCTATCAAGTATCTGCGCAGCATTGGATTCGAGGTAAACAATGATTTGTTTGCCGACAATTCATGGTATTTCCGAAATGCACTGGTTCGTGCCAACTATAGAAATATAAGTAAGGGCATAGAGCCCGATATGAACTTCCTAATTCGTTTCTTCCGAAACTTGATGATAGGCGAAAACAATAAGTTGAAAAACAGGTATATGGTGATTGGTGCACCCGATGGATGGATCTCTGAGCAGCACCCGACAAGTACCCGACAAGTACCCGACAAGCACCCGACAAGTTCACCTTTCATTCTATCTTTGATTCATATAATAGGCGGTCAACAGCTATCAGCCAAAGAGCTACTAGCAGCCATGAACTTGAAAGATCGTGAAAACTTTATGGAGAAATACTTGTCACCTGCCATCCGAGAAGGATTTATTACGATGCTCTATCCCGACAGTCTCAAGCATCCTCACCAAAAATATTTACTGACACCAAAAGGATTGGCTATTTATAATTCGAAACATGAAGTGCCTTTCCAGAAGTAAGATGCTTATGCAACAAGAATTAGTGTATTATTCTAGTTCCTCGTGTCAAAAAATGAATCGATGTTAGAATCGTGATTTTGGAATCGGCACAAAATAGGAATAGAGGGGGCTTGTAATATCTGCTATTAGTAGAGGGGTAAATGATAATGCTTAACGATGTTATAACCAAATGTCTGTATTAGATAATAGATTTCTAAACAACTGACCCGTGATTTGTAATCTAGCGTTTTGCCTTACTTTTTCAGTATAAAACAAACAAGTATGACAAAAAATGATCTTTTCATATTAAAAATCACACTTTTATAATATATTTCACCTAGCATTTTATCATTTTAGTATATAAAGAATCATAAAAAAGACTACACACAACCAGAAGCTATTTCACAACATGAACGAGGAATATAAGGAGAGACTTACTATAAACACTTACAATTTCACTTGTATAAAAGAGATTTCAAATGTTGGCAGCAAAGCATACCTAATGTGAGATATGCAAAACTGCCACATGATGAAACGCTATGTCGCAAAGAGATAATGGCTAATGCTATAATGAAGAGATTCGTATTCAATCCCGATAAATAAAGTTATAGAAGAACCCATAAGACAGAAAAAAAGAAATAACGATGCTTGTAACAATCTCACTGAACTAAATTTTGATACCGATTGTCGCGCTATATTCGGCACCAATAAAGCGATATCGAATGTTATCGTTGTTTTATCTTTACGACTTACTTTTAAGTCAGCTTTTATGTTCTTTCAAATATTCATCTAATATGTTTTTGATAAAAGTTTCTACGCGCACATCATTACCCATTTTTTTATAAATAAGAATCTCATCTGAATCTATGTTATTAAAGATATCATGATTAACTAAATATTCAACAACTTTACGACTTGATTGATTGCTTACAGCATTATATAGTAGTAAACATAATTCTCTTGTAGACAATTGTGCCCTAAATATTTTAAAATAAGTATCACTTTCTTCTGAGTCCGCAATCATTTCCATAAGATAATAAATACTTCTAAAATACTGCCCCAAACAAAAGCTATACTTTTTGTATACACAATCACATGCATATTGCATAGTTTTATATATGTAAGCATAATTTTGGCTAAATATTTTTTTTGTTATAATTCTATTTGACAAATCTTTATAGCTAGAATCGATTATCGGAATTTCAAAATTGGAGTAATTTTGTTTTTTCTCAATTTCGATTTTTAATATCGTTGCTTTATCTTTAGGGGGCACAATTTTGTATTTAATTTTCAGTTTTGAATATATGTCTTGTTCTATATCATCGTTGAACGTTTCGCTTGCATTTGTTGTGATATCTTCGAGAATAGCATATATGTATATATTAGAATTAATCTCGTCTATTAAAATTTTAAAAGCATTGTTTCCTGAGACAGTTTCTTTACTAGCCATGGGATTAGATGTCACAAGGTTTATTTGCTTCTGATATAATTCTAACATTTTAAAAAAAAGATCTCTTTCATCTTTTGTCTTTACCTGTAACTCCATTTTATTTGCTTTCCGGTCTGATTGCCATGCCGTATATAATACTCCAGTAAAAGCTAATAAGCCTGTTATTGATGCAAAATAACTACCAAAATTAGCCCAAGAGATATCATTATCAGAAAAATTATTGTGGAAAAAGAAAAAATATAAAGCAAGCATTATAACAGAGGTAAAGAGCACTATACACATAAAAATGAACAACATGTTATTTTTAATCCAACTAATTACATTTTTCATTTTTTATAATTTATTTTCTAACAACTAATTTCTATCTATTTTATTAATATCAATGGCCTATAACAATAATAATCTATATGACTTTTTATACAATATTATGAAATAGAAATCTTTTAAACAGACACTTTTCATTTCTATAATATATTTGGGATATCCAATACTGTTTATTACTGAAATATCATTTTGCCTCCAGCAATCTTATTTCAAAGTAGATATAGTATTTATAAATAAAATTTGAATACGCTTTTCTCTATTATATTAATACGATGAATCCCCATCCCATTTGTACATTCGTACTAATCCGTATTTTTGTGTTTCAAAAAGTCGTTTATCATCTTCAATAACTCGCTTAAGAATCCAGCCAGAATCTTTAGCAGCATCATTTATTGCTTCTTCATTTTCTTTTCCCAAATTTATATGCTTTTTATATAAAACATATAGAGGGGTTCTGTACCAATAAAAATTTTCTCCTCCCATTAAGTCTCTCATTGCAAACCATTTTTCCGGACAATTTTTACACCAGCAATATACCGCCCCTTGTAAAAAATATTTAATCGCATCAACATCACTTTCTGCAATTCCTGTTACTCTTCTTATTTCTGATTTCTCAATTAATGCCATTGTTTTTTATTTTAAAATCTTAGGATCGGGCATATCTTCTAGTAATTTTTTAGTTCCAATTTCTGCTCCAATCCAATAAAGACATAGCTCAATTGCTTGTTTTAAGTTTGATATATCTGTATTCTCCCATCTACGCACGTAGTGTGTTTCATCATTACCAAGCCATGTAGCACGTTTTGCAACTTCTTTTATTTTTTCATCATTGACATTCTCTTTGATACAATTGCCTAAGAACTTGGACTTTATTTCTTCTTCATTTTCAGGATTCAGTGAAATCACATAATCTTTAATTAAAAATTCTAATGACTTCCTATAACCAACTCCTGCTATTTGCATCAGACTCATTTGTTCCGCAGCGTAAGCTTCATTATATATATCACAAAAATCAGAACTCACCTTCTTAAGATCATCACTAAAAGTTCTTTCTTTGGGTAGAGATTGAGTTACTTTTTTTACTACATATTCATCCGGATCATATATAAATACATAACATTTTTGACAGTTTGAGTTCGTACATTCAGCAAATATTATATAATCACTATTTCTTTCCACTCCAATATATATTTTAGGAATATGTGATAGGTGACAATATGGACATTCCACAGGAGTAGATATGAATTCTATTGATCTGGATTTATTAGAATCCGCATTCACTATAGTTATTAAATTTCCCACTAGCTTTTTATTTATATTTTATTTGAGCATATTTATTAAGTGACTTTATAAGGTCCACACAGATTATTTTTTATCATTTCTCTTAACATTGCAACAAATGTATAAAAGATTTTTTACAATCGAATAAACAAAAGAACGTTTTTTCCCATTACTTATAAACACCCTCGCATTTGAATACCTCAATAATTCCACGTATCCGAGACCTTAACCCCCAAATAAACTAACGTATCTCGCGACCATAACTTCCGTTAGTTATTGCGGTAACTAACGTTAGTTGTCATGATAACTAACGTTAGTTTCTCCTGCGACATCCGTTAGTTACCGCTGCGACATACGGTTGATTTTTGGTACTCGGTACGTGTCATGCCCCGAAAAGGGATGTGGCGAAAGTGAGGATACCGATGTGACTGATGTATGGAGCGAAATCGTTTTGTGTTGCCATATTTTACCGAAAGTGCGGAATGTGCGGAATAGAAATCCTATAAACTCTATATTTTTTTTATCAACGTATGGCACGTTTATCATTATGATACCATCATTACATAAAATATAATTACATAAAAACCAAAATAAAAAAAAATGAAAGAGGAGGGGTTTCTATTCCGCACATTCCGCAGGGGGTTGTCGATTTTCGAAGCTGTGGTATGTTGTGACTGCGATTTTTGAGTTGACCAATAATTTGGTCACTTTTTGAAAAAAGGAGATGGACGCATTTTTTTGTTGCGTTGACCATTATTTCATAATGTCGCAAAAAAGAGGCTTACAATAATATTATGTAATTATTGCAAGCCTTTTTAGTTCTATTTAATATTAATAGAAAAGACCTTATTATTCCTAATTCCGTCGTTTTTAGAAAAAGAGGAAAATTATTGGTCAGAAAGGTAACAGGTTGTCATTTGTAAGGTTTATTTCTCTTTCATTTCGAATATATTCATTATAAAGTTTTTGGGCTTCTTTGAAATTACCACCTACCTGATCCAAAAACTCACGCGCTTTGCAGATGTCTGCAAGCTTGGCATCATCGCCCGCTACGAGTATCTCTTTCGCCACGTATTTGTCGAAAAGAACATCCAGATAAGTAGTGGTACTTTTATACTGAACGCAGTATTCGGCCTGTTCGGCCGTGAACAAGTAGCATTCGTATAGCTTTCCATTCCTACTTTTTTCGTATTGATAATTGCGCCGTGCCAGAGCTTTACCCATCCTTATCTGCGCAGCTTTGTCTATCACATATTCGGGGTTGAAGAACTTGAGACGCTTCAATATATCGTTCACCATATAACTTTTCTTCTGTTGACACTTCGAGGGATATTTGCGCACATATTGCACGAGGAAATCATACTCGTCGTTGTTGTCCTCGAACTGGAAATTGTATGCCGAGAGTTCTTCCTGCTCCTCGGCGGTGAAGTAGTATTTGAAGCCCGTGTCGTGCAGATGGATGACTTGGGCGAAGAGCTGCTCGTAGTTTACCTGATAGTTCATGTCGACGCCGGTGACTTCGAACACGTGGAAACGGCGGTTGCCCGAGGGATCGCTCATGAAATTGGTGCTGTTGCAAGTGGCCATGAACGAGGCGCGGTGGGGATGCAGGTGCCCGAAGCGGTCGTAGTTGATGCGGAAGTCCACTACCTTGCGGGTGATGAGCTCCTTGAGTTCGCGCATCTCGTCGCGCTTGAAGTGGTTGAGCTCATCGATACTGATGACCAGACACGTGGAGAGCTTCTCGATCGAGTCTTTTTCGGCTTTCACCATGCCCTGATGAACGGCTTGCTGTAACTCGGGCGGCAGTATGCTGTCCACGAAAAAGGTTTTGCCTATACCGCCGCCGGCACTGTAGAGCACGATGACGATGTGGTTGGTGATGTTGTCGTCGCGGTAGGACTTGATCATACCCACGTACCACATGGTGAGCAGCCGCCGGAAGCGGTCGGGATCGTTGGTAGAGACGGAGTCGGCAAAGCGCCCGATGTGGTCGGATCCGTCCCATGCGGGAAGCGATTCGAGATAGGTCTCTACAGGGTCGTAGGGCGGTGTGAAGGGCGAGTTGACCAGCTCGTGCACCTGTTTGGCGTTCATGGGATGCCCCATTTCTCTGAGCCGCAGGGCGAAGTGATTTTCGAGGTTGTCGTCAAACTCTTTGTAGTGCTCCTTACCGGTGAGCTTGCGGTCGGTGCGGCGGCAGTATTCGATTCTCAGCGAGAGCAGGTTCTTGCGCAGCCATACGGTGCGCTGTATCTCTACTTGCAGGTAGATGTGCTTCATGAGCGGGGCAAACAGTTTGGTGGTGGCGTGCTCGGCGCGGTTGTTGTCGTAGGCGCTCTTCACCGTACTTTCCACTTCGGCGGTAGGGAGCGGCGTCACAACCGTTTTCTCGAACGACGCGTCGGTCTCTATCTCGATGATTTTGTACATGGAGCGCGGAATGATCACTAGGGCTTTATCGCGGGGTATGCCATACTTGTTGAGTTCGCACGCCGCCTTGTAGATGAAGTCGTTGCGGCTGCCGTCCTTGAATCGGTCGCCCGCACTGTAGAGGTTTTTGCAGATGATAACGAAGAGGGCGTCCAGGCGATCTTCGCTGGCACGTGTGAGTGTGAGGAGCGATTCGAGGTTCTCTTTCGACTTGCCTTCGAACAGATACGTAGGCGGTTTGGCGGTAGCGACAGGCTTCTGATGATCGCCTTTCGTTTCCACGTGCGACGAGCATGTGGCGGCATCGAAGGGCACCACCACGATATCGGGCTGCGGATTGCAGTAGGCGTCGGGGTCGTACGAAAGGAAGCAGATGCGCATGGGGTCGCGGCCGGTGGTATCGACGTCGTAGCCATAGCACTGGCGGAAGGCTTCTACCACGTAGTCGTAGGCG
>Ga0183095_10845_pt1 | contig 52019 bp, 38 predicted proteins | sample BioMet4_FD_130346 | JGI IMG/M metagenome (GOLD analysis project Ga0183095, IMG submission 130346) | Microbial communities from bioreactor (seeded with sewage sludge) at LBNL, California, USA - Biofuel metagenome 4 (v2) (version 3) | ecosystem: Engineered > Bioreactor > Anaerobic > Unclassified ...
CGGAACCCGACTGGCCGTTGCCCTGAAAGACGTAGTTCCCGTTGAGGAAATCCTCATTCGTGATGTTGAGCGTCGAGGCGATCAGGCCGGCGGTATTGACGCTGGCACCCTGGGTAAAGAGAATGCCATTGGCATTGATGAGATAGACTTTACCGGTAGCGTTAAGTGCTCCGGAAATGATGCTTTTTTCATTTCCTATGACGCGGTTGAGCGTCATGGAATAGACACTTGGCTGGTTGAAGTTGACCGTCTCATTGCTGGCGATGGAAAAACCCTGCCAGTTAATGATTGCCTTATTCGTGCTTTGGTTGATGTTAGTGACTGTTCCACTCTGCGCAATGGCTGCTGAACCACTTATGACTTGTCCGCCATAGGGCGCGGCAATGACTTGACACGGAAATGCTATGAAGAAACAGAGTATCAGTATTATTATTTTCCAAAAAAATAACTTGTATCCTTTCAAAAAACTACTACTGTTAGGCATAACACAACCTCCACAATTACATGGCAAAAGTATCGACCAGCCCCGGACTCACCATTTTGAATGGCAATCTTTTAGTGTACGAATCATTTTATAACAATACTATCATTTTTTAAAAAAAAGAGTGACACACCAAATTATGATTTTCGTGATTGCTGTATCAGTATGTAAAATTTAGCATAATTAAAATTCGTGAAAAAGCTTGGCCCCGTGACCGTAACAATCCGTTTATAAAAAGCACTTTTTTGCTCATTTGCACTTTCAATAATCACGCACGAGAGGAGGCGATTTTTTTGCTGCCGTAGTAAAGGGTACTGTCAGTCGTGGCTGTCTATCGGCTCGTGGCAACAGCCTGGGGGGTACAACACGTACCGCAGTGTCGGAGATGGCCAATCAAAATGGGCCCTTCCAACTTTCGCATGGGAGGCGACCGGCCATGGTTTTCGCGGGAAGGGGACCCTGAAGGAGAGCCTGTCCGGGTTGTGAAACGCCCGCAGCGTCGTCCAAGCGAAACGGTTCTTGAAGCGCTGGCTGACTTGGTGGGGAAGTGAGACCTGCCCCGCTGCGCACGGTCGGGGGGATACTCTCCCGGCAGCGGGACAACATCCTGGCCTTTGGGCGGCACCGGATCACCAAGGGTGCGGCCGAGGGGCGCAACAGCACGATCATGGCCAGCACACGGCGGGCGTGCGGGTAGCGGTTTGGACCGCTCTCCACGACACGCGTGGCCGAGGACCGAGAGACCCACGGAAAAGCCGGCTATCCCACGGATGCGTCGCATGGATTCAAGATTGACGTGTCCTGCGCGGGGATACCGGCTCGGCTGGATTTTCGCCTTCCCGGGCGCGGGTGATGACCATGAGCGAAATATCGTCGGTGGCGGCGCGTCCGTTCATGTGCCGCGCGAGATCCGCGCGCAGCCGGGCGACGATGGCTTCCGGCCCGCCGGCCGGGGCAACCTCGCGGCAGGCCCGATCAAAGGATGCGGCCAGACGCGCATCGCCGTACAATTCACCGTCCGCGGCCTCAAGGCTGTTACCGATCGGCGCCGGCCCCTGGGCCTCTTCCGCGCCGTCGGTAGAGAGCAGCAGGGACTGGCCCGGCGCAAGCCGCAGGTGGCAGGTGGAATAGCGCTGGTGCTCGCGCACGCCGAGCACCAGTTCGCCGGGCCACGGCAAAAGCGCGGCCGCGCTCTTCGAAAAGCCGCCCCCCTCCGGCACGGGCCCAGGCAACGGCGGCGGATGCCCGGCGCTGGCCCAGGAAAAATTCCCATCCCGCTCCAAAACGCCCACGAGCATGGTCACGAACATGGAGGCATTGTCCCGGCGCAACAGGGCGCTGTTGAGCCGGGACAGGGTCTCGGCAGGAGAAAGGCCGGCCAACAAAAAGGCCCGGGCCAGGGACATGGCCCGGCTCATGATAATGGCCGCCGGAATGCCCTTGCCGCACACGTCCCCCATGACGCAGCACAACCGGGTCGGGTCCGTGGGATCAGGCACGAAACAGTCGTGCAGGTCCCCGCAGACCTCGCGGCACATGTCGAGACTGGCATGGACGGCCGCCCAGTCCAGGCGGGGAAAGGCGGCGGGCAACATGGAGCGCTGGATGTTTTGGGCCAGCTCCAACTCGTTGCGGATGCGCTGCTGGGCCGCGGCGCTGTTGACAAGATTGCGAAACGAGGCGCGCAAGGTCACCCGCACGCGTTCGAAGGTGGCGAGCATCCGGCCGATCTCGTCGGCAAAACGCGCCTTGGGCACCGGCGCATCCATCTCCCCCTGGCCGAAGCGTTCCAGGCAGGAAGCCAGGTCGTGCAGGGGGCGCAAGGTGCGCGACGTCACGAACCAGGTGATGCAACCGATGCACAGCGGCCCCAACAGGGCCATGAGGTAAAAGGCCCTGGGCAGTTCCTGGGGCGCATCGCCCAGTTCGTCGCTGGAAACGAGCAAAGCCAGATACCAGCCCGGCGTGCGCAGGGGGTAATAGGCCAGGGAGGTGGGACCCTCCCAGGGCACGGGCCAAGGGGTGGCGTCTCCACCGAAGACCGACCGCAGTTGGGTGACGCCTTTTTCCCCGGCCAGGATTTTCCGTTCCAACGCCCGAAGCCGCGGCGCCTGGGCGTCTTGCGCCTCGTCGGCCAGGCTTTGGGGGCCTTTGCCCAGTCGTCGCCCCACGGGATAAATAATGTAATGTCCGGTGTGGTCGAGGAAAAATGGGACCGCGTTGCGAAAGCCGGCCAGGGCATGCAGCGTCTTGTCGATCCAGGGCATGGCGATGATCGTGCCGATCCAGCCGTCTTCCGGCTTGCCCGAGGGCGTCAGGGGCACGGAATAGAGCATGGCCGCGTGCGGATCATTGCGGCCGAGCGTCAGAAAGAGACGTTGCCAGCGCGGTTTCGCGCCACCGGTCGCGGCCAGGGACGTCACATCCCGATCCAGGGCCTCGCGTTGCAGTTCCCCGTCGCGCATACGGTACAGCCACGTTTTCCCTCCATGTCCGGTCACGACGCCGATGACCGGGATTTCCGCCATCAGGGAGCGCAAAGTGGCGCCGTTTTGCAGTTGCTGCATCAGGGCGTCGGGCTGGGTGGCCAGTTGGCCGCACTCGGGAAGATGTCGGGCGTTTCGGGCCAGCCGCTCCACGGCGCCGCCCACACGCTCCACGAACGTCGAGGAGATGGCGGACTGGGTGTGCATGGCCTGCATGGCGCGCGTGGTGGCGTTGGCGACCCGCACTTTATCCACTTCCAGGGAATACAGCAGCATGGCCCCCCAGATAAGCACCACCGAGCACAAGGTGAACACGGCGGTCTGGCGCAAGGCCAGGTTGCCGCACCACAGCGCGCGCAACCGGTCCAGGGCAGTACCTGCGCCCGAGGCCGGGGGCGCGGCGCGCGGGGACCGCGTGTCCGCTATGCTCCTGCCGTTGAGCGGCAGGTCCAACGCAAGCCGGTTGCCGCCGCCTGTCCACTGGTAGTCGGCACGCGCGGTCAAAAGGCGCACCAGGGTGAGGCCACGGCCGCCGACCGGGGTGTCGCGAATACCGGCTATAGGTTTTGGTTCGTAGGCCAGGGGATTGAAGGGTGCGCCCGTGTCGCGCAAGACGATGCGGACAACGCCCTTTGGTGGATGCACTCCCTGCGCGAGCGTTGCCGCGCCGGAGGGTTCCCTGGGGCTGTCCGTTGCCAGGAGCTCCAGCCGCAGATCCACCTTCCCCGCCGGGTCAGGGCCCTCGGCATGCATGCAGATGTTGGCGAGCAGCTCATCCAGCACCAAGCGGAGCGAAAGGCTGTCGTCGCGGGCAACGCCTTCCTGGGCGGCCCATTCCTGGGCCATGGCGAGGATGCCTTCCACGGTGGAAGGCTCTGCGTCGAAGCACAAAACAAGTGTGTGCCGGCTTGCGGCGTCCCCAAAGGGTTCGCGGTCAGCGCGGGTCATCGATCCTCCCCGGGAGGGGAAACTTGCCTTGCCCATTTTTTGGGCATAGGCTGAAAAATGTCCTCTTTTCTCGCATGATTCGGAACCGCTGCATGGATACACCGTTGCTCTACGCCAAGCTGACCAAGATCTGTGAAGCCATCAGTCGCGGGGAATACGAACAAGCCAAGGCCGTTTTCGACCTGCCCCCGTGTGACGACCAGGGCCATCCGGTCACTGTCCTGGCCGAAGCCCTGGGCATGATGCTGGTCCGCATCGAAGCGCGCGAGTTCGAACTGGGCCGTGCCATCACGGAGCTGACCGACACCCGCGAAGCGCTCATGTGGCACAAGGACCGGTTGGCCCAGGAAAACAACCGGTTGCGCGCGGAATTGCGGCGCAAGGCCAAAGGCACGCGTCCCGTCGCCTCCGCGCCGGCCATGGTCCGGCTCATGCACCAGGCCGAACGGGCCGCCCTGGTGGACGCAAACCTCCTCATCACCGGTGAGACCGGGACAGGCAAGGGGCTTTTGGCGCGCCACATCCATGCCCTGAGCCAGCGAGCGGAAAAACCCTTCATTCCCATCAACTGCGCGGCCATTCCCGCCTCCCTGCTCGAAAGCGAACTGTTCGGAATCGAGGCCGGGGTAGCATCCGGCGTCCAGGCCCGGATCGGGCGGTTCGAACAGGCCGCCGGGGGCTCCATCCTGCTGGACGAAATCGGTGACATGCCCTTGGAAAGCCAAGCCAAGTTGCTGCATGTCATCGAGACCGGGACCGTGGAACGCGTGGGCGGCCGCAAGCCCATCCGCGTGGGCGTGCGCATCATGGCCGCCACCCACCGCGACCTGGAACGCCGCATTGCCAAGGGCTCGTTCCGGGCCGACCTTTTCTACCGCCTCAATGTCATGCGTTTGCATATTCCGCCCCTGCGGGAACGCCGGGAGGATATCCCCCTTCTGGCCCGACTGTTTCTCGGCCGACTGGCCGAACGCTCGCCCATGGCCGCGTCGAGCATCGCCCCGGAAGCCATGACGCTTTTACGGACCCATGCCTGGCCCGGCAATATTCGCGAGCTGGAAAACGAGCTGGAACGCTCCGCGTTGCTGGCCGAAGGACCGAACATCGGCCCGGGCGACCTTTCGCCCAACGTGGGTGCGGCCGGGCCTGTCCATACGGGTTGCGCGGCCGGGCCGGAGCCGCCCCGGCCGACCGTGGAAGAGGCCCCCGACGCCTCACGCCAGGAGGCGCCGATCGCCACGCTGGCGGAAGTGGAAACCGCTCATATCCGGACCGTGCTGCGCCGGCTGGGTGGCAACAAGTCGAAAACCGCGCGCGCGTTGGGCATCAGCCGGGAAGGTCTGCGCATCAAGCTGGAACGGACCGACGCGGACACCCGCCGTCAGGACGCCTGATTCCCGGCCGTCGGCGGTTCCTCCCTGGGCGCGGTCGGGGACGCGGGACTGCACGGGCCGCCCTTTCCCCGCCACCGCACGGCGAAAAACGTTAGATCGTCCTTGGGCGGGCCACCGGCATGGCGGCGGATCTCGGCGTACAGCGCCCGCACAAGGCGGGCCGGCCCAGCCGTCTTATCCGCCAAAAAACGCCGCAACGCGCCTTCGCCATACGCCCGTCCCCGGGCATCCGGCACGGAAAGCAGACGCGGGCCGGCAAAAAGCAGCGTCTCCCCCGGGCGCAGGCGGATCTCGCGTTCCGGATAGGTTTCCGTGTCGCGTATGCCAAGCGGCATATTGCCGGTCCAGTCCAGCTGATCCACGGCCTGGCCCAGGCAGCGAAACGGCGGCGCATGCCCGGCGCAGGCCCACCGGAACACCCCCGTATCCAAGTCCAAAATGCCCACAAGCGCGCTGACCATGTGCTGTTCCCGGGATGCCGCCGGGCCCAGGATGCGGTTGATGTTTTCCAGGGACGTGCCCGGGTCCAGGCCCGAGAGCAGCAGCTCGTGCAGCAACGGAATGACCCGGCTGGTCAGCAGGGCAGCCGGTACGCCGTGGGCGGCGGCATTGCCCATGACGCAGCACAACCGTCGCGGGCCGTGCAAAAAAGAGTCGTACATGTCGCCGCACACGTCCCCGGCCGTATGTACAAAGGCCGCCACCTCCAGATCGGGCGTCCGGGGCAGCTGTTGCGGGCGCATGGCCTCTTGCATGGTGCGGGCGAAGGTCATTTCACCGAAAAGACGCTCCCGCGTCTGTCCGATCAGAGTCAGGTCCAGCATGCGCTGTTGCAGGGCCTGGCGCAGTTTTTCCGTGGCTTGGCGCAGGCGTTGCGCTTCATCGGGAAAACGCCTGGCCGGCCCTGGAGCAGGGGCGTGCGGATCGGCGTCCAGTTCGCCGCGCGCCAGGCGTGCGGCGAGCTGTCCCAGGGGCGCCAGGGGGCGCAGCACCGCCTGAGACGTCCGGTGCAGACTGTAGGCGGCCAGCACCAGCACGGCCAAGCCCACCGCACCGAGCAGATGCGTCAGCCGGTTGAGGTCGCCAAAGAGGTCCTTGCTCGGGATGAGCACCCCCAAATACAGTTCCCCGTCAGCCACCGGCATATAAACTGCCATAGAGGGCTTTTCGTTCCAGGTGACGCCGGAAACGCCTGAGCCCTGCGCCAACATGCTGGCCTTGAGCCGGGCCAGGGGAATGTCGTCTTGGGGGGGCAGGGTCCAAGTCCCCTGGCGCGTGAGGAAAAAAACACCGCAATTCGTAAACGGGCTGAACGAACGGACCCGATCGGCAAACCAGGACATGGCCAGGCTGACGCTACTGACGCCGATGGTTTCGTCCAGACCGTTTCCTCCAACCACCACGATCGGAACGGAATAGCGCAACACGAGATCGCGCTTCGCATCCACTTCGGGGGCATGCCAGCGCGGGGCATGAAAGGCCGTAATGGCTTGCTTTGTCCATTCGCGCACCGCGGCAGGCGCGGTTTGGACGCGTCCCCGGCTGTCATAGCGCCGCAGGCTGACCTGACCCTTTGCATCCAGCAGCACCACATCGACGATTTGGTGCCCCCGCTCGTTGGAAATGATGGACGCGAGGTGCGCGTCGGCGTTTTGTTGTTCCTGGTCGCTCAGTTGGGGAAAGGTGGCGACCAGCCGGACCAGGGGCTGCATGCCGCGTTCGAGCCAGCGGCGGTTATAGTCGTCCTGGCGGGCAATGCTGCCCACGAGCTGGGCCACTTGCCCTCGGACCGAAGCGAGGATCCGCTCCCGGGCGTACAGATAGCCCAAAGCCAAAAGGAGCGTCAGCACGCCCACCAACCCCACCAGAATGGGTATGGATTGGCGTGTCTCCAGGCGGTAGCGCCAGGGGACGGCGGAGGGGCTCACGCCTGGACCTTGAAGGCTCGCAACGCCGCGTTCACGTCGGGAAATTCGGGAAACAGGCTGCTGAAGCCGCTGCCCACGAACACCTTGCGCACTTGGGGTTGCAGGGAGCTCATATGTACGCGGCCTTGCAAGGGCTCCAGGAGTTTGCCGAGGTTGAGCAGGCTGCGCAGGCCGAAAGAACTCACGTAATCCACCGCGGCCACGTCAAGGATAACCAAGCGCATCCCTTCCTGGAGCAGCGTCGTGCACTGCCGCTCGAACGCCGCGGAGGAAAAGGTATCCCAGCGTCCGGTCATCGTGATGATGTATGCCTCGTGCTTGCGGCTGACCTGCATATCCATACCGTGCTCCGCGTCATGCTTCATACCGCCATGGTACATAAAAACCGGAATCGAGCCAAATGTGACGGAGCATAAGCCGCGCCAAAAGCACCGCCCGCGCAGACCGTGGCCTTGGCGGTCTGTGCCGGAAGCGCCGAGCGCCTACCGACCGAGGCTGTCGGCAGGCCCTTCCCCACGCGAGCCCGCCGCTTCCTGGCCTCGTTCGTGGCGGCCGCGCCTGGAATAGACCGGTCGAGGTGAATCACCTCAGCGGAACAGTCGGCTCACTTGCAGGCCTCGGTCCCCCATGAGGCCAGATGGCTGCCCACATTTTGGGCAGGCGCGGCATCGTAAACCGCCGGGGTAGCGAACTGCACCAGGCGACGCGAACACTTATTACGGCACAGTCTGTGCAATAGAGTCGCACGACACGATGTCTTTTGTGCGATACTGGATGAATTTGATCAGTTTTGCGGTTGCACAATCTCTTGCATGATTCATAAAAAATACTCTCATGCGCAACGAGACCGCCCAGACAATTTCTTTCAAAACTCGATCAAGTAACGTACTACAACATTTCTTCTGATGCTCAAAACACCTTATAATTTTCACTTTGCTGCAAGCCAACCCGCTGGTTTCGTCCTTCGCAACCAGTACAACCCCAACAGCATCGAGGGAAACACATGCTCAAGAAGCAAAACCGTCGCCATTGCCTGAGCGCACTGGCCTTGCCTCTTCTTCTGGCCTTGTGCGTTGCGACCGCCGCCACCGCAGGGGACAAATCGCAGATCAAATTTGCCCCCGGAGCCGACAACGCCAGCCTCAAGGGCGAAATCCAGGGCATGGACCGCGACGTGTACCCCATCACGGCCAAAGCGGGACAAACCATGCAGGTGAAGGTGTTCAACAAACGCAAGCTTGTGCTGTTCCGTATCCAAAAACCCGGTAAGGGCGAGGTTTACTTGCCCAAAGCCGGCGAGGACGATGACGCCACACAATGGGAAGGAGCCCTTCCCGAAAGCGGTACCTACAAAATCATTGTTGGTGCCATGCGGGGTGATGATACCAGCTATACATTGGATGTCCGCATTACCAAATGAGGAGGCTGCGCCGCGTCTCCTGCTTGCAGGGCTTTCTTCCCGGCCGAAAGGCCACCGCCGCAGACCAGGGACTGGCGCATATCGTCAAAGCGACCACAGACGCCCATGTCCTTGGCTGGCGCCGCTTCACCACCCCAAGTGCCCGCGTCTCGCAATGAGCCGGGCGCGTAGCCAACGTGATTGGCATTGAAAAAGCCAGAGGCCCGGTAGCATACGCTATCCGGGCCTCTGCCATCTGTCCCTCTCTTGCGGCGCAGTCGAAAGAGCGGTCGTTCTGTTCTTTACCTTCCTTGTATCCGGGAACTAGCTTGCTCTGCTGAAATTGATGTTGAGGACTTTGATTTCAACATCATCATAGGGGAACATGTCCCGTTGGGGCTGCACAGTCCTCCTGAATTTCATCTTCAGACCTTTCCGCTGGCCAGGTTCGAGCGCGGGCATGAAATCCCAATTCACATCAACCTTCCGCGTGTATGTTTCCTCGCGGCCGTGGAAATACCCGTGGACCTCAACCGTCACCCAATTCACTCGGGCAACATATTCATGTCGCGAGACATTTTGAAAGACAGCTGAGAAGGTGATCAATTGTTTGCCACCCTGCACAGGACCGGCGAGCGATCCACGCGACTGGCAGTCTATTGTTTTGGCTTCGCTATATTCTGCCGTTGCAAGAACGACGAGACAGGCCAAAGCCATCAAGGCAGTAAATATTTTTTTCGTATGCAACAACGTACCCATCAAAGCACCCCCTTCTTCAACCGTACTGTGGTGTAGCAACTCGCAGTCTCGCCTTGCAAAATTGATCGAGACATACACACGGGGCCTTCCAGCCCCAACCCACGACTCTTTGCTTTGGATGCGGCAAGGCGTCCCTGCCCATCTTGCGGACTCGAACCTCCCGGCGTCCGTGCATCGACGGGAGTTTGCATGGGGCGTGCCTCTCTTGCCTCAGGGGTCACCGTTCCTCGCACGAAGCGCCTCCTCGAGCGTTAACGCGTCCAAGGAATTGTTAATTTATTGTTATATTCCAAAGAATTATTCTTTAACTGCCCACTGCGGGCATTGCGCGCACCCTGCCTGCCGGTCAACGCAGCCATGAGAGGGAACCGGTTCCGGACCGCCCAAAAATCGGGCAGATCCCCACGGCCTGACCAACCGCTTGCACGGCAGCGAGGGCATGGCTTGCGGACAACAGACGGACAAACTGGCAAAAAAATGGGCATTGCCCGCCTTCCCCTGGCAACTGATGCCGGGAAGCGCGTACCAAAGTCACGGGAGGCCCGGACGCAATCCTGGCCACGTTTCCAGCGCGTGCGCACCACCCTGCAATTCCCTTTGCGGAGGCGCTTGCCCGACTGCGCAGTTTTTTGCGGAACCACGCCGGAAAGGGCTTCCCGCGCGGGCGTCCCCCTTGACGTAAGGAGTGTCACGCCATATAAAAAAAATGAGACTCTTAATAGTTCTTAGGGTGAATAGTCAGCTTAAAAAGCTGGATATTTTTTGGTCAAGAGCCCGGACGGAGGGCCATCCCAGCTGCGGCTCTTCCCGTCCGTCCGGTAGGCGTTCGGATCGTTTTCGCGGGGTGCGTTGCAGGCAACCGTCGGGAATTCATGCCTTCCCCTGCTCCTTTCCCTGCACTGACACCCCCTCGCATACGCTCTGGCCCCGGTCGTGTTGTCCTTTTTGCAGGCTTACGCATTCGGCCTGAGAAACCAGACACCGAACCGGTCCCAGGCCGAGACGGCATTCGCAACTGGAGGCGCCACGTCCTCACTTTCCGAGTGAGACGACAGCAAAATTCACCTTGAGGCACAGGAATACCGCGCTGCACGGCGCTTCTTCCCAGCGCCAATGCGTTGCAAGCGATGTGGAGACGACACCATGCCAAACAAGGCGATCAATAATGAAAACAGATGCTTGATACCAGTTGTTCTTGAAAAAGCCTGGTCCAAGCTGGCAGCAACGCATTGTGTCGACAACGCGCTTCTCCGCCATGAGATCGCATCGTCGTGGAAAAGATGCCTCGCCTCCAATATTGATCCGAGTAAAGCGATCACGGCAACGAATATTCAGAACTTTATTGAGCAAGATAAAAAAGCGGCCAGGCTGTTGGCGGCTTCCCATACCCATATACAACAACTGTATGATACGATTAAAGGGCATGGATATGTTATTATTTTGACGGATGCCCAGGGGATCATTCTGACGGTCCTTGGCGACAAAAAAGTCATGAATTTTGCCGAATCCGTCTACCTCATACCTGGGGCAAACTGCTCCGAGAATGCGATAGGGACAAATTCACTGGGGACCTGCCTCATTCAAAAAAAACCCATCCAGATTTTTTCCCATGAGCATTATTGCCAATATTACCATGACTGGAGTTGCTCTTGTGCCCCAATTCCCGATCGCCAGGGGAATCTCCTCGGCACACTGGATATCTCCAATATTGACAACAAAATTCACTCCCCCGTCCAACTCAATCTGGTAAAGATGACGGCCAAGGCAATCGGCATGGAGTGGGATTTTCATGCGCTCCAAGAGGATATTCGGGAGAAATATTATTATTTCACCATGGCGATAGAGAGCGTTTCCGATTCATTGATCTTTTTGGACAACCAAAACAACATCTCTCATATCAACAATAATGCCTTACAACTTCTTGGCGACACCGAAACAAGCTATATCGGACGGAATATTCATTCCCTCGTCAAGGAACGTGAAAAAATAAAGCTGGTCCTGTCGGAAAAACAACCCTGGGCATCCCTGCATTTTCAGACGCCCCGTGGGCTGACCGCCGTGTCCCTCTCGGTCAATCCCGTCAAGGATAAAGACCTCAAGCAAATCGGCGCGATCTGTTGCCTCAAGGAAAAGACAAAAAATCCAAACAATAAAAATGTTGCCCGGTATCATTTCGACAACTTCATTTGTGCCGATCCCCGTATGCAGTCCGTGCTGCAGCAGGCGCGCAAGGTTGCGGCAACGGAAAGCAGCATTCTGATTGAAGGCGAAAGCGGTACCGGCAAGGAAATCCTGGCCCAGGCCGTCCACAACAACAGCCCCAGGCATCAAAAGCCGTTCGTGGCCATCAATTGTGCCGCCCTGCCCCTGGAACTCATCCAGAGCGAACTTTTCGGCTACGAGGAGGGCGCGTTTACCGGGGCCAAACGCGGTGGGAAAATCGGCAAGTTCGAACTCGCCCAGGGCGGGACGCTCTTCCTCGACGAAATCGGCGACATGCCCTTGCCGGCCCAGGCGAATTTGCTGCGCGCCCTGCAGGAAAAGTGCATCACGCGCCTTGGCGGCCAGATGCCGGTGCCCGTGGATGTCCGGATCATTGCCGCCACCAACAAGGACCTGCCTCGAGAAATCGCCCAGGAACGGTTCCGGTCCGACCTGTATTACCGCCTGGCCGGTGAGCGTCTCCATGTGCTCCCCCTGCGCGACCGCAAGGAAGATATCTGGCCGATCATCTTCCATATCGTGAAAACAAAGTCGTCGCCCCCCCAAACGGCCGCAACCTTGCAGTTCACGCATCAGGTCAAGGCCCTTTTGGAGATGCATGCCTGGCCGGGCAATGTCCGTGAATTGGAAAATGTCGTGATGTTCTTTTTAAACAGGCTGCACGGCAACCTCGTGACCATCGATGATTTACCGCCGGAATTGCAGCCCCAGGCCCCCGTGGACGACACCCTGGCCCTGAAGCAGGTGGAGCAGTCCACGATCCTGGCCACCGTGGCCAAGCATGGCCACAACATGACCGCCAGTGCCAAGGCCCTTGGCATCTCCCGGACCACGCTCTACCGAAAAATGCGACAGTTGGAGCGCGCCACCGGCTAACGGCAACAGCGGTCCAGCCTTTTCCCCGACTCCCGGCACCAAAGGGCGGGCTTTTGGCCCGCCCTTTGGCGTTGCGGTTGCGCCGACCTGTCAACGCCAGGCCGGCGCTTCGAAGTCGCCCTTACTTGGCGGCTTCCTTCAGGCCGGCCAGCACCTTTTCGGGATAGGCCGGTAAGTGGCGGATACGCACGCCGCAGGCGTTGTAGATGGCGTTGACCACCGCCGGATGGGGGCCGCACAGGGGGACTTCACCCACGCCCGAGCAGCCGTAGGGACCGTGCTCGCGCGGCGACTCCAGATAGATCAGCTCCATCCGGTCCGGGATATCCTTGATGTAGGGCACGCCGGCTCCGGCGATGGAGGCATGCTTCTTGAGATCCTCGAAGTCCTCGGACAGGGCCAGGCCGATGCCCTGGGCCATGCCGCCCCAGTTCTGGCCGTCGACGGTCTGGCGGTTGTTGAGAATGCCGATGTCCTCGATCAGGGTCATCTTGTCGACCTGGGCCTTGCCGGTGGCCAGATCCACGGTGACCTCGGCCATGAACAGACCGTACATGTAGCAGGAGAACGGATCGCCCAGGCCGTCCAGGCCACATTCCTTGGCCGGGGCGGTCCAGGTGCCGTTGTAGCGGGTCGCGAGCCCATCCTTGGTCATTTCGGCATAGGTGCGGTAGCTGCCATCGGGCTTCTGCATGGCCGTCAGCAACTGTTCGCAGGCGTTTTTGATGGCCTGGCCGACCATGACGTTGGAGCGGGAACCACCGGCCGGGCCGGAGTTCGGGCACTTGCTCGTGTCGTTCATGACCAGCTTGATCCGGGCGGACGTGATGCCGAGAGGCTTCAAGGCTTCCTGGGCAAACCCCAGGGTGCCGGCATCGGAGCCCTGGCCATGGTCTTCCCAGGCGTTGTAGATCGTCACGGTGCCGTCCGGGTTGAGTTCCACATCGCTGGCGGCGGTGTCGGGGCCATCCAGGCCGCAGCCGTAAATGCCGAGGGCCACGCCCACGCCCTTCTTGTGGGTGGCGGTGGACTGCCGCTTGGCACGCTCCAAGGCTTCCTTGTACTTGGGCCGCAGGATGTCGATCATTTCCGGCAGGGTCCAGGAATCGGGCACCTGGGCCGTGGGGGTGGTGTCGCTCTCCCGGTAGACGTTGGCATACCGGAACTCCAGGGGATCGATACCGAGCTTCTCGGCGGTTTCATCGATGAGCAGTTCGGCCGGGAACATGATCTCCGGGGAACCGTAGCCGCGGAAGGCCGCCCCCCACACATGGTTGGTGGCCACGGTATATCCCTTGCCGCGCATGTTGGGGATGCCGTAGCCGGCCATCCAGTACTGGATGCCGCGCAGGGTCAGCAGATCGCCGAACTCGGAATAAGGACCGTGGTCCACGGTGTATTCCAGGTCGGAGGCCACGATCTTCTTGGTCTCCCGGTCCACGGCGATCTTGCCCTTGGTCCAGAACGGCGAACGCTTGCCCGTGTAGTACTGCTGCTGGGCATAATTGTAGTGCAGATGGCAGGGACGGTCGGTGGCCATGGCGGCCGCGCCGACCAGGGCCTCCAGGGTCGGACTGAACTTGTAGCCGAACGTGCCGCCGGCGGGATTCTGGACCAAAACGATGTTTTCGGGCTCGATGCCAAGGCCCGGCGCGATCATGTACACGTGCAGGTGAATGGCGATGGACTTGGAGTGGATGACCAGCTTGCCCGCGTCATTGCGGTAGGCAAAGCCGACATCGGGCTCGATATTGAGATGCGGCTGGCGCTGGGTATAGTATTCCCCGCTGACGACCTCGTATTTGCCGTTACTGAAAAACGGCTCCACATCGCCGCCCTTGAGGTGGTCCTGCTCATAGTAGGCGTTGGGCGTGCCGGGATGGATCTCGATGGCTCCGTCGGCCATGGCCGCGGGCGCATCCATGTAGGCCGGCAGGATTTCCAGGTCCACCTTCACCTTTTCGGCCGCGACCCGGGCGTTTTTTTCGGAATCGGCCGCCACCAGGGCAATGGCGTCCCCGTACTGAAACACCTTCTTGTCGCACAGGATGGGACGATCCCAGCCGTCGCCCTTGTTGGTGGGGAAGGTGATCAGGCCGGTGATGGCGTTTTTGCCCTTGATGTCCTTGGCCGTGATGACGCTGTGCACGCCGGGCATGGTCAGGGCTTCGGAGAAGTCGATGCCCTTGATGTTGGCGTGGGAGACCTTGGCCTCGACAATGGCCAGGTGCAGGGTGCCGGGGGGCAGCATGGTCTTCTGGTCGTCGCCGAACAGCCACTGGCCCATGACCTTGGCCACGCCCGAGGGACGCGGGGCCCGGGAGCCGAAGATGTTACCGTCGGCGGGCATGTTGTAATCGAGGTCCTGGCGCAGCTCGCCGCGCAGCACCTTGGAGGCGTCCATGACCGCATCGACCAGGGGGATGTAGCCCGTGCACCGGCAGACGTTCTTATGCTTCTGGAACCAGTCGCGCACCTCCTCGCGGGTGGGCTTGGGATTGGCATCGAGCAGGCCCTTGGCGGACATGATGAAGCCCGGCGTGCAAAACCCGCACTGGGCCGCGCCGTTGACCACCCAGGCGACCTGGAGCGGATGCAGATTGTCCTTGGCGCCGAGGCCTTCGATGGTGGTGATGTTGGCATATTCCGGCAGGCGGCGCACCTTGGTGATGCAGGCGCGAATCACTTTCCCGTCCACAATGACCGAACAGGCGCCACACTGCCCCTGGCCGCAACCGACCTTGGTGCCGACCAGATGCAGCTGGTCACGCAGGACATCGGACAACAATGCATCGGCATCGACGACCAGTTTGCGTTCCAACCCGTTGACGATGAGGATCTTATCCTGCATGGCGTACTCCGATTTTGGATAGATGTTATGGGCTCATGGCTGACGCCACCAGACGCTCTGCCCGCACATGCGCCAGCCCTCCTCTCCGGAGAGGGCACGCTGCTTCGCAGTATGCAGGCAAATCGATCTTGAGCGCGCGTTGCTGGTTCATGGAAGCCTCGACGAGTGAGCCACGTTCGCGTCACCGCAGCGGAACCGGACGGCCCGGTCCCGGGGAGGCCCCGGGACCGCTTGCCGTACCGTTTGCCTAGGACGCGAATGATGTTGCGAAAATTCGTTCCACCACGGCCTCATCCGCCTTGATGGGCGCCAAAGGCAGCAGCATCTTGGACAGCGAGGAGTCCATGGTCATCTTGACCAGGGCCGGGAGGTCGGACTTGCTGAAGTAGGCACCCATGTCGGTGCCCTGGCCCACGCTGTGGCACCAGTCCCGCAGCTTCTCCACGACGAAATCCGTCTCGCTCGGCACGCCCTTGAGACCCGGGATGGCCGGCTCGAACAGGTCGGCGATCACCTCGGGCACGGCCGGATAGATCTCCTTGACCATGGCCGGCATGATGATGCCCAAGCCGTCGCCGTGGGTGACCTTGGCATTGATCGCGCTCATGGCGTGTTCCATGGAATGGGTGATGTGCACCAAGCCCAGGTCAAAGCTCATGCCGGCGATGGCCGAGGCATACAGGAGCCAGTAGCGGGCGGTCAGGTTGCTCGGTTCGGCAATGGCCGTGGGCAGATAGGTAATGACCAGCCGAATGGCTTCCTTGGCCAACCCGATGTAATACGGCGAGGTCGTGATGGTGGTGGCCGCTTCCAGGGCGTGGTTGATGGAGTCAATGGAGGTAGAGATGGTCTGCTTGGTGGGCATGGTGGCCGTCAGGGCCGGGTCCTCGATGGTATAGGTGGAATAGACGTGGTTGGACTTGATGGCCGGCTTGTCTTCGCCATCGGACTGGGCCACGGCAAAGGAGTCGCATTCCGAGCCGGTACCGTGTGAGGTATTGATGAGAATAAGCGGCAAGGCGCCGGTAATGGCCTCGCCCTTCTCATAGAAGTCCACGGCCTTCTTGCCGGGATGCTTCATGAGCACGGCGGCTGTCTTGGCCGTATCCATGGAACTGCCGCCGCCGATGGCCAAAATGGCGTCGGCACCGAAATCCAGGCCGATGCCCGCCGCTTCTTCGCAGTTGGTATAGGTGGGATTGGGACGAACCTGATCGTAGTGCTTCCAGGTCGTATGCTTGTCCAGGGCCGGCTTGACCGTATCCCAGGCACCGCTTGCCTTGTAGGCGATCGTATCCGTGACGACGAGAATCTTGTTCATGCCCTTCGCGGCGAAATCAGCTACGATTTCATCGATCTTGGCGATGGCTCCAACCCCGAAGAACGTGAGCGGCCTGGTCGGTTGCAGCACGAAGATCTTTCTGATGTCGATCTTTTTTTCCCACTGATACATGTCAACCTCCACCTTCCTTACATGGTTGTACGAAAATATGAGCCCCAGATTGTTCTCTTGTCTTATGAACCATTATCCTTACCGCAAAAGCATCACACACGCAGAACAGTCTTGCCGGGCAGCGTTCCAAGCAACATCGCAGCAAATATGGTTCACAAAATATACAGAACCAACTGTATCATATTTTACAAGTATCAATATTCACGTTCGCTTGTGTTTGAGCAAGTTCTGTGCCTCAAGAAAGCACCGCCGCAATCTTCAGTCGGCTGGCTTTCGGCACGGGCAGGAGAATGCACAAGAAGAAAATGGAGTGCGGTACGTGACCGGAAACGTCTGGCAAAGGAAAGACTGCGCGCGCCAGACGCATCTCACAAAAGGAAATAATTGAGGGAGTTATAAGGATTTCGGAAAAGCGATGGCTGTTGAAAGCGAATATTTCCTAGAAATCATCTTCGGCTCTACGCTTTTCTTGCGCAATATTTGCTATTTTTAGCATATGGCAGAGAAAATATGTGCAGCACAAGACGGGTGTTTTCCTCTGTGACAGTGCTGCCTGCAAAAGCCCGTACGGCGGATGAAACCCGTACTCTTTTGTTACAACACAAAGGCGGCACAGATCCGCATGATCCTGCAAGAAATCGCATGGTTGGCCTAACGATCCGGCACATCCCGGGGTCAGGGCGCTGTTTCACTTTGCGACAGTGCCCCTCGCAGGCCTTCCGCACCCTCCCGCAGAGACTACCCCTGTTGTCAAACACGCCCGAAATCTTGCCCCCAAGCAGCATCCATTTTTACCCCCGGCACCCGGATTCGCGCAATAAGCCCCTCCCCGCGGTTTCCCCTGACACCTGAAAGGCGGCCTCGATCCAGTATGACCGGAAGGTTCCTATCCATGGAAAGCAGGAGAAAGGCGGCACGTCCCGCCAGAATGACACGATACGCGAGACGACTCCATTGTAGGACCATGAAAGGCCCCACGCCCTGCGATTTGAAGTGAGGCCCGGGACACAAGCGGCGAAGTTAAAAATGCAGAGTCGTATCAGCTCGAAAGCTCATGAGGGGATAGAAATGGCATGATTGCCTCCAAGCCTTGTGACAATTGCTGGATCAAATGCCCTGGGATGTGGCTTAAGAGGTCCTTATAGGCAGTCGCTGTTTGCTGTTGCAGTTGCTTAAGAAAGGAAATCCCCACTGGGGTCAGGCTGATGTGCCTTTCCCGTCGGTTGACGCATTGTTGTTTCACGACCAGCCCCTCCTGTTCCAGGCGGCTGACGAGGCGGCTCGCCGCACACTGACTGAGATGCGCGGCAGCGGCCAAGTCCGCGATGCGTTGCGGCCCCTGCCCGTACAATCTGAACAAGACCGTGACTTGGCTAAAGGACACGTCCCCGGAACGCATGGACTGGGCCATGTGGGAAAAGATCCTGGCCGAGGCCAAGGCATGCAACCTATCTAGGTTATTTGCTGCATTTGAAAGCGTCGCTGTTTGAACGGACGGATCATCGTGTTTGATATGTGCATTCATGCATATTTTTTTAGAGTGCGGAGACGACAAAGTCAAGACGCGCAACACCGCTGACACTCGCACCATCGACCTGGGCTGCCGGCTTCCAGCAAGAAGCACACGTTCGCGTTCCCGCGCGCCGCATCGCCGCCCCCCCCCTTCTGCCCGCGAGTCCCGTAACAGCTCCCTGCCACGGGAAACCGGGAGGCCCGGTGGGACGTCGGACAAGCGATCGTGGGCACAAACTCGTTCCATTATGATTTTTTATTTTTAATATAAATTAAATAAAAACTATATATTATGATAAAATTTTAAAACAAACATTTGACATATGACTTCTTGCATATTATTTCCCCCGCATGGAAAAAGAGACCCCACCAGCGTTGCGAAGCAAAACGCGCAGTTCCCTCCTTCGGGCGGCCGGAAAGATTTTTGCCCGCAAGGGATTTGAGGGGGCAAGTATTCGCGAGATATGCACGGCAGCAAAAACGAATATTTCGGCTGTGAATTACTATTTTGGAGATAAAGTTGGTCTTTATAGAGCAGTTATTGAACATGGAATTGATTTGGCGAACGAACTTTATCCGTTGCCACAGAAACGCAATGAGGAAGATTACCAGTCATTTCTGTGTAGGCAAATAGCGGTCGTCCAGCAACGGATAAAGGAAACGTCGGGGAGTAAATGGTATCAGCGGATTGTCCAGCAAGAGTTATTGTTGCCGAAAAAGGAAATTCGTGAAATTATAGATAAAAAATGCATAGAAAATGATTACAAAATGTTCTATAAAACGCTCAAACTCATAGAACCGCGCGCACCAGATCAGGCAGTGAAAGAATGTACGATATATCTGACAGCAATTCTAGGATTCCATGTAATACTCTTGCCGCATCTGAGCGGGATAATCTCTTCACTTGATAAAAAAAATATAACAGAGATAGGGAGCTCTTCCAAATCCATTGCTACATTTATCGTGGCCGGATTGAAAGCAAGTGTTGTGCGTGAAAGTTTGTGAGACATATTCGCTCTCTGCTCCAAAAAAACGGTGCCCAGTCAGCAACGGAAAGCAAAACGACTTTATCCAGCAGAAGTTATCCCACAACATCTTCCCTTCAGTTATTTATCGAACAACAAAAGTCATGACCATCCCTGCGCTAAGTGCATGCTCAGAGCGCAGGGGTGCGTGGACCGTCCCCGTACGGGGTAACCTCTTTTGTCATGAAGCGAGTCAGTCTCATGAAGGAAGAACGGAAAGCTCTCCACTCAGGTATCGCAGTAGCGTTTCTCTTGTCCATTTTGCTGGCAGCCTGCCAGGCAAACGACCTGGCTGAAACGTCTGGCACGGCGGCAATCCCCGAAGTCGGGGTCGTCACGGTGCGCCCCCAGCCGGTCGCGTTGTCGACGGAACTCCCCGGGCGCACGACGGCCTATCTGATCGCCGAAGTCCGCCCCCAGGTCGGGGGCGTGCTGCTCAAGCGCCTGTTCAAGGAAGGCAGCGACGTTAAGGAAGGACAACAGCTCTACCAGATCGATCCGTCCACCTACCAGGCGGCCTACGACAACGCCGTGGCCAGCTTGGACAAGGCCAAGGCTGTCCTCGCCACCTCCCAGGCCAAGGCCGTGCGCTACAAGAAGCTGATCGAATCGGCGACCATCAGCCGCCAGGACTATGATGACGTGGTGGCCACGGCCCGGGAGGCACAGGCCGACATCGAAAGCGCCACCGCCAGCGTGGAGCAGGCTCGCATCAACCTTGCCTTCACCAAGGTTTTCGCTCCCATCTCGGGCCGTATCGGCCGCTCCTCGGTGACGCCGGGCGCCCTGGTCACGGCCAACCAGGCCACGGCCCTGGCCACTGTGCAGCAACTCGACCCCATCTATGTGGACATCGTGCAGCCGTCGACGGCCATCCTCGGGCTCAAGGAGGAACTCGCCAGCGGACGCCTCCAGCGCGGGGCGGATGGCCAGGCCGAAGTCCACCTGCTCCTGGAAAACGGCAAACCCTACCCCCTAGCGGGCAAGCTGCAGTTCTCCGAAGTCAGCGTGGACCAGGGCACCGGAGCGGTGACGCTGCGCGCAGTCTTCCCCAACCCGGACGGCCTCCTGTTGCCGGGGATGTTCGTCCACGCGCAACTCCAGGAAGGCGTGCGCGAGCAGGCCCTGCTCGTGCCCCAACGCGGCATCACCCGCGACAGCAACGGCCAGGCCGTGGCGCTCGTGGTGGGCGCGGACGACAAGGCACAGCAGCGGGAGGTGACGATCGAGCGCACCGTGGGAACCTCTTGGCTGGTCAACGACGGGCTGAAGGCCGGCGATCGGGTCATTGTCGACGGCGTGCAAAACGTGAGGCCCGGGATCACCGTCAAGGCCGTGGCCGCGAACGACACCACCACGACGGCATCCAGGTAAGGGGCACGGTCCATGGCACGCTTTTTCATCGACCGCCCCATCTTTGCCTGGGTCATCGCCATCGTGGTCATGCTGGCCGGCGTACTGGCGATCCGGACCTTGCCCATCAACCAGTACCCCAACATCGCGCCGCCGGCGGTCCAGATCAGCGGCACCTATCCGGGCGCGTCGGCCCAGACGGTCCAGGACACCGTGGTCCAGGTCATTGAGCAGCAACTCAACGGCCTGGACGGGCTGCGCTACATCAGCTCGGCGAGCAACGCCGATGGCAGTTTCAGCATCACCGCCACTTTCAACCAAGGCACCAATCCGGACATTGCCCAAGTCCAGACCCAAAACAAGCTGTCCCTGGCCACGCCGCTTTTGCCCAGCGAAGTGCAGTCCCAAGGCATCCGCGTGGTCAAGTTCCAGATCAACTTCCTGCTGGTGGTGGGGCTGATCTCCACGGACGGCAGCATGAGCGCCTTTGATCTGGGCGACTACATCGTTTCCCACCTCCAGGACCCCCTGTCGCGCACCCTGGGCGTCGGCGACTTCATGGTGATGGGCTCGCAAAACGCGATGCGGATCTGGCTGGACCCGGCCAAGCTCAACAGCTTCAGCCTGACGCCGGTGGACGTCACCAGTGCGATCCAGGCGCAAAACGTGCAGATCTCCTCGGGCCAACTCGGTGGATTGCCCACGAGTTCGGGCGTGCAGTTCAACGCCACGGTCATCGGCAAGACCCGCTTCAAGACCCCCGAGCAGTTCGAAAACATCCTCCTCAAGGTCAATACCGACGGCTCCCAGGTGCGTCTGCGCGATGTGGCCAAGGTCGAACTCGGCGCGGAGAACTTCTCCATCAGCGCCAAGCACGACAATCAGCCGTCGGCCGCCATCGCGTTGCGCCTGGGCACTGGCGCCAATGCCCTGGATACCATCGCCAGGGTCCGCGCCACCCTCAAAAACCTGGAGCCGACCTTTCCCAAGGGCCTCAAGGTCGTCTACCCCTATGACACCGGACCGGTGATCAGCGAATCGATCGAAGGCGTGGTGCATTCGCTGGTCGAGGCGGTCGTGCTGGTGTTCCTGGTCATGTTCCTGTTCCTGCAAAGCTTCCGCCCCACCCTGATCCCGACCCTGGCGGTGCCGGTGGTACTGCTCGGCACCTTCGGCCTGATGGCGGCGTTCGGCTTCACCATCAACATCCTGACCATGTTCGGGCTGGTGCTGGCCATCGGCCTGCTCGTGGACGACGCCATCGTGGTGGTCGAAAACGTCGAGCGGCTCATGGCCGAGGAAGGGCTGTCGCCGAAGGAGGCCACGCGCAAGTCCATGGACCAGATCACCGGCGCCCTGGTCGGCATCGGCCTGGTGCTGTCGGCGGTGTTTGTGCCGATGGCGTTTTTCGGCGGCTCCACCGGGGTGATCTACCGCCAGTTCTCGATCACCATCGTTTCGGCGATGGGGTTGTCGGTGCTGGTGGCCATTGTCTTCACCCCGGCCCTGTGCGCGACCATCCTCAAGCCCGTCAGCCAGGAGCACCACGAAAGGAAGGGGTTTTTCGGCTGGTTCAACCGCTGGTTCAACCGCAACGCACACCGCTACCAGGGTGGCGTGGCGCGCCTGCTTGGGATGCGCACGCGCGGCATGCTCGCGTACCTGGTGATCGTGGTCGCACTGGGGCTGCTGTTCCCGCAGATCCCGACCTCGTTTTTGCCCGATGAGGACCAGGGCACCATGATGGTGCAAGTGCAGATGCCGCCCAATACCAGTGCCGAGCGCACCCAGGCCGTGCTGGCGGAGGTGTCCGACTTTTTGCTTACGGACGAAAGCGAAGCGGTCGCTTCGGTCCAGACCGTCACCGGCTTCAACTTCGCCGGCCGCAGCCAGGGTTCGGGGCTGGCCTTCGTCGGGCTCAAGCCGTGGGAGGAGCGCAAAACCAGCGTGTTCGAGCTGGCCAAGCGGTCCATGGCCCGCTTCAGCACGATCAAGGAAGGCACCGTGCTGGCCATCGTGCCGCCGTCGGTGCAGGAACTCGGCAACGCCACCGGTTTCGACTTCTATCTGGAAGACCAGGGCGGGCTCGGCCATGACAAGCTGATGCAGGCACGCAGCGAATTCCTCACCATGGCCAGACAGAACCCGGCCCTGACCCTGGTGCGCTCCAACGGCATGGACGACGAGCCGCAGTTCCAGATCCTGATCGACGATGAGAAGGTGCGGGCCCTGGGGCTCAGCCTGGCCGACGTCAACGCGACCATGTCCGCGGCGTGGGGGTCGTCCTATACCAACGACTTCATCGACAAGGGGCGCGTGAAGAAGGTTTATATCCAGGGCACCCCGCGATCCCGCGTGGCGGTGCAAGACTTCGACAAGTGGTACGTGCGCAACAGCTCCGGCCAGATGGTGTCCTTTGCCGCCTTTGCCACCGGCAAGTGGGTTTACGGTTCCCCCAAGCTCGAACGCTACAACGGCGTGCCGGCCGTGGAGATCCTCGGCATGCCGGCGCCGGGCACGAGCTCGGGCGAGGCCATGTCCATCGTCGAGAAGCTCGCCACCAAGCTGCCCAAGGGCATCCGCCTGGCCTGGACCGGACTGTCCTACGAGGAGCGCTTGTCCGGTGCGCAGGCCCCGGCGTTGTACGGGCTGTCGCTGCTGATCGTGTTCCTGTGCCTGGCCGCCCTGTACGAGAGCTGGTCGATTCCGTTCTCGGTCATGCTGGTGGTGCCGCTCGGCGTCATCGGCACGGTCGCCGCTACCCTCTTGCGCGGGCTGAGCAACGACGTGTTCTTCCAGGTCGGCCTGCTGATCACCATCGGCCTGTCGGCGAAAAACGCGATCCTGATCGTCGAGTTCGCGCGCGAACTGGCCGAGAGACAGGGCAAATCGCTGGTCGAGGCCGCGGTCGAGGCCGCGCGTCTGCGCCTTCGCCCAATCATCATGACCTCCCTGGCCTTCACTGTCGGCGTCATCCCGTTGGCCATCGCCAGCGGCGCCAGCTCAGGCAGCAAGCACGCCATCGGCACTGGCGTGATCGGCGGCATGGTGACCGCCACCGTGCTGGCGATCTTCTTCGTGCCGCTGTTCTTTGTAGTGGTGGTCCGCCTGTTCGATCGCAAGCGTCGCCGCGCTCGCGCCGAAAAAACGCTGTCTGACGCGGCGCCGCAGGGACGCCCCTGAGCACGCGCGGCGTTGACGTCCCCGGATGCAGCCCGTGTTGCTCCGGCAGCGGACGCGGTCATCCCAAACCAGGGCGGCGGCCCGTCACACGGCCGTCGCCCAGCACAGTGAGGTCCCTATGTCACACCTGCTCAAGGAACTTGCCGTTTTTTTCGACACCAGCGCGGACGGACGCAAAATCCTTGAGATTGCCGCTACTCTGGCAACGCAGCAACACGCCCATCTGATCGGGATATCTGCTGCCGCTGCGGACGAGAGCGTCCCCGCAAGCGCCTTTGCCCTTGGGGATGCGGTCAAGGACGTCGCCAAACGGCGGCAGCAATCCGAGGTGGAGCGATTGGCCCATGCCGGGAATTTGCTGGCCAAGACAGCGGCGCGCCATGATCTCAACGCGGAATTCCGTATTGTCCCCTACAGCCAAAGTGGCGGTGAAGCCGCGTTGCATGCGCTGTACTGCGATCTGCTGGTCGTGGGGAACCCTGCGGTCGGCGCGCCGCTGACCTGGTCGGCCATGCAGGTTCTGGACAGGACCGGCATGCCGCTTTTGATCATCCCGAACGGCTGGCGTGGCGAGACTGTCGGCCGCCGTATCGTCATGGCCTGGAATGCCAGTCGCCAGGCGCGGCGCGCCTTGGCCGACGCGCTGCCTCTGATGACTGCGGCCGAGTCCGTGGACCTGCTGATCGTCGATCCTCAAAGCGACGAAGAACGTCATGGCGAGGAGCCCGGAGCCGATATAGCGGGCTACCTGGTGCATCACCAGGTTCCGGTGGAGGTGCGGTGCCGCTCTTCGCGAGGAGGAGCGGTTGCTCAAGTGCTTCTCCGGGAAGCGGCTGAACGTGGTGCGGACCTTCTCGTCTTCGGCGCCTACAGCAGGCCCCGCATCAGCGAGGCCGTGTTCGGCGGTGTGACCCGTACCTTACTGGATTCGGAACAGGTACCCTTGTTCATATCACACTAGAAAAGAGATCCACTCTGTTGGGGCAGGGAATGCTGCCTCCAAATTCAAAAAGGAAACCGTTGCATAATTTCCGTAACGGTCTCTATGTGTTATAATCACAATAAAATTTCCAGCCTAATATTCCGCTTCGCTTCACCTCATACATTGCGTCATCCGCTTTTTTGAGCAATTCGCTCACGTCGCAGCCGTCATCCGGGAACAGACTGATGCCAATACTGACGCTAACCGGGTAATAAACCCCTGAAAACACCATGGGCAACGAAAAAGCTGCTAATATCCTTTGGGCGATAATCTCAATCTCGTGGCAATCCGTAATGGCCTCTAAAATAATGACAAACTCATCCCCTGCCAACCTTGCAACGGTATCAGCCTGCCGAACACAACCAATAAGTTTCGAAGCCGTATTACACAGTACCCTATCGCCAATAGCATGACCACCTTTATCATTAACCTCCTTAAAATTATTCAAATCAAGAAACAATACTGCACCAGACACTTTAGATCGTGCCGCATTAAGAATTGCTCTTTCAAGCCTTTCCTGAAACAGTACCCTGCTGGGCAAACACGTTAGCGAATCATACAATGCGAGTGAACGATACCTGGCTTCTGATTCGAGTAATGCCTGTTGGCTTTTCATCAATTCAGCATTATTCACCTTAAGTGCTTGAATATGACTTTCAAGTGCTTCTTCAAGCATAATTCGATTGGCTTCACTCCGCTCGAGTTTCTTTCGCAGAACCCGGTTATCCTTTTCCAGAATTTTAATTTTAGCCTTCAAGGGATCTTCCTTGTCATTCCTGGCCAAATCTAAACCCCGTAGTCTTCTCCAATTAATAGACTAACAAATGTTGTTCCATGAAATCTGAATGGAGTTCCCAAAAGAAGAGGACCGAACTCCCCATAGCAGTAAAATCCACAAAAAGGAAGACCTGGAACATTTTGCTCAACTACTGAGCACTCCATGAAAATCTTTGTTCCCATAATCATTTTACGCCCTGCACAAGAGAAAAACAATGCAAGTTCTGGTGTTCCGGAGAAAGAACCGAGGGAACTTCCAACAGAATCCTCGCATGACGAAAGAACAACATCTTTGTTGGCCGTGCCGAGTTGCACTATAGCCCGCGTCGGTAGAATGCCATTCAAAGTTACAGAACCATTCTCCGGATCTGAAATGGGAGCACTCAGTACGAAATAGTTGTCCGAGTCATCTTCGAAAACAGCGAGGCAATAATTCATGAAGAGATCGCGGTCGCCAATGTATTTAAAAAAGTAGTCGTAAGCCCTCATATCCCCGATCTTATAGAGCACATTCCCCCTGTGCTCGGTTACCTCCATTTTTTGACCAAGCGGTGAATGTCCGCCCGCGATGCCAAATGAGAAGGTAACCGGTCCTGCGAAAAGCAACAGGACAACACTATCCGAGTACACACCTGTTTTATAAAATTGAAAAGTCTTGCGCTTTTTGGAATGCGCGGCAGCCACGCCGCCAAATACGGGAAAATTTTCACCAAGAACTTTTTTTATGCCTTTATCTACACCAGAGATTCCGGCACTGATCGGGTCGGAAAAGATGACCGCGAATTGTTGCCTGTCTTTACAACGCTCAAGCGCATGCAACGCCGACAAGGCCGCCTGTTCGCCAGCCTGCTCACCTTGCGTGGCGACATGACTCCCCATGCCCGCCCGCACTTCAACTCGATCCGATGCAAGCGCCATGAAAACAACGGAGTCTTCAGTGAATCCAAGATTCGAAGACAATTCACCATCCGTCGTACAACCGATGAGCTCTAGAGCAGGGAATGCTTCATTGAAGAGATCTACGATCTTCTGATGGTCATAATCAATTGAGCAAAATAAAATTCCTGCATCAGGTATTTCTTCGCCATACTGATTTCTTATCTGCTCGACAATTTCAGCTACTGCATTTTCTTCCAACGTATCTTCACTTTGGCCGACTATCGCTTTCATGGAATTCTCCTTTTATCAAATGTCCACCAATTAAATTCTCTTACAACTCTCCCGGATTTGCAGATGACCACGAGGAATCAGGCCGCGCGTACAACCTGAGCCACCCCTTCTGGTGAACACATTGAAGAAGGCTTTGGTGAAGATGCAGCCCGGGTCGGCCCCGTGGGCCATCGCTTCCCTGGCCCACACCAGGGGCGAGGAACGCACACAACAAAAGCACGAAGGAGCCGACGAGAATCAAAGGCAATACGCGCGGAAGCCCTCGCTGGTGGGTCAAAAAAAAGCGGATGCGCGCGTACGCGGCCAAGGCGGGGGAGAACAGGATGCAGAAAAGAGAGATTCGTGGCCGAAAGTATTCTGTCAAAATTGCATTCCGACTTGCACATGGCATTCCCTCCCCCTGGGATCCTTCACGTATCGACAGCGACTGCTCCGTTGCCATACGTGGGGCTGGACTGCATGCGTCTGGCCACTTCATAATATTCACAATCAAACCGGCACAATCCCCCCTGGCACAAGAAGGCCTCCAAAGGACATTCCCGGAAAAAGCTGTTTGAGCGCTTCTCATCCGTTATGATTCTGAATTTTATACGCCTGCCCTTATCGTTACCAAAATAAATAATAGGACGCTCGACTTTTCTGTAATATACTGAAAACTATTTGTCTATGTTGAAGGAAACAGATTTGCCGCATCCGACGGGGAATCACTCCTTATCCATTTGAATTTATTGTTATGTCAAATTCATGCTGCCCGAGCATGTTGCATATCGTCAGAAATCCACCTGCCCTGAAAGAACTCTGAGGAAACTTGACGAGCGTAGTATCCTACCTGATGTTTCGTTGCAGTTTTTGAAAGCAGCGCCACGACGGTTTGGGGTCTACGCCCCGGCTGGCACTGCTCGCCGGCGCCGGTTTCGCTGGCTTGCCACGTCGCGCAGCACCGTGCCCCGCCAGGCGAACGCGCTGCTTTGTCGCAACAGTCTTGGCGGTGCCTGCGCCCAACGCCCGGAGGGTGGTCTTTTACGAAGCAGCCTATCCGTCCGTTGGTTCGTTTGCCGTGTCCCCACCGTCTTCCGCCAAACCCGCGGGAAACACGGCCTCCAGCCGACGCGTTGCCGCCTCCAGGAGGGGCGCGAGCTCGCAGGGAAAATCGTGCGGCCAAGTGGCCTGCACCGCTTGGTCCAAGGAGTCGGCGAGCGTTTCGGCGACGCCTGCGCCAACAGCGCCGGCTTGGTCCGAAAGTGTCTGCACAAGCGTGTGCACGCCCTGGGATGGACCCGCCGTGAGGGCCTGCCGATTTCCGATGCCCGGGCTGCTGCATCGTCATGAATTGCCGCAGCCGGTTTCGGTCGGAAACGATATCCCCTCCCGCATGGGCCAGCCCTTCCTCTCTGCACAGCCCCGGGATGACGGTCTGTGGGGCAACAGCCCGTTGTACAAAGTGGATTTGACTCAGTCTCGGTGTGCATGAGGGCGAGCGGTATGCAGCGACAGATGTGATTTCCGGGGCACCGCATCCGGCCAGACAGATGGTGGTGGGTATCTGCTCGGTCCAAATGACGACACCAGAGCAATGACAGGGCCAAAGCGTTCGCCAAAATGTCAAAAGAGGGTTACGTCTACGCTCAGGATCGGCCCGATGCCTGGACCGTCCTGGCGTATCTGTCGGCTTGGTTCGAGGATTACACCAAGAACACCCGCACAAGGGTCTGTGGATGCGCTCGCCACGTGCGTTTATCCGCTCAATCGATAACGCGGCTTGACCGGTTTGGCAGGGGCAACTCCACAGAGTATGGATATTGCAGTATTTTGTTTTCCTGTCTGCGAAATCTTGGTATTGTAAGCATAAAAGGGACTAACTATGCTAAATTTAATCAATAAATCAAAAGACACTTTTACATGTTCATCCCGAAGGTTCCGTGATTGCGCAGACAAGCCACGAAGAATGAAAGCTCAATTTTTATCAATTTTAACAATTTTAATTGGCGGGTATTACCTCTATTGGGTTTCCGTCGCCGTAAACAGATCCTATCCTGTAGTGGCTTTTTTCTTCATTCTGGCGGAATTGGCCTGTTGGTTGCTTTTTATTTTTGCAACAATCGGGTTATGGCGTTTGCGCTATAAGCCAGAGAGCGGACTCCCGGTTTCAATAAGCTACAGCATTGACGTCTTTATCCCGACATACAGTGAGCCACTTCAGTATTTGACCATGACGTTGCGAGCCGCCAGTCACATCGAGTACGATGGACAAATTACCTGCTACGTCCTTGATGACGCTGGACGCTCGGAAGTGGAGGCTCTCGCTCTGTCTTACGGATTCCGTTATCTCTCCCGCCCCAAGAGCAAGGTGCCTAACAAAAACGCCAAGGCGGGTAATTTAAATTTCGGCCTACGCCAATCGCAAGGCGATCTTATCCTCGTGCTCGATGCCGACCAATTAGCGCAGCCCAATATCATTCAAAGTTTAGTAGGCTACATGCGATTTGAACATGTGGCCTTCGTACAGTCGAAGCAAAGCTATCTTACTCAGGAGGGAGATCCTTTTTATAATAAATCCCAAATATTTTATGAAATAGTGCAACTCGGCATGGACAACAACGACACAGCCCTCTCCAGTGGCTCCGGCGTGCTTTACCGGCGAGAGGCGCTGGAAAGCATCGGTGGTTTTGTCGAATGGAACATCGTCGAGGATTTGACGACCTCGTACGAACTCCACGCCCACGGATGGAAATCATTCTACTTTCCCCATGCGCTCAGCCGGGGCCTCGCCCCGACCAATATCGGCGGAGTCTATCAGCAACGGGGGCAGTGGGCACTCGACACTATGCGCATCTTCCTCTGGGATAACCCATTTCTCAAAAAAGGGCTGCGCTTCATCGCCCGCATGGAATATTCGACTGTCGCCCTATCCTATATTTGCTCTGCCTTTATTTTCCCATTTTTCTATCTTGTGCCGATCTGGAGTTATCTTACTGGCAACACCATATTATCCAGACCGGAAATAGAATTCATCATTGTGCGTTCAATATATTTTATAATCATGGCACTGGCAACGCGCTATCTGTGTTACGGACAACAGCCCGGCAAGCAGTTTCGTATGCTGGCCGGCCTGTTTCCAATATACATGCGCGGGATAGTGCGTGCCTTTTTCTATCCTAAAGGAAAAAAGCCTGGTTATTGCCCAAACAACGCGACGCTTAAGTGCTCCCTGTCCTTTAGGGATAAGCCTCCACTCTTCGCCGTGCTACCCCAGATAGGCATCCTCATCCTGAATCTCGTCTTGCCCTTTGTTTCGCTTTTCGCCGGCCTCTGCGAACCGAAAGTCATCGCTGCCAACGTTCTTATCTCGGCCATCGCCATTTGGAGTATGTCGCAAGTGGTGTGGTCGGCCCTTTTCCCTGGGAATTGGGAGCCGGAGGAGGACCCGGAGCATGTCTACTCCCTCGACTAAATCCAGACGGCGCACAGTCCTGCTGACTGGGTTCATCTTATTTTGGCTAGCCGTTTCCCTGTGGACAATCCACAAGGTCAAGCCAGAGTTTTGGAAGGACGGCTATTCCTATTTCCGGGAGGCCCAGCAACTTTCAGAAAAAGGCGATCTCAACGGAGCGCTTGCCGCGATCGACAAGGCCTTGGGACGCGATGCAGGCAACGCCGGGTACCTCGTCTTTAAGGGCTCCATTGCGGAGAAGGCCGGCCGTGCCGATGATGCGGCAGCGGCGTATAGCCGGGCACTGGAACTTACGCCCGGCGATCCCGAGGCCGCCCTTGGGTTGGCAAAACTTCTTCTGGCCACCGGCAAGGACACGGAGGCCGGCAACGTGCTCGTCGGCCTCCCGGCGGACAAACTGGATAAGGCGTTGCTCGAACGCCGGGCCGGCCTGCAAGCCCAGTATGGAGAACAGGCCGGAGCAATAGCCGATTACGAACGTCTGCTGGCCACCTCGCCGGACGATACCGGCTACTTACGCGCCCTGGCGGCATCGGCCATGGCCGTGCAGGACTGGCCAAGGGCCGAAAAAGCGCTGTCCAAGCTCTTGTCCCTCGCCAAGGACCCCGATCTCACGGCATGGACCCGTGAGCAGCTGGTCGTCGTGTTGCGTGCCGCGCGGAAGTCAGGGGAGGCATATGCCTTGCTCGCCTCCGCTCCTGATTCCGCCAATGCCGCCTTACGCGCGGCGTTGGCCATGGAACTCGGAAATTTTGCCCAGGCCAAACCGCTGCTCGAGGAGGTTCTCAAAGCCGACCCTGGCAATGTGAAGGCTAAGAACCAATTGGCCATCGCCTTGCGCGCCATGGGCGATCCCGCCGGGGCCTATGCGCTGTTCACGAGCATTCCCGATGCCGACAACCTGCGCTCTCGGGCGGAATTGGCCCTCGAACTCGAAAAATTCGCCGAGGCGGCGGCGCTCTATGCGGCTTTGGCCAAGCAGGAGCCGGCGGATGTCGCCATAAAGGAACGGCTTGCCTATGCCTTGGACCGTTCCGGACAGGCCCGCCTGACCCAGGCATCCCCTGCGGTGGTGACGGGAGCGGACACGGAGACTGTCCTCCCGCTGCCCGGCGATGCCGCCGCAGAACAGGAATACCGTCAGGCTCTGGCTTCGGGCAAAGCTTCCGAGGAGACCAGAATTCGGTTTGCCTGGCTTCTTATGCGGGCCAAGCGCTACGACGAAGTGCTCGAGGTTCTCGGCGAGACGGTCACGACCGAGGCTCGGGATGACGTCCTGAAACTGGCGGCCGAAGCGGCTTTTCTGGCCGGGAAATATGATCGGGCCATTCCGCTGTTGAGCGCTCTGGTCAAACGCCAGCCCGACAACGCCTCGGCTTTACAGCATCTCGCCGACGCATACGACGCCGTGAAGAAACCGGAGCCGGCAGCCAAGGCCATGGAAAAATATGTGGCCTTGGTTCCCAATGATCGAGCGGCCAGGTTGAAGCTGGCCGGCCTTCTGGCCCGGAGCGGGAACATGCGCCAGGCTGAAGACCTGTATCGCCGGTTGCTGGAAACAACCCCCGACAACACGCAGGCCATGAGCGAACTGGCAACACTCTATGAGTCCCAGCATCGGTTCACGGCGGCCATCGCCGTCCTTTCCAAAGGCGTGGAAAGCGCGCGCCAGCCCGACCCCGAACTGCTCTACCGACTGGCGAGACTCTACGGATACGCCAAAAATTATCCTGAAGCCGTGCGGACATACAACCGGCTCCTCGCCACATCTGATCTCGCCCCCAAACTTCGCGCCACAGCGTCTCTCGGCTTGGCTGAAGCGCTTCTCGAGACCGGCGACGCGGCCGCGGCACAAAAGCGCCTGGCCGCCTTGAACGCGTGGGATTCGCGCGACCCAACCCTTCTTCAACTTGCCGCCAGGGCCTCCATGCTTGGCAAAGATCCTGCCAACGCTGTCAAGGCCCTGGAGAACCTCTCTGCCCGTCGGCCGCTGAAGCCGGTTGAAACGGAATGGCTGGCTGGTCAGTACAGGCTGCTTGGTCGCAAGGACAAGTCCCTGGCCCTGTATGAAAAGGCACTTGCCGCCGGTGCGTTGACGACTTCCCAAGGGCTTGAAGCCCTAGGCGATCTGCGCTTCGACATGGGAAAGTTCCAGGCGGCGCTCAGCGCATACCAGAAAGCGGCCAGGGCCGGTGGTTCTGCCGGGCTTGCGCTCAAGCTCGCCCGTGCGGCTGACAAAGCCGGTAACAAGGCGCTGGCCAAAAGCTCTTATGAGCATTTTCTCGCCACCCATCCGAACAACCCCGAACTGCTGCTGGAGATGGCCCGCTTCGCGGTGAACACCGGCAACTATGCCCAAGCGCTTTCCCTTTACGACCGTGTCGTGGCGGCAAAAGGCTCTCAGGGGCTTTCCCTGGAATTGGCTTTGGCCAATCTGGCGGCACAACGATTTGGCGCAGCGGCGAAATGGGCCCGCCAGGCGATGGATACCGGCAAAGACGGCGACAAGGCCGTTTTGGCACTTGTCCAGGCCCTGCATCTGGAAGGCAAGACTGCCGAGGCCGATAGGCTGTTGCGAGAGCACCGGCAGGAAATCATGGCGCACCCAGAGGGGCGACAGTGGCTTGGGTACGTGGATGTGGCCCGGAACCGACAGTTGCAGGCCTTTGACATATTCACCGATCTCGCCAAGGCAAAAGGGCCGGACGAAGGGAAAATGTGGCTTTGGCGCGGCATAGCCGCGACCAGGCGCGGGGATTACCGCAGGGCTCGGGAAAGTTTCGAGAAGGCGAAGCAGTTCGGCGCCACGGTACCAGATGCGGCCACGGGGCAATAGATTGTCGAAACCTCTCCGGCAAGACCGGCCCACCAGGCCCCATCAACGCGACGAGACAAGGATAGCAGCTATGAAATTTCTCACAGGGTTCCTGATCGCCATGGGATTACTCGCCTTTGTCGCGACCGGGGCTTTGGCCGCCGCCCTCCAGGAATCCGGCGAACTCCGTCCCTTCATCCACGGGAGTGCCTCCCCGGCCGAGGTCTCGGCCACGCCAAGAGCGGCGACGGATGCGGATGCCTTCAATGCGGAAATCGCCAAGGCCGAAGCCGAGCTCAAGGAAAAGACGCGGCCATTCGCAGGAGCCTACGGCGCGGGTTTTCGCGATCAAAACGATATCACCGTTGTCAATGGCGGCGTCTTCGCTGGCGGCACGCTCTGGAACGCGCTCAACTTGCGCCTCCAAGCCATGGCCGGTCATCTCCACCAGGACGCCAAGGGCTCACGTCACAAAAGCGACGCCTCGCGCACGGCTGTTTCACTGGGCGTAGTGGATCTTTTTCTGACGCCGCGAATCGTTTTCTGGGGTGCCTTCGGTTACGAGGGGTTCCATCTGGAAAGCGTCACGGCTGCCCTCTCCCAGGACGCAAACGGTGATGTCAGCCGTTGGAGCAGAACCCCCATGTACCGGGGGTATGTCATCGGGGGAAAGCTTGGTGCCAAATACGTCTTTGACAACGAATCCGAAGTCGGGGGCGAGGTCAAACGCGAAAGCATGTGGGCGGAGCACGACACATTCGATACACGGCTCTTCAACCGCATCGAGGACATGACCAAGATGGCCATCGATATGGCCGTAAACAAGGCCCGAATATTCACTAACATCGTGACCTTCCCCGAACAACAACTGCATCTCGAGGGGGGACTCGATTCCATGGAGGACGGCAACCTGCGGAATTGGGGCTATGCCCATTACCAGGTCCCAGTCCTGTGGAGTCAGAATAAGCATTGGACGGTACTGCGTCCAAACTTTTACATCGAGTCCTGCGACAAGAACAAGCCTGGTTATTTTTCGCCAGACTACCACATAACGACAGGAATAATGCTCCACACCATCCAGGACTTCAGCTTTATCGAGGTAGAGGCGGAGGTCAATCCCCAGTTGCTTTGGACAAAAGACCAGACCAAGAACGGCGATACCCGCGAAGGTATCCACGGGCTGCTCAATGTCGCATATAAACACAATGATTTTCGCGTTGGCGTCGGCGTTTTTGCCTATACGGACACAGACAATTATTGGCTATACCGTGGGAATGTGTTCCTGAAGTATTCTTTTTGAGGACCACAATGTTCCAGACTTTTCAGCGTCGTCTTGCTGTGCTCTTCTTCCTCGTCTTCGCTTTCATGCCGGGCTGCCGGGCAAAACCGGCCGACTCCCCCATTGAAGCTTTTCTGGGGACGGCTTGGACCGCGTACAAGGAGGTTTTCATTCGCCCCGAGGGTTACGTCTGGGACGAGGCGCGCCAGGAAGTCACGAGTGAAGGGCAATCCTACGCGTTGCTCCGTGCGGCTTGGATGGGTGATCGGGAAACCTTCGACCGGGTTTTCGCTTGGACCGAAGCGCATCTCGCCCGTCCGGATGGACTCTATTCCTGGCAATGGACACCCCATGACGGCGGACGCGTGCTTGACGCAAACACCGCGACCGACGCCGACCAGGATATCGCCTTTGCCCTCATTCTCGCGGCCGACGCATTCAAGACCCCCAGCTACCGCGAACGCGCCAAGGCCCTCCTGCGGGCCATTCGCCACGGGGAAGGCATCGACGTCGATGGCGGTTGGGTACCCTGTGCCGGCAATTGGGCCGTGGCGGACAGAATCATCAACTTTTCCTACTTTACATTTTATGCCTATCCGCATTTCGCGGCTCTCGACCCAGAGGGCGACTGGCTCGGAGTCCGGGAACGTTGCTATGATTTGCTGACACGGTTTCTGGCTCGTAACGGCGTCCTGTTGCCGGCGGATTTCGCTCTTGTCGACACCGCCGGATCCTTTGCCCCGGTAGCGGGCCGGGGGACACTCTCCGACGACTTTTCGTTCGATGCGATGCGCGTATATTGGCGGGTTGCCCTGGACTGCCGTTTGAACAACCACCCGCGTGCCTGCACTGATCCGGCCCGCGTAACGTCCATCGTGGACATCTTGTCCAGGGATGGGCAGCTTTTCACGCGGTATGCTGTCACCGGGACAAAAAAAAGCCATATAAGCTCAGTCAGTTTTTACGGAAGCATCGTGCCGGCTCTGGGACTCTTCTACCCGCAGCTCGCTGATGCCTTGGTGAAAAAGAATCTTTCTCCAGCAGCGCTTACACCTTTGCTCCGTGATCCGACCCGGTATTACGATAACAACTGGACGTGGTTCGGACTCGCGGCCTGGTCGGGTCGCCTTTCCGCGAGCGACGGCCCTCGGGAATAACCGCCCTCCTGCCTGCGCACCACTAATTGAGACCACTGCGCAATTGCCTGACGGTGTGCCGGGCTCCGAAATCACGCATTGCAACCAACCAAAATCATGAAGGGATCCCAAAGGGCGAAGCCCTTTGGCCGCCAGAGGCATCCCCTTCAACAAAGCACTTGGACATGGCCCCCCTCTGGACCCTGGGCCGGTGGTCTCCAATCAGTCCCCGGCCTCCGGGAGACGTGATCGCTGCTGTTTGACCAGGCCGCGTCTGCGCTTGGTTTCCAGCCGGCGTCGTTTGGAAGCCAGGGTCGCCCGTGTCTTGCGGCGCGGCGGCCGGGGCGTAAGCGCCTCACGCAGCAAGGCCACGAACCGCTCCACGGCAAGGCCTTTATTCGTCAACTGGCTGCGGGTGGTCTGGACAACCACCCGCAGGACGCCATCCTTGCCGATGCGCCCGGAGAGGGCCGTGTGGATGCGCGCCTTTTGGATATCGCTCAGACTCGGGGACCCATCCAGATCGAACAGCAGCGTGACCCGGGAGCTGACCTTGTTGACATGCTGTCCGCCGGGCCCGCTTGCCGTCGAAGCCGTAAATCGAAGCTCATCCATCGCGATAGCCGCGTCCGGCGTCAGACGCAGTGTGGAGTCATCCATACACGGTTCCTCTTTGGTCAATCGCCGCACGGTTGCCCTCGCCCCCAAACAAGACTCACGGAAAGGTGCCCTTTCCGCAAGCCCGGTCTCACGGCGGCCGCACTGGCGTAAGCTCGACTGCCGAAGAATCGAATCGGCACGATTCCCCCGGGCGGCAGCCCTCACGATGGCCTTGTACGCGTATCCGGTCGCGGGCTTTTCTCGGACGCGGCATGGTAACGGGATGGATTGATTTCTCAAAATCTATCCACTTGACTTAATCAAATGAATAGTTACAATAGTAACCATTCCACGCGTAAACAGTTCCGTACCAAAAGGAGCGCCATGACACGAATCCCTGACAGCCGGGGCGATGCCACCCGACAAAAACTGGTGGACGCCGCCGTGCAGCTGTTCGCCACAGTGGGCTACAATGCCGTGTCCACCCGGGAAATCGCCCGGGCCGCCGGGGTGAATCCCGCCGCTATCGGGTTCCATTTCAAAGGGAAACAAGGGCTGTACGAGGTCGTCATCGCCACCATGGTGACGACATTCCAGGGGATTTGCGCACCGCTCGTGGACATCCTCGACGCCAACATCGAGGCCTGCGCCGGGGATCGGCAACGACTCCGGCTCCTGACCCAAAAAGCCGTGGATCAGTTCCTGACGGCCGCCATGCACACGGAATGGTCGCGGTGGCTGGGCCTTCTCCTCCAGCGAGAATACGTGGACCCGACGGCCTCTTTCGAAACCATTTATACGGGGCTGATCGAGCCGGTTCTGACGGCCATCGAACGCCTGGTCGAGGCGGCGGCCGATCCGGAGGAGACGCCCCAGCACAATCGGTTCAGGGTGTGTTGCATCATGTCTCAACTGACCAACCTGAGCGGGGAGCGGGCCATCCTGCTCCGCCGGTTCGGTCGAAAACTCTATGAGCCCGAAATGCTCGCCACACTCGTCTCGGTCGTCACCGAGGGCGTCTGCGGCCTGCTCGGGCTGTAAGTCTTCGGAGCAGGGTATGCGGGTTAAGCGGAAAACCGTTGTCACCATGGTCGGAGGATTGGTCGTCCTGGCTCTCGGCACGGGGGCTGGAGTGCTCCTGTCCGCCCGCCCGGTCCACTACGTCCAAGGGGAAATCGAAGCCACCCAGATCGACATTTCGCCCAAAATCACCGGCCGGATCGAATCCATCCTGGTCAAGGATGGAGCCGTCGTCACCAAGGGAGAGCCGGTGGTGCTTCTCGACAGTCCCGAAACAACCGCCAAGCTGCACCAAGCGGAAGCCGCTCGCCGTGCCGCGCTTGCGTCCAAGAAAAAAACCGATGAGGGCAACCGGGAGGAGGAAATCAGGCAGGCCAAGGATCGTCTGGCCGAAACCAAGGCCCAGACCAAACTGCTTGAAAAGACGTACCAGCGCATCCGGAAGCTGCGGGAGCAGGACGCCGTCGCGACCCAACAGCTCGACGAGGCCGAGGCCAATTGGCGAACGGCCCTGGAAAAGGAAAAAGCCGCCCAAGCAGCCTATGACATGGCAACCTCCGGCAGCCGCATCGAGGATCGTGAACATTCCGCCGCCCTGGCCGTGCAGGCCGCCCGGACCGTGGACGAGGTCCGCTCGTTGGCTGCGGATCTGAGCCTGTCCTCGCCCATCGACGGGGAAGTCAAGGAAGCCGTGGCCAAGCGCGGCGAACTCGTTTCACCGGGCTATCCCGTGATGACCATCATCGACCTGTCCGATGTCTGGGTGACCGTCAATGTGCGGGAAGAGCGCCTTTCCAAGGTGCGCATGGGCCAGGTCGTCCTCGGCCGCGTGCCGGCCCTCGGCGGGGCGGAGTTGCCCTTTGTGGTCAACTACATCTCGCCGCTCGGGGATTTCGCTACCTGGCGGGCAACCAGCGACAGCGGGGATTTCGATCTGAAAACGTTCGAGGTGCGGGCGGTGCCGCAGAAGCCCGTGTCGGGATTACGCCCAGGGATGAGCGTTCTTTTTAACGCAGAGGCTACCTCGTGACGCCAGAGGGCAAGACCGCTCGTCCGGAGGAACGGGCAAGGGGCTTTCGGTTCACGTTGCTGCGGGAAGTGAAGCGAATCCTCGCCTGCCGGTTCAATCTGGTCTTTCTGCTCGTGCTGCCGCTCCTTGGTTTTGCGGCCATGCTGCTCATTTTCCACCAGGAGGTCATACGGCAGTTGCCGGTGGCCGTGTGCGACATGGATGGCAGCATGACCTCGCGACGTGTGGTTCGAAAGATAGCCGCCGCGCCAACCATGCGGCTGGTCGGGGAGATCGCATCCCCAAAAGAGGGCATGGAGCGCATGCGGCGGGGGGAAATCTACGCCTATATCTTTATTCCTGAGCATTTCGAATACGACGCCAAGCGGGGACACAAGGCAACGGCGGTCGCCTATTACAACGCCCAATGGCTGCTGCCCGGCAACATGCTCAACCGGGATCTCGGCAATGTATCGGCTTCCATCGCCGGGGAATTCGAAGGAAAACTGCGCCGGCACGCCGGTCAGCCTCGGGCCGTGGTCGCGTCCCTGGAGCAGCCCGTGGCCATCGACGGGCATCCGCTGTTCAACCCGGCCCTCGATTACCGCTACTTCCTGACAACGGCCCTTTTGCCGTCCATCCTCCAGATCTGCATCATGCTGTCGACCATACATGCCTTCGGCATAGAGCTGAAGGAAGGGACCGCCGGCGTCTTTCTGGCGGGAGCGAAGGGGAACATTGTCGTGGCCGCAGTCGCCAAGCTCCTGCCGTTGACGCTCACTTACAGCCTGCTCGGCCTGGCCATGGTGACCCTGCTGTTCCGCTCTCTGGGCATGCCGTTGCGGGGCGATTTTGCCCTGGTCGCCGGCGCCACCCTGGTGTTCGTCGTGGCCTATCAATGCGTGGGCGTGCTGTTTATCGCCCTGCTTGGCAACTTCCGACTGTCCACCAGCCTGGCGGCCGTCTACGCGGCACCGGCCTTTGCCTTCACGGGCATCACCTTCCCCATCGTCGGGATGCCGCTTTTTGCCAAACTCTGGGGCGCGATCCTCCCGCTGACCTGGTATCTGAAGTTTTTGGTGCGTTACGGCTTCCACGGCGCGTCGCTCTCCGTGGCCATGCCGGATATGTATGCCTTGCTGGCCTTTATCGGCGTCTGTCCGCTGCTCGGTCTGCCCATTTTGGCCCACCGATTGCGCACGCCGGCACTGTGGGGGCGGATATGAGCTTGTTTGGCAAAACGTGGCTTGGGGAGTTGCGGACCATCTTCACCGACAACGGCGCCCGTATGATCCTGGTCGAGGCGGCGGTGCTCTACTCCCTGTTTTACCCGACGCCCTATCGGTATGAGGTGCCGCGCAAGGTGCCCCTGGCTGTGGTGGATCAGGACTGCTCCGACACCAGCCGCAAGCTTGTGCGCCTGGTGGATGCCGGCGAGGCGGCTGCCGTGAAACGACATTTTGGGACGACCCTGGAAGGCGAGCAGGCCTTGCTGGCCGGCGAAGTCGGCGGCGTCCTCACCATCCCGCACGACTTCGAGTGGCACCTTGAGCGCGGCGAGCAAACGACTCTCGGACTCTACGCGGATGCAAGCTACTTTCTCCTTTATCGACAGACGTTTTTAAACGTCAAACAGGCTGCGGCGACGCTTGCCGCCGGTGCCAAGGTCGCCCGGTTTCGGGCCGCCGGGGTGCCACGCGAGCAGGCCGTCATCCGGCAGGCTCCGGCCGGGCTGGTGTTGCGCCAGCTCTTTAATCCCTGGGGCGGCTATTCCCATTATACCGTCCCCCCGGTCCTGCTCCTCGTCATGGAGCAGACGCTCCTCATGGGCGTCGGTTTCCTCGGGGTCACGCACCGCGCAACCGACCCGATCCCCCAAACGGCCGGCTCTCGATTTGTCGCTCTTACGGGCAGGACCATGGCCTATCTGACGATCTATCTAATGCACTCGATCTATTATTTTTTCTGCATTCCCAGGATATACTCTTTTGTGCAGCGGGGAAATCCGCTGGATATGCTCTGCTTTGCCCTGCCCTTTTTCCTGGCGACCATCTTTCTGGGGTTCGCCCTGGTGCCCGTCTACCGGTATCGGGAAATGCCCATAGAGTTGTTGCTCCCCTTGTCTCTTCCCTTTCTGTTTCTCTCAGGCTTTGCCTGGCCGCAGGAATGCATGCCCGCAGCGGTTCGCTGGCTGGCCCAGTTGGTGCCGACCACCCCAGCGATCACCGGTTTTTTACGCATCAGCAAGATGGGCGCGACCCTGACCGACGTGCTCCCCGAATGGATCACCTTGTGGGTCCTCACAGGAGGTTATGGGCTGTGCGCGTGGTTCGCGTCCACCAGGGCTCAGGGGATAAAAGCCCGATGAACGCCCGGTTGCTGCCAAAACATGCCGGCCAGGCTCCAGGAGACAGATTCCCGCCCGTCGCCATGCGTTGGACACGGTTCCGCCGCCTCGCCCCGCAAGCCAGCGGAGGAGAAGAAGGCGCGGGAAAGGCGGATGTCTGTCAGCATGGATATTGCCCCCTTTCGAGGGTGAAAGCCGCGTCGAAAATTGAATCCCGCAGCCGCCCCCTGAGCTGTCTCGTCTCACCAGATGGAACAACTCCGGCCGACCGCATCAGGCACGTGGATACCTGCGTCCGGCGTCCGCTCGGGCGCAGAAACTCCAAAATGTGGTTTGATTCCGGGGGAGCACGACACGTGGCCGGGAAGAGGCGTGTCCGCCTTTGCCAACCAGCCGATCAGCGAGGTCCGTATCCTTGGCAGTGGGCGCGTTCGAAATCCTCGCGGATCAGGTCGCGTATCGCGGCGGCGTTGCGGTCAACGCATTGGATGGCGTCCCAGTCCGGTTCCCGGCCGACCTTCTGCATGAGCAGACCGTCCGCGCCGAACCAGGAAGGCAGCAAACCGGCCAGAAAGTACCCCCTGTCGCGCAGCATCGCCGCGGCCTGGGGAGCAGCCCCGTCGCCAAGGTTCAGGAATATCTGGATCATCCCGCCGGGCCCGGCCTTGGCTTCGGCCGCAGCAACAACCTCGCCAAAATCCCAGCCGGCCCGGGTTACGGTCAGGCGCATGAGGCCGGTCTCCTGGATGAAGAAAGGGCTCGCTACACTCTCTTCCGTGTGTGCCGGCGCAACAGAAAACGCCCGAGGGAGAGCCAGTTCCGCGTATATTGTCTCGCAAAACGTCCGGTAGGGCTCGGGCACGTACACGTCACAGGAGGCCTTTTCGAACAACTTGAACATCAAAAAAAGCGAGATGTTGCGGGACGCTTCGTCCTCCTTGGCCTGGATGCCGGACGGCATGCATTCGACCTCGAGTCCGGTAAAGACCAAGCCTCTGGGGAGAACGATACGTTGAGAAATTGTACTGTTGCTCACAGCCTCAAGGAAGACCACGGGTATCCGCAGCTGCTTGGGCAGTCTGTCATGGGCCATCAGACTGAATTCCGTACTGAGGTGCCTTTTTCGATAACTCTTAAGGACCATGAGCTGGCCGGCTTCGTAGACGCCGGGATTGGGAGCGTGGCGAAACAACCCGAACAGCCCGACCACCTCGCCACGCGGCGTCCGGGCGACCACGGTGTATTGGTCGTCGGTGGCATTGCGGCGGATGATTTCCTCGGGGTCGTAAACATGCTCCAGCGGAAAGGTCTCGCCGTATGTCTCATAATACGCCAGGGCGACGCCCAGGGCGTCCTCGGGACGAAAAAGTTCTATCGTGACATCCTGGCCGGGCTCGATCATCCGGTGCGACGCCCGGAGTTTCCGGATCAATTCCTCGCGACCCACATGCATCTCCCGAGGCTCCCTGTGGGCCCCATTTCCACGGCAGAAGAGGATACGGCGATCACTCCCCAGCGCTCACATCGCCCACGACCAGCTTCTGGTTGAGAAAATCCACCACGCTAAACCGCGGGGCAAAAACCGGCTCCCGATCCACCAGACCGGTTCCCTGTAGCAGGTAGCAGAGGACTTCGCAGGCAAGCAGCGTGTTCGCCGCCAGTGCGCCGATGGCCGTGGTGGGCAGGATGCCGGACGCACAGCCCTCGCCGATGCGCTCCATAACCGGACGATTGAACAAATCGCCCAGAAACGACGGCAGCAGGCCCCGACTGCCCTCGGATCGCTCCTGCACGAGCCGCCAGAATTCCTCCGGCATCATGCCGCCGGGCTCATGGGCCACCAACAGGGACCCGAAGCCGATGGCCCCGCAGGTGAACAGGGGCAGACCGTGCTTTTGCAGCAGAGGCGGGGTCATGGCCTTGACGTCGTTGCCTTTTTCCACGTCGATGACGCCGACATACACGTCGGCACCGGCCAGAAACCGTTCGAGGTTGTCACCGGTGGCCCCTCCCGGGAAAAGCTCCAGCTCCAGGTCGGGATTGATGGAGCGGGCCAGCTCCACATACACGTCGAGCTTGGGGCGTCCCATGGTAGGGCCAAAGGCCCCGGCCTGCCGGTTCATGTCCGGCGGGTCGAACACGCCGTTTTCCGCCAGCCGGAAGCGGGTCACCCCGCAGCGGACCAGGGCCAGGAAGGCGCCGCCGCCCACACCGCCCAGTCCGGCCAGGGCAACGACCTTGTCCCGCAGGACCGCCAACCCGTCCTCGGTGAAGATGGGCACCGATCGATTTAAAAATTCCGCGGCCATACTCAGCCCCGACAGCCCGAGGCGCAGTCGCAAAGGGAGTAGACAGTTTCGCCGTGGCTGTGGCGATCAGCCTCGCTTATTCGCAGATCGTCGAGCAACTCGGCCATGACCGCAGGTTCGCGGTGGTAGCCGAGCTCTTCCACCTCCCGCAGCGCCTCCTCGCGGGAGAGCAGCCCGAAATAGACCCCGGCGCTTACTTCCACGATGGATTGGGGAAAAGCGGTGGTGCGCATGTTGCGAAAGCGCATGTACTGGCAGTAATCCTTGACCTTCTCGATGCGGCAGCTGGTGTGCAGCAACCCCTTCTGCCCCGGCGGCATGTTCCAGTCCATTTCCTGTTGCATCAACTCCGTCGCCGCGCGCCAGGAGCCGTACAGCGCATTCGTCTTCAAACGAAGAAATTGCGGCACGAAAGCGGATGCGTCCTGCCTGGCCCGGGCCAGGAACCGGTCAAGCGGTCGATAGATCGGGTCGAGGACCTTTCGGATAGAGCGCTGATAGTGGATGAACTCCGCTGTCAGGGAAAAAGGATTGGCAGGCTCGGGCGGGCTGGCCGTCAGCCCCAGGAATTGGAGGGTCTGCTCGCGGATGGACGGGGACGCGGCCGGAGCCTTCCCTTTGCCACCTTGCAGGCTCTGCATGACATAGCTCATGACCGCGAGCTGGACTTCCTCGATCCCCTGCATGACCACCGGAATCCGTTCCTCGGCGGCGAGCGGGAAAAAAAGGACGTGGGCCACGGTCGGGCAAAGACAGGGCATCCCGACCTGGCCGAACTGGGCGCGCATGGCCTCGCGGACGGCGTTAACAGGCAAGGTCCGTTCCACCAGCTCGACATCCGGCAGCAGTTCAAGCGCGCGACGGATGTTGCGGCGGCAGGTATCGTTGGTATAGGGCATGTTCCAGGACGCGGCCAGGACGCGCAGCCCGAGCTTTTTGGCCAGATACCACAGCAGATACGTGGAATCCTTGCCGCCGGTGCAAAGGACCATGACGTCGAACCGGGAGTCTTTGTTGCCCTCGGCGATCGAAAGCAACGCGGCCTCGTCCACTGCATTGCGCGGACCGGCGCTCCCTCCCGCTTGCTCGGCCTGCTCGTAACACTGGCAGAAGGCGCACACGCCCCGGGCATCGAATTCGAGCCCCGGCAGCAAGTGGTCGTCGGCCACGCATCGGGTGCAGGTCTGCTTGTGCTCGGCCGTGGACGGCTGCCGCCGGTCCTTTTGGTCCACCACGATCCCCTGCTCGACCAGGCGCCGAAAGTCCTCGCTCTCGCGCACGGCTGCCGGCAGGCTGTCCAGAGACGTCGTACCGGTAAACCCTGCTATGACCTCGGCCAACAAATCCGACACGGGAACGACCATGCTGCGATGGAAGGGAGGGTTGCGCAGCCCGTAATAGACAAGGACCTTCCCTTCACGGCTGTCCCGCACCGCCCACCGGTATTGGAGTACGGGGAACATCGGCATGGTGTGCATGACGGCCTCACTTCGACTTGCGCAAAACCGCTTGGGCGGCTTGCCTCCTGAAGCGTTGTGTTGATCCCTCGGGAGGGCGTACGCCTTCTTTCGTAAGCCAAGGGCGACATGACGTCGAGCCCGGAATGCCCCCGGCGGGAGAAAAGGGGCTTGTCGCCCTGTTCGGCCACCTGAGCCGGTTTGCCGACCAGAACGGAATTCGGTACCATGCCTGCCACTGGCTGATGGGCAGAGGTTCATCCAGTCTGTTGCCGGGAGGACGCTATGGCCGAGGACCTGGGTCTGTCGCTGGAGATTCCGGCGGAAACCGCTTTTGCCTGTCCCGTGGCCGGCCTGGCCAACGTCTTGGCGGAACGCGCGGGCTTCGGCCAGAGGGAAAAATACCGGTTTCAGCTCACCGTCGAGGAATTCTGCCTGTACCTCGCCGGACTCGCCGCGAACAACCGTCCGCTCACCATCGGCCTGACCGGTAAACGGCACCAACTGCGCGCCTCGTTTGCTTTCCAGGCGGCGAACCTTTCCCTTGGCGCGCTCAACATCACTTCCCGCGCCACAACCGGAACACTCGACGCTTCCGCCGAGGAGATGGGGTTGTTGCTGGCCGGCAAGGCCGCGGACCGATTTCATCTCAAGCACAAGGGCGCGGACCGCTTCCTCCTCGAAGCCGAGGTGGACAGGGCCTACCCGGAAACGGCTCCGGTCCATCTTCCCGAGGGCTTGCGCCCACCCTATACGATTCGCCGGGGAAGTGATTCGGCCCAGCTCACCCAGGCCGCCGCCCTGGCCAGCGCCGTCTACCCGCCCTGGCAGTGCCCAAGCAGCTTCCGGACGCCCGGCAAGTTCCCGGACATGGTAGCCGACTGCCAGGCAACGTGCGTTCTGGCCTGCGACGCCAAGGGACAAACGGCCGGTCTGCTGGCCTGGAGTCCGTGCAGCGAGCAGGGCCTCTATTTTTCCGGGCCTTTCGTCTTTGCCCCCCGCGAAGAAGCAGCTAACGTGGCCCGGCTTTTGATCGACGGCTTCCTGGAGACGGTGGCCCGCGAGTCGTACAGCATCGTGCTCAGTTTCCGGGCCACGTCCGATCTCCCCGAGGCCTCTTTCGAGACCTTGGGGACCCTGCAATCTTTTGTGGACGGCCGATTGGAACACCATCCGGTGGTCTTTCGCCATCTGCGCGAGGATAACGGCCTGGCGGTCTGGTGCGCGCCGCAACTGGAGAGTTTTTTGCGCCGGACGTATGATCGGCTGGCCCTGCCCCGGGACATTCTGCCCGTGGACGCCCCGGCCGGCCGGGCCCGGCGGGAATCGTTGCTCGGCGCCGTCTATGACCGGGTGCGCAATTTCGCCGAGCTGGAGCCCTTTCTGGACGGCGAGGATATGACCGCGAATTTGGCGGCCCATGTGGCGGCCTTCCGCCGTCAGGGCATCGGCACCATCCTCTACTACATGGACCTGGCCGTCCCCTGGGAGGCGGCGCTGGCCGGCGACCTGCTCCAGGCCGGCTTCGCACCGATGGCCGTCCTTCCCCAGGGGGGGCAGACGGACAAGGTCGTCTGGCAGCATGAGCAGCTTGCTTGACCGCGTTCCGGACTATGTCCGGTCCTTCGAACGCTACGTCCCCAGCCGGCCCGATCCGGTTCTCATGCGCCAGTTCGGCGTGACGCATCTCTTTCGTCTCAACAACAACGAAAACGCCCTGGGACCGCCGCCTCTGGCCCAGGAGGCCATGACCGCCTTCCCGCCCGCACGAGGCGCCATCTATCCGAGCGGCGACGCCTACGACCTGCGCCAGGCTCTGGCGCTCCGTTTTGGCAAGTCCCCGGACCAGTTCCTGGTCGGCAACGGTTCCTGCGAGGTCATAAGCTCCGTCATCCGGGCTTTTTGCGGACCGGGCGACGCCATTGTCACTGCCGACAAGACCTTTGCCGTGTACGAGTGGGTGGCGAAATTTTCCGGGATCGAAGCCCGACTGGTCCCTCTCGTCAACCAGGCCCTGTCTCCCGAGGCCATGCTGGCGGCCGTTACGGAACGCACCAAGATCGTCTTCGTGTGCAATCCCAACAACCCGACCGGTTCCTGGTGGAATCGGGCCCGTCTGGAGCGCTTTCTCACCGCCCTCGACGGCCGGGCCTTGGTGGTGCTCGACGAGGCCTACCGCGAATTCCTGGATGCTCCGGACTACCCCGACGGCATGGAGGTCATGGAGCGCCACGACAACGTCCTGGTGTTTCGCACCTTCTCCAAGATGTACGGTCTGGCCGGCTTTCGGATCGGCTATCTGTGCGGCTCCTTGGAGGCGGTCGATATCGTCCGGCGCACCCACATCACTTATTCGGTCAACTGCCTGGGGCAGATCGCGGCCACGGCGGCCCTCACCGACGACGCCGGTCACATCGCCGCCACTCGGCGCATGGTGGACGAGGCCAAAGGTTTTCTGCGCGACCGGTTCGACGCCCTCGGGCTCGAATACGTGAGTGGAGCCGGCAACTTCATCATGGTCCGCACGCCGCTCTCCGACACCCTGCTCTACCGCAAGCTCATGCGGGAAGGCGTGATGGTGCGCACCATGACCGGCTTTCGCTACCCCAACTGGATTCGCGTCTCCCTGGCGCAGGAACAAGCCATGGAAGCCTTTGCCAAGGCCCTGCCCAAGGTTCTGGAGCGCGCATGAGCGACGGAGAGCGGACCGCGCCGGAGCGCCTTTTCACCTATGACTTCACGGTCCTGACCCTGGTTGCCACCTTCGGATTCAGCAATATCGCCGTCTTCTACGGGTTTAACACGTACCTGGAACGCCTGGGCGTGGATCCGACCTGGCGGGGTCTCCTGCTCGGGGCCGAACCCTTGGCGGCCTTCTGCCTGCGGCCGTTTTTAAGTGTCCTGGTGACGCCGCGAAATGCCCTGGCCCTGGTCCGAGCCTCCCTGGTCGGCATGGGCCTGGCCCTTTGCGCCTATCTCTGGGCCGGGGACATCGTTTTGCTCCTGGCTGTACGCTTTTTCCACGGAATCACCTTCGTGTGCCTCGTCAGCGGCCTCACCGTCCTGCTCGTCCAGGCCATCCCCAGACAGCTGTCCGGGCGGGCCTTCGGCTCTTTTTCCCTGGCGACGCTGGTTCCCTATGCGGTCATGCCGCCCGTTACCGAATGGCTGCTTGCGCGCGTGCACCGCGAGGACCGGGCGTACGCCCTCTGCGCCGTCCTGGTTCTCCCGGCCCTGGCCCTGCTTGTCCCCTTGGGCCGCCATCTGGGCCGCCGGGCCCTGGCCGACGCGCAAGGCACGGACCGAGTGCGCCTGGCCGATTTGCGCCAGACCCTGGCCCTTATGCCGGTGCGTTTGGTCCTTTTGTCAAACCTGGCCATGTTTTTGTGCACGACCCTGGTCTTTTTCTTTTTCAAGCCCTTTGCCCTGAGCCTTCGCATGGCCGATCCCGGCCTGTTTTTCAGCGTGTACACGGCCGCCGCCATCGCCGTGCGCCTGCTGGCCGGACCGCTGTACGACCGCCTGCCCAAGGAGACGGTGCTGGTGGCGGCTCTGGTCTGTCTGGCCGGCTGCATGGTCGGCTTCGCCGCGGCCACCGGCCCGCAATCCCTGTTGTTTTTGGCCGTGGCTTACGGAAGCTGCCTGGGCTTTGCCATGCCGCTTTTAAACGCGGTCATGTTCGACCATTCGCCGCCAGCCATGCGCGGCACCACCATGAACCTGATGCTGTTTATGATGGATGCGAGCTACGTGTTCGGCCCGATGGCGGGTGGGGCTCTCCTGGCGGGCGGGGCCGGTTTCCCCAGTCTTTTTCTCGTGGCGGCCGCCTTGGCCCTGGTCGGGGGCTTGCTGGTGACGCCGCTGCTCGCGGGTGGGTGGCGGACTTGGCGACGCGGTGCGCCCTGACCTGCGGCAGGAGAAAAACGCTTTGCGAGCGGCCCGGCGCGTCGGACAATCAACGTCCGAGCAGGCGCAGGGGCAGGTTGCCGGCGACCTGCCGGCGGTAGGCGGCCGTAGCCCGGATGTCGTCGATGGGCGAAATGGCCTCTCGGATGCCTTGACCAAGCGCGCGCAAGGTTTCCCGGTCGAGCCGGCGCCCGAGCAAAAACGCCTCGCCCTCCCGGCAGCGCAACACCGTGGGGGCCAGGCTGCCCACGGCCAGGCGGGCCTCGGTCACCCGTCCTGCGGCATCCCGGGCGATCAGGGCGGCCAGGCTGGCCACGGCAATGGCCAGGGCGTCGCGCCGACCGACCTTCTCGAAATGTTGGAGGCAACCGGGCGGAGGCGGCGGGATGCAAACGGCCAGAACGATTTCGCCCGGATCAAGGGCCGTGCGCCCGGGGCCCATGAGCAGCTCGGCCAGGGGCATCCGACGCGTTCCCGCGCGCGAGGCCAGTTCCACCACGGCGTCCAGGGCGACAAGGGGCGGCAGGCAGTCCCCGGCCGGCGAGGCGGTGACGATATTGCCGCCCAGGGTACCCATGTTGCGGACAAGGGGCGAACCCAGGGAGGCGAGGGCCTGGGTCAGCACTGGCAGAGATTGGCGGACCAGGGGATGGCCGAGCATGGTTGTGTGGGTGGCGGTGGCGCCGATGCGGAGAAGCCCCTCGTCAAGGCCGATGGCGTCCAGGCCTGGGATGCCTTCGAGCAGGGCCACCTCGCAGGGTCCCTGCCGCCGGCAGCGCACGAGCAGGTCCGTGCCGCCGGCCATGGGCCGCGCGCCGTTTTCCAGCAGCGGCCACAGCGCTTCCAGGGAGACCGGACGATGGACCCGGCCGTTCACGGTTTCTCCTCGCGCAAGGTTGCGGCCGCGGCCATGACCGCATCCACGATTTTGACGTAGCCCGTGCAGCGGCACAGATTGCCGGAGAGGGCCTGTCGGACCGCTTCCCGATCCGGGGCGGGATTTTTAGCCAGCAACGCGGCCGCCGCGATGGTCATGCCCGGCGAGCAATAGCCGCACTGCACGGCGCCGTGGGCGGCAAAAGCCGCCTGGAGGGGATGCGGCGCCTCGGGCGTACCGAGCCCCTCGGCCGTGGTCACCTCGCGACCATCGAGCTGGGCCGCGAGCATGAGACACGAGAGTTTCGCCACGCCGTCCACCAGCACGGCGCAGGCCCCGCATTCGCCGGTGCCGCAGCCCTCCTTGGCCGCCGTCAGGCCGCAGTCCTCGCGCAGGACATCCAGGGCGCGCCGGCCCGGCTCAAGGAAAAGTCGCACCGGCGCACCATTGAGGCGAAAGGAAATCTCCCGGAGCTCGCTCATACGTCCCCCTTCTCCAGGGCCGCCAGCACGGTCTCGGGCGAAACGGGCAAACGCGTCACCGTAAGCCCGATGGCGTCGTGGAGCGCCTGGGCCACGGCCGGACCGGGGCCGTGGATGCCGACCTCGCCCATGCCCTTGAGCCCCATGGGGCCCGAGGGTTCATTGTCTTCCAGGGCCAGGCATTCGATTTCCGGCAGGTCGGCGGTTGTGGGGATCAGATACGTGCTCAAATCCCCGGCCCGGATACGGCCCGCTTCGAGGGACACGTCCTCGAAAAGCGTGAACCCCGCACCTTGGGCGGCCGCGCCCTGGAGCTGCTGCTGCACGCCGGCCGCGGACAGCACCCGGCCGCAAGCCACAACCATAAGGCAACGTGCCAGTTTGGCCCTGCCCGTCAAGACGTCCACTTCCACGCCGCACAGACAGGCTCCATAGGAATAAAAACGGTGGGGGAACCCGAGCGTGAACTCCCGGCCGGTGTCGGGTGGATGCTCCACCACGGGCATCACGCACTGGTCGACGCAGATCCTGTCATCGCGAAGGAGCAAGCCGCCCAGACGGGCCAGGGGGAACACCCGTCCGGTCACCGGATCGGAGACCCCGCCGGGCACGAGTTCGAGCCGGTCCGGCCGGTCGCACAAAAGCGGTAGCGCCGCCCGGTTGCGCAGTTTTTCCGCCATGGTCCGGCAGGCCCCAAGCAAGGCGTTGCCAAAGGTGTAGGTGGTGCGGCTGGCGGCGGACGAACCGGCCAGCGGGCAGACCTTGGTGTCGGGCTGGACGCAAGTAAAAGCGTCCAGAGGCTGGTGCAGGGCCTGGGCGGCCAGGACCACGAAAGCCGAAACATTGCCCTGGCCCATGTCCGGTACGGAATTGTAGATGCGAAACGTGCCTTCCCGCGTCAGTTCCAGCTTGGCGGCGGCATGGTCGGGCAGGCCCCGTCCGTAGCCCATGGCGTTTTGCATGGAGACGAGGCCCACACCGCGCCGGACAAACGGCGGGGCCGCGCGTTTCCAGGCCTCCCGCCCGGTCCAAAACGGATGGTCCTTGGCGGCCTCGAGGCAGGCGGCGATATCGGTCCCGGGTTCGACCGGCACGCCGACGGCGTTCCCTTCGCCTGGTCGCAATGCATTTTGGAGCCGCAGGCCAACCGGATCACGCGAGAGCCGCGCGGCCAGCAAGTCCATGGCCCGCTCCACGGCAAAGCTGGCCTGGATCACGCCGAAGCCCCGGAAAGCCCCGCCCACGGGGTTGTTGGTATAGGCGCAAACCCCTTCGATGCGCGTGTTGGGGATGCGGTAGGGGCCGCCGGCGTGTTCCATGCCCAGGGCCATGATCTCACCACTTAAATGGGCGTAGGGGCCGGCATCGAAATGCATGACACAGTCCAGCGCGCCAAGCGTGCCTTCGGCATCCGCCCCCAGACGGATGTCCACGACGGCGGGATGGCGCTTGTAGCCGGCCACGAAGGTCTCCTCGCGGCTCCAGACCATCTTGACCCACCGGCCCGGCACCCGCCAGGCGGCCAGGGCGAGCAGGCACTGCACGGTCGCCCCGTCCTTGCCGCCGAAACCGCCGCCCAGATACGGGACACGAATTCGGATGCGCCGGGGATCAAGGCCAAGGGCGTAGCCGATTTCAAAGGGGTCACGATATGGAGCCTGGGAGGAGACGATCATGTCCAGACGTCCGGCCGGGGAGAACCGGGCCAGGCCATTGGGCGGTTCCAGGGACACGTGTTCCTGCATGGGGGTCGCGAACCGGCCGCCGACCACCACCGCGCACCGCTGGAACTCGGCCCGGGCGTCGCCCTTTTCCATCAGCCCGTGGGCGAGGAGGTTGCCTCCCTCGCGGCCGGGATGGACAAGCGGCGCGTCTGGCAACAGGGCTTGCTCGGCATCGAACACGCCTGGCAGCGGTTCCAAGACTATATGGATTCGGGCCAACCCTTCGACCAGGGCCTCCCGGGTTTCGGCCACGACAAGCGCCACAGGATCGCCGCAGTGCCGCACGCGCTTGCCGCACAGCACCGGTTGGTCCTTGGACACGATTCCCTGGCGATTGGTGCCGGGCACGTCAGCGCGCGTCAGGACCGCCACGACACCTGGAACGAGGCGGGCGGAAGCGACATCCAGGCCGACGATCAAGCCATGGGGAATTCCCGCCCTCCGCACACCCGCCCAGAGGCAGTTCGGCGGCATTGCATCCACAGCGTACCGTTCACGACCGCAGACTTTGTGCAGAGCGTCGGTCCGGGGCGGGGAATCAAGATGGCGCATCATTGTTGCCCGGCTAAGGGTTGTTAAAAATATTTAAAATTCCCAATAAATAGCGAGGAACTCCAGGAATAGTGTTGAAATAAGAAAAAAGGGTTTACATCCATTTTGGCTGTAAACCCTTGAATTGCCTTGGCGTCCCCAAGGGGATTTGAACCCCTGTTACCGGCGTGAAAGGCCGATGTCCTGGACCAGGCTAGACGATGGGGACGTATCTCTTGTGGCTGGGGGACTAGGATTCGAACCTAGGTTGATGGA
>Ga0183095_10847_pt1 | contig 51806 bp, 46 predicted proteins | sample BioMet4_FD_130346 | JGI IMG/M metagenome (GOLD analysis project Ga0183095, IMG submission 130346) | Microbial communities from bioreactor (seeded with sewage sludge) at LBNL, California, USA - Biofuel metagenome 4 (v2) (version 3) | ecosystem: Engineered > Bioreactor > Anaerobic > Unclassified ...
GCTGTCCGCTAAAATTTATACTTTTACTCATGGCCAACTTTTTTGTGTCGAAACTCAAAAGTAGCCATACCGGGGCAGTCTGTCAAATGGCTGCCCCAGTTAAATATTTTTACCGGACAACAATGATAAAAAATATAAATCTATGACAATTTCGATGAAGGAGGAATTGAAGGAGGAATATAAAGATTACTATTATAAAATCAAGGATTTATCTCAAAAGTTTTCATCAACCCAAAAATCTCAATTTAAAAAACAATCCATAAGTGTATGGGAAAGCAAATCAACAAAAGAATATTATTCATCAAATAATGTTAGTATTGATTTGCATTTGAACAAACTTATTCCTATTCCGACAAATATATTAGATGTTGGATGCGGAGTAGGTCGTTTTTTTAAGTTATTTAATACAATCGGTGTGAATATAACCGCCATTGATAAAGATCCTTTGGCGATAGCAATGTGTACTTTAAATAATTCAGATACAAATATTACATTGATTAATAATGACTTTTCTAAGATTACCATAGAGAGTGAATCATATGATTCAGTAATATCATATAATGCTTTGTATCATTGTAAAAGAGAAGATTTTTTTAATTGCATCGACAAGATTCATAAAATTCTAAAAACAAACGGCTATTTCCTCTTTACATTAAAAACATTGAAAAATAATGGTGAAGCATTGGAAGGGGCTACAAATATTCAGAACAATACATTTATAGGTTGCAATATGCCTGATTTTGACAATTTACATCATTTTTGCGATGAAGCAGAAATACAAAAAATTGAGAAAATGTTTTCGAAAGTTATTCATAAAGAACCTATCCCTGTAATTAAAAAATATGGTGAAATTGTACAGGCAGCGGGTTACTATTTAATTTTACAAAAATAGATATGTGAAAGTAGTCTTAATTAATTCAGGTAATGATATTACCATATCAGGTAATGTTAATTTACAATCATATCCACCACTAAATATTATTTCCTTAGGGACTGCACTAAAAACTGAGTTTAATTCTATAGTTGATTTGCATTTAATAGATGGACAAATAGACAGTGTTGAATGCATTCTAAATGAATTAAAGACTATTAGCCCTGATTTGGTGGGAGTTAGCATATACTGCACATCAATTAATAATTCTATCAAAATTATCAGGTATGCAAAAAATTTGGGAGCAAAAACAATTTTAGGGAATGACCATGCAATGTTCCACTATGCCAATTTACTTCAACAAATAAATGAATTGGATTATGTGTGTATCAGTGATGAAGGCGAATTTACTCTTGTAAGTTTACTTCGGTATTTAATATTTAAAAAAATTGATCTCGTTGATATTCATGGGTTAGCCTATAGGAATGGTAATAAAATAATTAAAAATGAAAATATTAGATCTTCAATAAATAAACTAAATTATTTTGATAGATTACCTATTCCAGACAGAGGACTACTCCAAAAGCGATATTGGTCGTATTATTTGATGTCATTTAAAAAGCAAAATCATAAATCATTTGATGCAAATAATATTACAGGTGTAACTACAATAAATAGAGCGAGGGGTTGTGCAAGATTTAAAAACCCATGTAGATACTGTGGAATTTCTGATTTATCTCTTAGAGGTTCATCTGGAGACATTTTTTGGAAAGATGTCAGACAAGGATACTATGATGTAAATGCCAATTATTTCTATGAAGCATTTGATAGTGCGACAAGTTGGATTTTTTTGTTAAAGGATTGGGTTAAGTGTAAGCCTAAAGATCTTGACACAAGTTTTTTTATGTACTCTCAAGCAAATGAAACGACATCAAAAACTGTTAAATTATTTAAAGAATTAGGAGTAAAAGGTATTAACACTGGTTTTGATTCAGGTGATGATTTTGCAATTCATCTTTTAAAGAGCAAACGCAATTCACTGGCTTCAAACAAAAAAGCTGCTGATTTATGGACTGAGGCAAATATTGAAATTCATACTTCCTTTGTATTGGCAGCAATCGGAGATGAGAAAAGTACACGTGCTTCTTTAGAATCGACAGTTAAATTTGCAGAATGGCTTGCGTGTAATACAATGTTAGTATCAATGGATTCGGCAGTTTTATATCCCGATAAAGGTTCAATTGCTGGTAGTTGGATTTGGAATCCAGAAATAGCAATTAAGGAATCTAAAAAATTAGGTTGGTCATTTTTGAACTATGAATTACTCAATAAAATATCAAAGAAGTGGAGAAATAAAGTTTTTATTGATCCTAATGAATTAGCAAGCGATTTTGCAGATGTTTGTGGAGTTTCAATCAGTGTCCTATTAGAATATGATGAAGAAATTAAAAAGATAGCCTCAGGACATAAGTTGAATTATGGCAATTCACAAGGAGGGCGAATATAAAGACCCATAAATTCAAATATTAACCTCCCATAATTTCAGCTCATAAGCGTAATTGCCTACAATCTCAATCATTAATTTTGACTTAATTACGCTATCAAACCAACCGACTATGCAAGTATTAAATTGTTATTGTAACAATGGTATTCAATTTAAACATTCTTTTTTAGATTACTTTCTTTTATCCTTCCTCGTTTTTAACAGAAATTGATTGGCTTCTGCTTCAATTTCAGAAATGGTTTTCCTTCTCCCTGTTTTAATCCATTCAATTAAATCCGATTTCATAAAATAAAGATGTTTGCTCTTCTGTTGTAGGTAAATTCATAACTACTTAATTAACAGAAGTATCCCTTCCAGCTCTCTAATCCCCCCTATATTACAAAATACTAATTCAAAAAATATTAAAGAGATGAGGAAATAATTGATGAAGAAGGAGGTGAATTTGCATCTCAAGAAGGAGAATAAGCTTGATCAATTAGTTTACCATCATAATGAATTTAATCCTACAGATGAAGGGTTTGATATAAATGAAACGTATGAATCAATTTGATCAAGCCTTTGGAATGATCAATAGATGCAATTAAATTTATCTAACAAGTAACATTAAAGTTTAGTATCCCCCCGCCCCCTTAATCTCTCATGGGTATGCCTTTTCCATAGTGTCGGTGCACCAGACAGAACTTTGAACAAAAAAAAATTTTTTTCCAAAAAATTTTTGGATTTGGAAAATCAAGCTTCAAAAAATTTTAAAAAAAATTTCTGTAGTTTTCGATCTTTTATAAAAATGAAATTGCGATTTTTCGAAATATGTTATTGCCATTCTTTTAAAAACTCTCTAAATATATTTGCCTTGTAAACATCATCTAACAATGGGTCTTCTCTATTTATTAAAGGATCATACCATTCAATTTTTTGTTTTGCCCAAACAATCCAATTTTGCATCTCGTCTGAAATATTTCCAGTTTTAACAACCTTTGCTTCAACTGTTTGGACATAATCTCTTAAAATGTTTGCATGATGCAGGCGAGTGGCTTGGGAAAACAATTTTTTAAAAGCACGTGATTCATTTTCTTTTCTTTCTTTAAGTTCCCTTTCAATCCGCTCTCGTTCTTCTCGAAGTTTTCTTTGCCTATCTGCCTCTTCATGTAATTCTTTCCAACGCAGACCTTCTAATTCAAGTTTAGCAAGAATTATGGACAATTTTGATTCCAATAATTCAACTGAATCATCCTTAACTTCTTTGTTTTTCCAATTATCTCCAATAATAAACGCTAATTCACCCGTGTGTTCATATTGGGTACTTCCCCAATGATCTTTCGCTAATGTTGCTCTCTTTTTCTCTCTGATTCGGAACTCAATTTCTTCTCCTTCAATAATAGCATAAGTTTTATTGTATTTAATTTTAACTTCATGGTTACTGGCTTTGATAAGTTTTATCACAGTATTCATGATTCTTAAAGCTCTTGGTAATTTTTCGAAAGAGACATCAATATTTAATACATTTAATCGTGTGGGATAGTTATCCCAACCTTTGCTACGATCAAAATGCTTTACCGCCTCAAAATATTGCTTTGAATTAATTATTAGTCCATTTGGATTAGTTAATCTTTCGGGCACTCTTAGGGTTAAATTTTTATTCTTTTCAATTTCTTCTATTAACCTTCTCTGTTTTATTACAGGGGAATCAGTATTTTCAACATCTGATCCTTTTTCATTCAAGATTATCTCATTCTGTCCCTTAAAATTATCAGGCAACTTTTCTATTTTGACCTGCTTCCCATAACGGATTTTTTGCCAGTAGCCATTTTCAGGTAATGGAATATTCAATCTTTTACACATCTTTCGTAGCCCATTATCAGAAATCTTGTATTTTTTGGCAAGACTTGAAAGTGGTTCTTTCCAAACAAGCTCGTATAGTTCTTTTCTGGATAATTTGGTTCTTTCCATGGTTCATTAGTATTGGGAAATTAGATGGGCTAATTTAAAAGATTTATGGAAAAGTGTAATAATTTTTAAATAAGAAATTCCCGATTATTCACCCGCATGAGGTTAAATATTATTTTTGTGATTTGACTAACTATTAAACAATGAATTATGATAGGTATATATTGTAGAATAAGTAAACAGAAGGAGCAAGGGAAAGATGTTTCCATAGAAGTACAGAAGAAATCAGGGATAAATTTTGCTAAATCAATAAATGAAGAATTCAAAATTTTTATTGATGAAGGTATAAGTGGTACTTATGAAAAGATCAATGAAAGAAAGGGTTTCGCATCTTTATTAGGAGCAATTAAGAATAAAGAGATAACAAAGGTTTATTGCTATGATCAATCACGAATTGAACGAAGTAATAAGATATGGAATTTCTTTGTTTCACTTATGATGGATAATAAATGTCTCTATTATCCAAGTGGAAAAATTTTTGATTTGGCTGTTCCTGAAAATTTGTTTTATACTGGTGTTATGTCTTTGGCACACCAACTCTATGCTGCCCTGACAGGGATAAAAGTAAAAGAAGCAATAAATTTAAATGCCAAAAAAGGAAAATCCCATGGTTTAACAGCTTATGGATATAAAAAAAGTGAAAATGGATTTCTTGTTATAAATAATGAAGAATCTGAAGTAGTGAAACGAATTTTCGAAATGTCTTTGAAGGGAATAGGTACTTACACAATTGCTAATATTTTAAACTCTGAACAAATACCGACAAAATATAATAGATACAAAGGTGAAATAAAACGAGTTGATAAATTAACTGAATTACCTACTTATTTTAGTAAAAAGGAAGTTAAATGGCGGGGCAATGTTTTGCATGATATTATCACTAATCCAATTTATAAGGGAAAACGGAAATGGAACAATGAAGAAGTTTCTGTCCCCGCAATAATTACTGAAGACCTGTGGCAGAAAGTAAATGACAATCTTCTGAAAAATAAAAAGAAAGTTGGCAAAAGAGAAGAATATCATTATTTATTAAATGGTCTGATCTTTTGTAATCATTGTAATAATGAGTTTAGGGGCAAAAGAAGAAAAAATGGTGGTGATAATGTATATAAATGCAAGAGTAAATCACGACAGAATACAAAATGTAATTCTCATGGGATCAATATATTCAGAATTGAAACATTTATTATTAATCATCTATTTATGACCAAAGGTTTAGAAGGACTATTAACAAAGTTTGACAATGATCACAATGAAATAGAAAACTTAAACCAAAAACTACAAAAGGCAGAAAATGCTCTTTCAGCAAATAAAAAAGTTGAGCAAAACTTATATAATGCACTTTTTAATCCCAATCTTAAAAATGATAAGGTAATTCAGGAGAAATTAATATCAATAAAAAAGATGATCAGCAATCATGAGCAGGAGATTATTGATTTAGAAAATCAAATTATTGAAAAGAAAACAAATGGAAGAGTTACCAAAACAAAAAACCTGATTGGACAATATAAAAGATCATTAAATTTTGAAGAAACAAGAAATCTAATACATTCCCTTGTAGAAAGAATTACGATTGAATTTTTCAATAAATCAATTTTAATTGAAATTAAATACAAAGGTTTTGATGAAAGCAGTATTTTTTTTACAGATAGGAATGCATTAAAATGGTACTGTTACTCACATTATCGAAATGGGGCTATTACAAAGGAAGATTTAGAAGATGATAAGGAACTTTATAGGACAGTTTTAGCGGACAAAGGAATAACGGTTGATATCCCACAAGATTTTAGTGGTTTCGTTACAGTCTCTTCTGGAGAGGATTTGTCAATTTTTTTAAAAAAAGAAGACCTAATATGTTTCAATTAACCACTTTAATTATCCCCATCAACATATTTATTCGCTTGGCGGATGATCCTGACTCAGGATTGGCAACATGCTTTATACTCCTTGCCGGCGGGGTAAAAGAAAGAAAAACCTTCCGGAAATGTGAAATAGCGGTTTTTATTGTTTTATCCTGTTGAAAGCCATCGGTAAAAATCACTTCCATACCTCCCTTTTGATGGTATATCTCCCTGAGAGCCCTGATGAAATACAGGCAATCCTCGCCATTAAATGTACGATGGACAAAGGAATTGAAAGAATTCAATTCCCGATTGCTGCAATTCATGATGAAATCATAGGGATTATCATCCATCATCGACATCAGTTTTTGAGCATTCCGGATTATTGTCGGACGTTGTCCCCAGGCAATAGTGGCAGAAAGGAAAGCCGAAATTTCAATGTCTTCTTTTTTAGAAAAAAGATGTGGAATTGAAATGGGATCTGATTCAATAAACCGGGGACTGTTGTACTGAAGGTATTTTTCCTCGAGAAACTCTTTTAAACAGACGGGATTTGGAAATTCTGAAAGCAATTAGGATTAAATGTTAAATAATTAAACATCAAGCATGTACAACACCATCACGGATATGTATCGAGCGGTCGGTCATTCCGGCAAAATGTTCATCATGGGTAACGATGATGAAAGTATGTCCGAATTGTTCCCTCAGATTAAAGAAGAGACGGTATAGCTCTTCCTGATTTTTGGAGTCAAGATTACCGGATGGTTCGTCAGCCAAAATTACAGAAGGATTGTTAATCAGGGCCCTGGCCACGGCCACGCGTTGTTTTTCACCTCCTGAGAGCTGTGATGGTTTATGATCGAGCCGATCACTCAAATCAAGGATCTTTAAAAGATCGCGAGCCCTTGATTCAACCTCCGATTTACGTTTACCTGAAATATAACCCGGAATGCAAACATTTTCAAAAGCTGTGAATTCGGGAAGAAGATGATGAAACTGGAATACAAATCCTATTTCACGATTCCGGAAACGGGAAAGCTCTTTTTCTCCCAGAGAAAAAACGTCTCGCCCTTTAAGGTAGACTTTACCCGAATCAGGTTTTCCAAGTGTCCCAAGGATTTGGAGCAAGGTTGTTTTTCCGGCTCCGCTGGCCCCGATAATAGTTACAATCTCTCCCTGTGCCACTTCAAGTGAGACACCTTTCAGGACTTTTAAATCGCCAAATGATTTAACAATCAATTCTGCTTTTAACATTCCGGAAATCAATATACCTGAGTCTTTATTCTTCGGTCTTGAATTTAATCTTTCAATTCATCCTCAATTTTCCGCTTTACATCGGTAGCACCGGTTTCGATTTTGTCGGATAATTTATTGAAATCATTTTTTATATCTGAGGTATGATTTTCAATTTCATGTTTAATATCATCGGTGGCGCTTCTGAATTCACGCATCACTTTTCCGATCGTTCGGGCAAATCCTGGGATGGCGTCAGCGCCAAAAAAGAGCAGGATCGCCAACACAACCACCATCAGTTCGCCACCACTAATAAAGAGTAATGTATGTCCCATATATTTAACTACTTTTTGACAAAGGTAATATTCTAAAGACAAATGTAATAGAGAATAAAAAAATATGTTTTTTAACTTAGTACATGACAAAAAAAAACAAATTGCTGATTATCAGAGAAATAATTGCAGAAATATTTAGATAATAATCTGAATATCTGTATCTTAAAATAAATTTCCACATCTCAATGTAAGAGTAATGACACCCAGAATAGAGTCTAAAAGTAATGAATTAGTTTCTATTTCCCATGAACAAACAGGGTGTAATTTCAGGGCTTTGAAAACAAGCGGCTTCAATATTGAAGATACTCATTTGACAGAGATTCAAAGAATTGAAAAACTGTTTACAATGGTGATGGTCGCTTTTACCTGGGCTTATTTGGTCAAAAAACATGGAAATAAAGCTCAAAGTTTAGTCAAATACGGATTAATTATATTGAAACAGTACTCTTAAACGCTTATTTTCAAGATAACATTGATATCTTCAAATTTTTGTCATGTACTTAGCCATTTTTATTGTAAATTACCTATGACATTCGATTGTATCAAACAAAAGAGACTACAATGGATATTGCAAATCGATTTCCGCAAAACCCGCTTCTTCGTCCGGCAGACTTAAAACCGGGTATTGAAGGAATGGAAATTCTTTGCCTGCTGAACCCCGGTGTTTTTCAGTTTGACGGGAAAATATGGCTGCTTCTGCGCGTTGCGGAAAGGCCCAGACAGGTTGAAGGCAAAATCAGCTTCCCGGTTTACAATAGTAACGGCGAAATTGAAATTCTGAATTTCGATAAAAATGATCCCGACCTGAATGCTTCTGACCCCCGGATCATCAAGTATAAGAAGAAGGATTACCTTACTACACTCTCTTACCTGAGACTCATGTGCAGTGATGACGGGGTACATTTTATTGAGCCTGATGGTTACCCTCCCATCTTTGGCAAAGGCGAACTTGAAACATTTGGGATCGAAGACTGTCGGGTAGCAACCATGGCCGATGTCTTTAGCCTGTCATTTACCGAAGTATCGGAATTCGGGGTAGGTGTGGGACTTATTCGCACCAAAGACTGGAAGAATTTCAGCCGCAAAGGGATGATTTTTCCCCCGCATAATAAGGATTGTGCCCTCTTTGAGGAGATGATAAATGGGAAATATTATGCCCTTCACCGCCCCAGCAGCCCTGAACTCGGCGGAAACTACATCTGGCTCGCCGAATCGCCCGACCTGATCCACTGGGGTAATCATAAATGCATTGCAACCGTGCGTCCCGGCAACTGGGATTCGGTACGCGTCGGCGCTGGTGCTGCACCTATCAGGACTGTAAAAGGATGGCTTGAAATTTATCATGGCGCCAACAGCGATCATCGCTATTGCCTGGGGGCCCTGCTTCTTGACATTAATGATCCTTCAAAAGTTATTGCCCGAAGTATAGAGCCTATCATGGAGCCAATTCAGACTTACGAACAAACAGGATTCTTCGGCAATGTAGTGTTTACAAATGGTCATTATGTAAAAGGTGATAACATCTTTATGTATTACGGGGCAAGCGATGAAGTAATCTGCGGCGCCAGACTCTCCATTTCCGAAATACTGGCGACCTTGCTATAATATCGTGATCATTTAATTCATGTCATTTTGAATGACTTAATGATCAATGACTATCAATGATTTTTTTAATGACCATTAATGACTTTTTTTACGGGTTCCACTTTCCCCAATAATTGAAGAACAAAATGATTGTGTTATTTGTTTCCAGAGTAGCTTAAATAGTTCCTTTTTAAGCATCATGCTTAATTTGATGTTTATGTTAAAGAATGAAAACATATTTTCCTTCTTTTTCCTTTTCCCGGTTACTTTATTAAACTACTCCTTTGCCTTCACCCAACTAACATCACTTAAAGTTGCCGGTAAAGAATATATACCTGCAAAATCGGCTACAACTGATAGTTGGCAACATTCTGCCGAAGGATTTTGCCGGATGTTTTCATTTTAATGGCCGTTGAAGCGGCCCGGATTGAAAACATCTGAAAGTATTTTCAATACTGTCATTTATTGCATGTCATTTTAAATGACTTAATGGCTGTTAATTAACTCAATTATTAAGAGTTCAAACTTTAATAAAGTAACCAATGAAATCAAAATTCAGTTATGTATGGCTTTTGTTGCTCGTAATTTTCTTATCGGGTCAGTCGCTTTTAGCACAGACAAAAATTACGGGAAACGTTAAGGATGCAAATGGCAATAATATGCCAGGAGTTCCGGTAGTGCAGCTAAATACTCAAAACGGAGTTGCTACAGATGACCAGGGTAATTATTCGATTACATTAACCCCCTTAGCTCCACAGTCACTTCATTTTTCTTTTATGGGATATTTGCCGCAAACAATACCCTACACTGGAAATTCTGTCATTAATGTTGTCTTGAAGGAGGAAGCGTTATCACTAAAAGAGGTGGTGGTAATGGGTTATACGACTCAAACTAAATCCTCCTTAACCGGAGCTGTTGGAACGGTTGATATGGAGAATGTGGACCATCGAAGGGTGCCCGAAGTAGCTCAGATTCTACAGGGACAAGTCGCCGGTGTTCAGGTAACCCAAAGTACAGGCGCGCCGGGTGATGGTATAAATGTTACCATCCGCGGCGTAGGAACAATAGGGAGCAGCAGCGACCCGCTATATATAGTAGATGGTTTGCCTGCCACTGATATCAACTTCTTAAACCCGGCAGAAATACAGTCAATGACGGTATTAAAAGATGCCTCTTCAGCTGCTATTTACGGTGCAAGAGCCGCCGGTGGAGTAATCGTAATTACTACCAAAAATGGTAAAGCTGGAAAATCCGACCTGGACATTAACTATTATTACGGCATTCAAAAAGTATCCAATCTCCCTACTATGCTCAATGCAACACAGTATATGAATAAAATGGAAGAGAGCTGGAACAATTCGGGCTACTCCGGGACTAATCCATATACGGCAGATAAATCAAGAACGGACCTTGCAAATACCAATTGGCTGAATGAATTATTTGTACTTGGCAAATCACAAAATTTGCAATTGTCTGCCAGCGGTGGTTCTGATAAAGTGCAGTACCTTATTTCCGGCGGATACTATAAACAAGATGGAATTGTAATTTATAAAAATGACCAGTTTGAGCGTCTTAATTTTAGAACAAATGTTAATGCCAATCTTACCGACCGTTTGACGCTGGGAACCAATTTTCAAATATCCAATACTTTACAGGATAAAATATCCTCAAGCGGTGATGTACCTGGTGTGATTCGTCATGCTTTTATACGTCCACCGGTCATCGCAGTTTTCAAAGATAAAACGGACCCTGCCTATAAAGCAGATGATCCCTATACCGATCTTCCTTTTTATTCGCAAAATGTTGCGGCAAATGGCGGCAGCTGGAACGGAAGTGCCAACAAATATGAGTTTAGTCAAAACCCCATTGCTCTCGCTTATTTCACCAATGATAGGCGGGCCAACTTTAAAACTTTTGGTAGTGTATATGCAGAATATGCGTTTTTAAGGGAGAAGGAATTGAAACTAAAATCCAATTTGGGCGTAGATTTAAACATGCTGCATAATAAAGCATTTAATAGGAATTTTGGTGATGATGATGGCGGCGGCGCTGATATAGATAAGGGTACCGGCCGTCAAAACCGCCCTACCAATCTGTCTGAAGAAAGGGCGCAAGAAACTACTGTTACCTGGACCAACACCTTGAATTACAGCAAAACATTTGACAAACATTCTTTAAGTGCACTGGTGGGCAGTGAATATATCACCAATCATACTTCTAATTTGAGTGCATCAAGGTCCCGGTACGGTTATATAACTCCCGCGTTCCAGTACATTGATTTTGGGAGTTATCCTCTGGATCTTTGGAATGGAGGCGGGGCATCGCAATGGGCGTTATTCTCCCAATTTGGCTCGGTAAATTATAATTATGATTATCGATTTTTTGTAACCGCCAGCCTCAGAAGGGATGCTTCCAGCCAGTTTGCAAAAAATAATCAGGAGGCATATTTCCCTTCCTTCTCTGCCGGCTGGAAAATATCAAAGGAAAAATTTATGCAGGATGTAACTTTGATCTCTGACCTTAAACTCAGAATAAGTTCAGGAAAATTGGGTAACCAGTCAGGATTGAGCAATTATAATTCTCTTGCAATTTATGATCCTTTAGGAACCTTATTGCGCTATGGCAATCCGGATTTAAAATGGGAAACAACCACTCAAAATGATATAGGAATTGATTTGGGCCTGCTTAAAAACAAATTTACCCTGTCTGCCGATTATTTTAAAAAAACTACTTCCGGCATTCTTTTGCCGTTAAATCTGCCGAATTTGGTTGGGAATGTACAGCCAACCATTGTAAACGCGGGAGAAGTAAGCAATAAGGGTTTTGAATTGACTCTTGGTTTTAAAAACGATGATCATCCATTCAAATATAACATTAACGCGAATCTTGCTACTGTTAAAAACAGGGTAGAGAAATTACATCCTAATTTACCAAGTATTTACGGTCAGGTCACAAAAACAGAAGCCGGCCATCCTTTAAATGCTTATTACGGATTTCAAATGATCGGTATTTATCAAAATCAAAGCGAGATAGATGCTTATTTAACCGGTGCGCCTCATCCTGAAGTTAAACCGGGAGACATTAAATTTAACGACCTGAATAAAGATGGTGTCATCAATGACAACGACCGAACCTATTTGGGGAATCCAAACCCAAGGCTTACCTATGGTTTAAATTTAACGGGTAATTATAAAGGATTCGATATTGCGATTTTTGTACAAGGTGTAAAAGGTGTTGAAAGATACAACGATCTTAAAAAAATCATAGATTATGATACCCGTCCATTTAACCATTCCATCTCAACATTAAATGCATGGCATGGTCAAGGTACCAGTAATAGTATACCTCGTTCTACGTTTAATGATAACGGTAGCAGCCGGAACTCAAGTATTTTTGTGGAAGATGCTTCTTATTTAAGACTTAAAAATCTGGAGATCGGTTATACTTTGCCGGCTCTATTCGGTAAATCAAACCCTGCGGTTAAGAATGTAAGAGTATATGTATCAGTTCAAAATCTCTTCACTTTGACCAATTACTCAGGATTAGACCCGGAATCGGTTAATTTATTGGACCAGGGTACTTATCCTCAATCAAAAGCATTCTTATTTGGGGTCAATATTAAATTATAATTAACTCATTTAAAATCAAAAAGATGAAATCAATTTATAAATTACTGGCAGCAATAATTTTGATTTGCCCGGTTAGCTGTAATAAATACCTGCATGAAACCCCGATAGGTATAATAACGGAGGGAGTGCCGCCTACTCATGCATCGGTCATCTATTCTGTAACTTCGTCATACCAGTTGCTTTCGAATACTTTAAATATTATCGATACCTGGGCATGGGATAAAGGTACGGTACTTCGCAATGATTTTATTTTGCAGGATATTGCTTCAGGTGATATGCAAAAAAAATGGAACCCCGATGGCGACCAGGCCTGGATGGATCAGTTTTCCGATTTTAGTTTTACTGCTTCCAATCCCGGCATTAATGGTCAGTGGACTTATGACTTTGACGGTATTTCAAGGTCAAATAAAGCGATCAGTTATTTAACTGATGATAAACTGACAGCAGATCTTGGATTTGATGAATCGACCAAAAAAATTCTTTTAGGTCAGGTCTATTTTTTAAGGGCTTTTTACTATTTTGATTTGGTGAATTTATATGGTGATGTGCCATTAATATTAACACCGCTGAATAATTTTGCCGATGCTTATAAAGTTGCAAAAAAAGAGACCAAAGCCAATGTGCTGATTCAAATCAGCAAAGACCTTGACCTCGCTAAAACTTTGCTTCCGGATGGAAAATATCTGGATCCGGTTGAGAAATGGAGGGTATCTAAAGGTGCAGTATTGGCAATGCAGGCAAAAGTTGCTTTGTACAATCAACAATGGCCGGAAGTGATCAATATTATAAATACAATGGAAGGGCTGAACTACTACAGTTTGAATGCCAATTATTTCGATAACTTTAATGTTGCGAAGAAATTTGCTGATAATGAAGTGATTTTTGCCTATGATCACGAGTCATTGACAACCCCGAGAAGCGGTAATGGTATTTGCGCTTTGTTAGGATGGGGCTTTATTGCACCCACTACTGATTTCATTAATACCTTTGAGCCCAATGATCCAAGATTAGTTTATACCGTTGATGTTCCGAAACAGATTGTTTACAAATATACCGGCGATCTAACCGGCAACAATAAGGGGAACGACGATGCTCCCAGTAACAAAATTTATATTCGCTGGGCAGATGTAGTGCTTTGGAAAGCCGAAGCACTGAATGAGACAGGCGCCTATTCTCAAGCCATTACCCTTATCAACAGTATAAGGCAGCGTGCAAGGCTTTCTGTTACTGTTGCGGGCACTACACCCCCCGCAGGTACACTTCCTGACAGAAACGTGGCCTCAACCGATAAAGCCCAGATAAAAAATTGGCTCATACAGGAAAGAAGGGTAGAATTAGGATTCGAATCGCAACGTTTCAATGACCTTAAACGATGGAACCTGGCTAAAAGCTTTTTAACCGGTCTTGGTAAAAATTTTCAGGATAAAAACTATATCTATCCAATTCCACAGGGTGAAATTGATAAATCAGGCGGTACTATCACTCAGAATACCGGTTATTAGTTTCAATGGTAAAAGATTAAGGAGATTAATTTAAGGTTTGACCTCAAATTAATCTCCTTTAATCCCTGACTACGATGCCTTGCTTTCTGTTTACAAAATACTTTTTATTCGCATCTAAATCCTATAGGATTAAATGATAGCAAAACTGATTGCCGAGTTCCGGTTTTTCATGTCGATGCCGCACAATATGCGGGTGCTGCTTATTACCAATATGCTGTATGCCCTGGTGCTGCCGGTGGTTGAGATCTTTATGGCGGCATACATCATGCGCTATTTTGCTGACACCAGCTATGTGGCCATTTTCCAGGTAGCCATGTATACCGGCATCATCATTACCTCGCTGACCAACGGCTTTTTGCTGAAAAGCTTCAAGGTTGCCCACCTTTACAGCTTCGGTATTCTGCTGAGCGGTATGTCGATGGCCGGAATGATGTTTGTGCAAAATATTACGCTGTTTGGATTGATCATTTCCGGTACCCTGATTGGCGCGGCATCAGGATTTTTCTGGACCAACCGCTACCTGATGGCGCTAAACACGACCCGGGATGAAAACCGTAATTATTTTTTCGGACTTGAATCATTTTTCTTTACCATTTCCAATATTACCATTCCCTTGGTTATTGGGGCTTTGCTCGCCTCAATTGACGGAATGCAGATTTTTGGAATTGTATTTAGCATTTACACAGGTTATCGCATCGTAACTATTATTGTTTTTGCGATTACCATCCTGGCTTGTTTTTCCCTGGCACGCGGCAAATTTGTAAACCCGCTGCAGAAAGATTTTCTTTATTTCCGTTTCGACAGGCTTTGGAACAAACAGATATTGCTTGCGATGCTTAAAGGGCTGGTGCAGGGTTTCCTCGTCACAGCACCGGCCATGCTCATTATGAAATATGTCGGTAAAGAGGGCTCGCTCGGCCTTATACAGGGAGTCAGCGGTGGATTGACTGCCATTCTGATCTACCTTCTGGGCCGCTTCGCCAAACCCAAACACCGGATTCTCATTTTTGGTTTTGGAATAACGCTCTTCCTTATTGGGACCATCGTCAACGGCCTTGAGTTATCTGTCTTCGGTGTTATGGTATTTGTTTTGTGCAAGGTGTTTTTCCAGCCCCTGCACGACCTGGCTTATTTTCCCATTATGATGAAGGTGATCGATGTGGTTTCGAAACGGGAAAACAGGAACCAGTACGCCTATATTCTTAATCATGAGTTTGGTTTATATACCGGCAGAGTTGCGGGTTTAGGCTTATTTATCTTCCTGGCATTCAGTGTTTCTGAAATCTTTGCACTTCGTTACTCTCTGATCATCGTGGCATTGCTTCAAATGCTTTCTATCCCATTGGCAAAAAACATTATGAAACATTCTTATTCAGCGGAAAAATGAAAAAAATAGCCTTCCTGATAGTTGTATCTGCGTTGCTGGCGGGATTGATTTCCAACAATCCACAAACGGGTTATCCTGTAGTTCAGACTTCCTTGCCCAGGATCGATCAGATGCCTGACATCCCGCAGCCGATGAAAATAATTGACTGGAAGAAAAAAACGAAGCAGTTCGACAGCCTTGTTTACAATTTCAACAGCCAGAGCGTTTATGGTCCGTTGATCTGGCTTGATAGTTCGAGACGTAACATTGATCAGGTTACATTTGGACTTTATACCGTAATCGGGGATGTTCGTCAGGGACCCAAAAACAATAACGGTGAATTTCATGAAGCGCTTACCTCACTTAATTCTCTTTTAAGTGCAGGATTGATTGGAATAGATAAAACCAACCAGGGCGGATTTAATTATGTGAAAATGGCTCAAAATTATTTCAACAGCGACACCCGGTGGAATATCGTAATGAACAACACCAACCCTGCAGTGGCAATGGCAGGCGGTGGTTATGGCCGTGACTGGTGGTATGATGTTTATCCCAATGTACTGTATTACGGGGTCGCCGCCCTTTTCCCCGATGTGGCAAACGAAGCCTATATCCAGCGCAGGGTGGCCGAACAATTCTGCAAAGCGGATTCGGTGCTTAACGGAAACTACGATTATTCCTATTTTGATTATGCGCAGATGAAAGGCATGCGTAACCAGATACCCTTTCAACAGGATGCCGCCGGCGGACACGCCTGGGTATTGCTGTCGGCTTATCATAAATTTGGCGATAAAAGATTCCTCAACCGGTCTGAAAGTGCAATTGAGGCATTGCTGAATCAAAAAGAAAGCCGGTTTTATGAAATATTGCTCCCCTTCGGAACTTACACGGCCGCCAGGCTCAATGCTGAACAAGGAACCCATTACGATGTAACAAAACTGCTAAACTGGATATTTGATGGGTGCCAGTCGAAAGATGGACGGTATGGATGGGGTGTAATTGACGAAAAGTGGGGTGATTTCGATGTATCCGGCCTTCAGGGAAGTATCACCGATGGTGGTGGTTATGCATTCTTTATGAATTCTGTGGCAATGGCCTGGCCGCTTGTCCCCCTGGTAAAATATGAACCACAGTATGCAAAAGCCATTGGCAAATACATGCTGAATGTTGTAAATGCATCACGCCTTTTCTATCCCGACCAGGTTGACAATGCGCACCAGTGGTTGCCCGAAATGATAAACCTGACCCATGGAATTATCGGTTATGAAGGTCTGCGTAAGTTTGATGATTATGGTAAGCCGGCACTGAAAGGAATCTCGCCTGTTTCTACTGGTGATGGGCCAAAATGGGCCGCCGGTCAGCCCAAAGAATCCATGTTCAGCCTTTATAGTACTTCCATAACCGGTGTTTTTGGGGCAATTGTCAATAAAACCGAAGTCGAAGGAATATTGGCACTTAATTGCAACGTCACCGATTTCTATGCTGAAAATAAATTCCCGGTTTTCCTTTACTATAATCCCTACAAAGAAGCCAGGACCGTAAGCTATTCGTCGGTTAACAGGATTGACCTGTTTGATATTGTCTCAAAAAGATACCTTGCAAAAGGGAAACGGGGTCGTATCGGTATCAGGTTGCCGGCGCGTGAAGCCGCACTGGTTGTGGTACTTCCGGCTGGAACCCGTCTGCAGGCAGATGGATCAAAAATTAAAGCCGGCGATGTAATAATAGCCTACCAATAACCTTCAATAAAATTTATTGATTGTATGATATTTCCACTCCCGGAGCAGCGTTAAAAGCGCTAATCAAAAACCTCCTCGCCCGGTTCACCCCGGATAACTTTTACTTACCTTTGTATTAGATAAGTTGTTATAAAATAGCGGGCGCAACACCTGATAATTGAAACTGCTTTCAGGGTTTTGAAAACAAGTGGCTTCAATATTGAAGATACTCATTTGATAGAGATTCAAAAAATTGAAAAACTGTTTGTAATGGTGATGGTCGCTTTTACCGGAGCTTATTTGGTCGGTGATTTTTTACATAAGTACATCAAACCAATCCCGATCAAAAAGCACGGGAATAAAGCTCAAAGTTTAGTCAAATACGGATAAACTTGTATTGCAACAGTACACCCAAACGCTTATTTTCAAGACAATATTGATATCTTTAAATTTTTGTTATGTACTTAGATTTTTTAATGGAAAAACTAAAAATACCATAAAAAATAATCTAATAATATTTATAGATTTGTTACAGGACTTTTTATCACTAACATAAAGATAAACCTATGAAATTCACGAGCTCTGTACGTTCAAGAATTGGCAACAGAGGAATACCTGTCCTGCGATTCCTTGTATTAGGTTTGGTCCTTTTCTTTATACCTTACGCTTTATATGCAGCCCACCCCCATTCCATACCTTCTCTTCTTGGTATCAGAATAGAATTTATCCTTTTTGCCTTAACTCTTTTGGGTGTGGCAATATTTCACCATCACACGATGTATGTTGCCCTGACAGGGCTTGTGGCGATTCTGATCTTCAAGTTTTCGTTCGATCCCACTTTTATTCTTTACGGACACATGATGGGGACTCCGGTCCGCGAAGGGGAATGGCGCACCCTGCTCAATCTGATGGGGCTTTTGCTTGGTTTCGGGATCCTGGCAAAACATTTCCAGGAATCACGCCTGCCTGAAATCCTTCCCAATTATCTGCCCGAAGGATGGAAAGGCGGCCTTGTACTTTTATTCCTGATCATGTTTATTTCAAGTTTTCTGGACAATATTGCCGCTGCAATGATTGGAGGTACCGTTGCCATGGTGGTATTCAGGAAAAGAGTTCATATCGGCTATCTGGCCGCCATTGTAGCGGCAAGCAATGCAGGAGGAGCCGGAAGCGTAGTGGGAGATACTACGACAACCCTTATGTGGATTGACGGAGTGAATCCCCTGGATGTAACTCATGCTTTTGTAGGGTCAATTGCTGCTTTTGCGATCTTCGGTGTTATAGGTTCCATTCAGCAGAATAGTTACCAGCCAATTCAAAAGGATGCAACTCAGGGGGTAAAGATTCACAAGGGCAAGCTAATCCTTGTTTTTATTATTCTGATTGGGGCTATTATTACCAATTACACGGTCGATTTCCCGGCTCTTGGGGTTTGGATTGCTATATTAGGCGGAGCCATGTTTGTAAAGACTCCGTGGAAAGAACTCCGGAATTCCTGGCGGGGAACCATATTCCTTTTAGCCCTTGTTACAAGCGCTTCGCTCATGCCGGTGGAAGAACTTCCAAAAGCATCCTGGGTCAGCACCTTTACCTTAGGTTTTGTCTCGGCCGTATTCGATAATATTCCTTTGACCAAACTGTGTCTCGAGCAGGGTGGATTCGACTGGGGGTTTGTTGCGTTTGCTGTTGGATTCGGAGGATCAATGATTTGGTTTGGTTCCTCCGCCGGGGTAGCACTTTCCAATGAATTTCCACAGACCCGGTCGGTGGTGCGCTATCTCAGGTACGGGTGGCATGTTACCCTGGCTTATGTTGTAAGCTTTTTCATCATGCTCGCCGTTGTAGGTTGGCAGCCTCATGCTCCCCATCGTAAAAGCCCTGAATTGATCAAGAAAAAAGAACAGCCTGTACTTTCGCGAACCACTACCATCCGGTAAATTTCAAAATAATCTTCGGCGTTTTATCCGGCATCATTCCTGTCATTTTTTTGATCATCCTGAATGACTTTTGTTGATCTTTAATACATGATACTGCTGTTTTCATCCTCCATTCTTTAACTTCACTAACTGATCACAACATCTACGCCACAACTCATCAATCATCAATATCATGACCTCCTTAAAAATAATGCCAATTCACAATAAAAAATTAACGGAAATTTAGAATGTTTGGTTCTTATAATCGATATTTTTGTAAATATATTTACTCTGATCATTCTTTAAACTAAATTGTAAAAAGAATGATTATAAAAAGAATAATTTAAATCAAAATACTAAAAGATGAACCGCAAACTATTAATCAGAGACCTTACCTTACGTGATGGGCAGCAGTCTCTTTTTGCCACCCGTATGAGCCAGGAACAAATTGAGCGGGTTTTACCTTATTATAAAGAGGCAGGTTTTTATGCTATGGAGGTCTGGGGAGGAGCAGTTCCCGATTCCATTATGCGGTTTCTTAATGAAGATCCGTGGTACCGTCTCGAAAGCATCAAAAAAGAGATTGGAGATATCTCGAAGCTTACCGCCCTGTCCAGGGGAAGGAATCTCTTCGGTTATAGTCCTTATCCTGAAGATGTAATCGAAGGATTTAACCGCAACGCAGTACGTTCAGGAATTGGCATCATGCGTATTTTCGATTGTCTGAACGATGTGAACAACATGGTCTCCACCATTAAATACGTGAAGGAAAACGGAGGAATGGCTGACTGTGCTGTTTGTTATACGGTAGATCCAAAATTCACAGCCCTGCAAAAGGTGAAATCCCTTTTAAAAGGAAAACACCTTCCTACCGATATTTTTAACATTGATTATTTTGTATCCAAAGCCAAAGAAATGCAGGCTTTGGGCGCCGATATGATAACCGTTAAAGATATGGCCGGGTTAATTACTCCTTCTGTAGCAGGTAAAATCATCCGTCAATTGAAAAAAGAGATTGATCTTCCAATTGATTTCCACACCCATTGTACTCCGGGTTACGGATTGGCTTCTGTGCTGACCGCCATGATCAACGGCGCGGATATCATCGATACCAATATCATGACCTTTGCAGGAGGTCCTGCTGCTCCGGCTTATGAAATTGTAAGAATCTTTGCCGACAAACTGGGATTGGATACAGGAGTAAACCTGGAGGCAGTGATGAAAATAGACAAAGAACTGAGAATTATCAGGCAAGAGATGGCTGGTTATGATTCTTATAAACAGTTCCCTGTTGAATTTGATTTTCTCCATGAGAAACTTCCGGATTCAGTTGATAAACTCTTTAATATAGCCATTGATCTTGCAAAGGCAGAGAAGCAGGATGATTTGTTGGATGTTATTCATCGTATTGAAGAATACTTCAATTTTGTTGCTCCCGACGAAGCTGTAAAAGCAGCTGAAATTCCGGGAGGGATGTACACCAATATGCTGGCCCAGCTGAAGCAACTGAAACTGGCTGATTTGCTTCCCAAGGTATTGGAAACCGTTCCGCTGGTTCGTATCGATTGTGGGTGTCCTCCCCTTGTTACTCCATCAAGTCAGATTGTAGGGGCCCAGGCAGTCAACTGTGTCATTGATGCCCAGAATGGAAAGCCTTTTTACACCAATGTTTCCAACCAGTTCTTTAATCTTGTGAAAGGTTTTTACGGCAATACCCCCATCGAAATAGATCCTGATTTCAGGGAGAAAATCTGTGGCATCCGTGAAGCTGTTCCTTACGATACCTCGAATTACAAAAAACCTGAAAATCCGATCATATTGGAAAAATTCGGTGGAGTCAAACTGGCTGAAAACGAGAAAGAAGAACTTCTGATTGAATTATTCCCCAATGTGGCCCAGCCTTATCTCAAGAACAAAAAAGAAACCGAGATCATGGAAATCAGGGCAGAAATCACCCGACAGAAAGCTCTTGAAGCCGAGGAGAAAAGAGCAAAGTACCTTCGCATGACTTCTGAGGAAAAACAGGCACGGCTCCTCAAGGGACTGGAAAATTATAACTGGGGTTCCCTTGAAAACAATCCGGATTTGAAGGAATAATACAATAATATTTAATTGAAGGATGTCTCAAAAGGAGCTATAATTTATAATAATCCAAACGTACCGGAAGAGTTATACGAAACTTTCGGGACATCCTTTTTTTGAGCAGATTCAGATTGCTTTTCACCTAAATCCCGAAAAACTGATCTATTGAGTAAAGATTCCGTTCCTTTGATTTAAAATAAAGGAAAATTCCATTAATGGGATTCAAATTTCCTTTTAGCGAAATAACTGCCGTTTCCTGTTTCCGGGTAGCCCCCGTTGGAATCGGATCTAAGAAATTCATACCGGCAGTGGTAATCATAACCAATTCATCATTTGGCAACGCGAATCCATTACCGGAATCATTCTGCCAATTGACGGAGATTTTATCATCAGCTCCTGAAATTCTCGTCACTTGCAACTTATGAGGAAGAGGAAGGATTCCCTGGGAAAAATGGAAACGATCCATATCAGCCAAGGTCCCGTCGGCTCCGAAAGCCGGCAGATTGATTTTAAGGAAAAGATTAAATCCATTCATTTTTTCAGCAGCCAAATTCCAGACTTGTTTCACCGAAACCGGAATCGATTTACGCCAGAAGGAACATACTTCACTAAACCTCTTTCTTGATCTAACCTGATCAGAGCTCCATGAATTTTTGCCTCTTGTTCTTGGGGCTTGTCGAACATAGGTCCCTCCATTAAAATTTACGAAAACTACCGGACCAATCATCCCGGAAATCTTGCTTTCAACACCTCCATTTACTTTTGCCATGATCGTTGTTTTTAATAGGTTTATCTATTGTAAATATATACATTAAATATGAAATCATATACAATGTATATTCAAAGTATATTCAATGTATATTCAAAGTCCGAATTTAACCCGGACATAAACCATGGAAATGGATAAAAAAGAAGCCCTTCAAAGTGATTTTTACTTTGAAGGGCTTCTTCTAAATTGTATTTAACGGGAGATTATTCCAAGGTAGGATATTTGGTAAAACCACCCCTTTTTGAAAAAATTATCGCACCGGTAACAATTGCCAGGCAAATAACCCCTGTGGTTATCAATCCAAGAGAAACCTGTCCTGGTTTTTGATAAGCAATAAGTACCGGAGCTGCCAGCAATGATACAAGATTAATTACTTTTATCATTGGATTAAGAGCCGGACCGGCGGTGTCTTTCAGCGGGTCACCGACAGTATCTCCGACGACAGCAGCATGATGAGCTTCAGAACCTTTTCCTCCATAAAGCCCGTCTTCAATAGTCTTTTTGGCATTGTCCCAGGCACCGCCCGAGGTGGCCATAAATACGGCAAGCAATTGTCCCGAAAGAATTACCCCGGCTAAAAATCCGCCAAGAGCTTCAACTCCGAGGAGACAACCAACCAGGATAGGTGAAAGAACTGCAATCAAAGCAAGAGGAATGAGTTCCTTTTGTGCGGCCACCGTACAAATATCCACTGCACGCTGATAATCAGGCTTTACTGTTCTCTCAATGATACCCGGTATTCTAAATTGGCGACGAACTTCTTCAACAATCAGAGCGGCTGCTCTTGTAACTGAATTGATTGTCAAAGAGGAAAATAACCAGGGAATGACCCCTCCAATCAAAAATCCAATGAAAACCATCGGGACAGAAATACGTATCCCGGTTTCAATCAACTGTGTAGCTTTATCAAAACCAAGCTGAATCTGCACTTTGCTAACATCAGTAATAAAGGAGCCGAACAGAGCTACAGCAGCAATAACAGCAGAACCAATTGCCACACCCTTGGTGATAGCCTTTGTGGTATTTCCTGTTGCGTCAAGGCCATCCATGATTTTTCTGGCATCTTTATCAAGATGTGATAACTCCCCAACACCATTGGCATTATCAGCAATCGGGCCAAAAGCGTCCATTGCCACATTGTTCCCTGTCAGAGTCAGCATTCCTATACCCGTCAAAGCAACACCATACAGAACATAAACTACGGGTTGTCCATGATAGATGAGAATAGCAGAAAGGATTGTCAATGCAATAACTACCGTCTGCCATACTGCCGTTTCAAAACCATAGGAGAGACCTTTTAATAACAAGGTGGCTGCTCCGGTTTTGGAATTGCGGGCAATATCCTTTACCGGACGATAATTACCATCGGTGTAATGTTTTGTGATTTCATCCAGCACGATTGCAAGGATAATACCAACTACCACTGAAAGGAAAGAGTGCCAATCATGAAGATAGAAAAAGGATAAGATTCCAAAAGAAAGGATGCTGATGGCGGCAGAAGTATAGAAACCTTTATTGATGGCATTTAATGCATTGTTAGTTTTGGCTTCTTTATTTTCTTTGACCAGGTAAGTCCCTATAATAGAAGAGAAGACTCCGATTCCTCTTACCATAAGGGGAAAGATTATCCAGGACAACTCATGAGTAAGAGTATACAGCACCACTCCAAGGATTAAAGTCGAAACGATGGTTACCTCATAGGATTCAAAAATATCGGCGGCCATACCGGCGCAGTCTCCAACGTTATCTCCAACAAGATCAGCCACAACAGCGGCATTTCGTTCATCATCTTCCGGTAATCCTGCTTCAACTTTACCGACAAGGTCAGCGCCAACATCGGCAGCTTTGGTGTAAATTCCACCTCCGACCCGCATAAATAAGGCTAATAAAGTTCCGCCAAAACCAAATCCCAGAAGAGTATCGGGTGAGGCAACTCCAAAAAAGATAAAAATAATTGTTCCTCCGAGCAATCCAAGGCCGTCAGTTAACATACCAGTTATGGTACCGGCGCGGTAAGCTATTTTTAAGGCCTCGCCAAAACTTCTTCTGGATGCAGATGCCACCCTTACATTAGCCTGTACAGCCGTACGCATTCCAAACTGTCCAACTATTAATGAGAATATCGCCCCCATAATAAAGGCGATGGCCCGTCCAAACCCGATGATCAGCTTTAGGGATTCATCCGAATAACCCACAAAACGAAGTTTGGATTCTTCTGTTGGAGGGACAATGTAAACAGATAAGAAAAGAATGATGGTAAAAAGAAAAATCAGTGGAACAATCGTTTTCAACTGCCTTTTTAGATAAGCATTGGCTCCTTCGCTGATTCCCCCCCATACCTCCTGCATTTTGGGGGTACCTTTATCACATCTCATGACTTGTTTGCGGAGCAATAATGCATATCCAAGCCCCATAAAGGCAATGGCTAAAACGCTCCATAATGCAAAGACTTCAAAATTACTTGCACCTGGTAAACTAAACATAATAAGTAAAAATTTAAAATTAATTAATTAGATAGCACGCAAAAATTCAAAATTAATGTTCTCAAGTTCTGCCATGGTTGGATATGGATAATAGAGAATATTATCCTTGTCACCAATATAAAAACCTGATTCTATCGTTCTATAAAGCAAAGAGCCATTGAAAAAACGCTGAACGGTTTTCATAGATTTGCCCTTTTCATCTTTCAACTGTACAAGGCAATCTCTTAAATGACTGACATAGAGATAAGGAAGTTGTTCTGCGGAACCCTTCATTGGATCAACAGCCAGTTCTCCTAATTTTAAATCAACAAAAAATAATTTCGGGATGTACAGCGGAGAGGATTCATCGGTAATGGTCTTCAAAAATTGAGAAGGAGTTAATTTACTGGCAATCTGAGGTGTCACGGGACATAGTTCCTGGTAGAAATGCAAAACGTTTTTAAGTTCATTATTCGTATCATAAACTGAAGGTTTCAATTCAAGAGTTATCCCGCTTTCAGTTGTCAGATATAGATTTTTAAAAGCTTTTAAAGGAATTTTTTCAAGCACCCTGTACACCGAGAGATAAACAGTATGTTTCGGCTGTCCGTCAGAATGTCTGACACATCGGCTGTTGATAAGATTAAAATCCAGCAGATACTTGACTTGCTCCAGATCAATCTCAAAGAAAATCGCCTGTCCACGGTTACGTTTCTTTTGCCCGGTAGCAAAATATTCTCCGAATTCAGAAGGAGGAATCATTGATGCGATCAATGCTTCGGGCGTTACTGACAAATAAATGTAATTTTTCATATTATTTAAGAATTAGATAAATTAAACAAATATTGTTTGCCTTAGTAACAGGATATAATTCTCCCTATCGCAGGATGAAGATTTATCCTAAATTAAAAGATAAGATATTAAATATTACTGAATATAAAAAGGAATTATCAGAAGTAGTGATGAGGAAATATAAAATCCGTCGGTTGAGGCCGGATTATTAAATTTTTAGCGAACAGAATATATCTGGAAAAACTGTGGTCCAGTATAAGTTCTTTAATACCGGAAACCACAGAATTTTTATTGACATGAAATTTCAAACAGGAGGAAGGAGAACGATTTAATTGATAGGCAGAATCATCATCCGAAATTGCACTGGGAGTAAAAAGATCGGTCGAAACAGAGACGTCTTCATCGGTATTTTGATCAGCAACTTGTTTGTAATTATTACAATTAGTTGTAATAATTATCAAACAATACGACATAATAATCAGCACCAATTGGACTATTTTAACAAATCTCGCCATGATACAAATATAGAATAGAAAAGCCCATTTTTTAGGGCGTATTGAAATATTAAAATTTATTTAACATTGTATGTTTTCATCTATAAAGATTCGGAATTAAAACTCAAAAAGTGACAATGGGAATACGATCAATGCTTAATATTTATTGAACCTGAATTGAAACATTACTCATCCCAACAGAAATAATGATGCAAGGGCATAAAATGTTTTTTAATCATAAGAGAAAAACAGTGCCGGGACTTTTTATAGAACACTTATTTTTCTGGCATATTGGAATCTGTAATTGATTCAGTTGATAATAAAAAAATACCCTCAAGAATTAAAATTCTGAGGGTATTTTCCACCTATAGTATCTTATTAAATTTCAGATAGTGTACTTCTCACGCTGATTTCTTTTGAGTTGCCAGAATCATTTTGATCTGAAGCTTGTTGCCGATTTCCAGGACTTCAACAAGATCCTGAATTGTTAATGAATTATCAGTACGCAGGACAATGGTAACATCAGAAACATTTTTTTTAATCTTACCCAGTTCACCTTCAAGTTGCGTAAAGGCGACCATTTTTTTATCGATATAATACTCCTTGTCTTTGGTAATAGAAAGAGTGATCTGCTTTTTATCCAGAGTCTGAGTAGAGGTGGCTTTGGGCAATAAAAGCTTAATGACATTCGGATTGGCAAATGTAGCCACCAAAAGGAAAAACAACAGGAGGAAAAACATGATATCATTGAGCGAACCTGTTGCAACTTCCGGCTTAAATCCAAGATGCTGTTTTAGTTTCATCCCCTGGTACTTTGAATGATATTGGTGAATTCAAAAGCTTCTTTCTCGATCTTTGACATGTATTTATCAATCATGATACTTAGCACGTGATAACCCGTGTAGGCAACAACCCCGACAATAAGTCCGGCGCCGCTTGAAATCATCTTTTCATAAAGACCTCCAGAGATAATCCCAATACTGATATTGTCAGAAAGAGATATATTATAGAAAATTTTAATCACCCCTGCAATAGTACCCACAAAACCGAGCATTGGAGCAATACCGGCAAATAAGCCAAGATAATGAAGATTATTATTCATCTTGCTCAATTCAATCTGCGCAGCACTTTCAATGGTTCCTTCAATTTCTTTGATGGGCTGCCCTATTTTTTGAGTAGCATGATAGAAGATATTGCAGAAGGAACTTTGTCCCATTTTAAGCTGAGACAATGCCTGAGTAATATTTCCCTGATGCAGGGAGGTTTTATACCCGCTTATGATTTGATCCTCAGGCCGAGTCAGTTTCTTAATTTCACAATACTTGAGAACTATTATATAGATTGACAGAATAGATATCAAAATAATAGGAACTAATACCCAGCCCCCCTTTACAAGTAATTCCAACAGTGACATTTCCGGGGCTACGGCTTTCTGAGCAATCTGAACAGGCACATTAATCTGCAATAATAAAGAAATCATTCCCAAACGAATTTATTTGGTGAAAATAAAAATATGGATAAAACGATATATAAAATTATGCTTTCAGCTCTGTGGCTGAATCCTTAACTCCGGTAGCAACAACTTGTTTTGCTTCAGGAGAATCATCATCTTCCTTCATCGATTTTTTAAATTCCTTCATACCTTTCCCGATTCCCCCCATTAATTCGGGGATCTTCTTCCCGCCAAACAGGAATACAATTGCTGCGATAATCAGGATCAGGTGTTCCCCTGAAAAGAGCGTTGAAATGATGTATAAATTCATATTTAAAAATTTAATTACTTTTTTATTCCATTCTTAGGTTCAAGGGTTATCAGCTCAAATATAGCTTTCACCTCTTTACCCAGAACTTTTTTAAACAGGCGTTTTCCAACCGTTATAAAATAAAGTCGCAACATTTAATAGACTTATCTTTCAATAAAATTGGGAGCAAATATACAAATGTTTTAACCTCAGCAATAAATTTTATATTATTTTAAGAATTAAATAAACTTTCATTTCTTCATCGAAATTCCATTAAAATTAAGCATCTGAATTACAGTTTTTTATTGAAAATAAGAAATTCTAATGCAACCTGAGTCCCTGCCTTCACGTATTCATTACAATTGAAATAGATAATATAGAGAAAATGGGATAAATTCTGTATCTTCTATATTGGATTTCAAACTCCATTTCGCCGGAACCGACAAATGGTTTCTAGAAGAAGCGTCAAAGTATGTAACATTAAAGATAAAAAGATGAACCGAACAGATAGTACGTTAAATAAAGGATTTAAGAGCATTGACAAAGATCTGTATGAGGATCAGATTGATGTGATGCATTCCACGTTTCGTTATCACGAGTCAGATGGAGAAGATTTTATTGATCAGGAAGAGGATGACGAGGAATTTGCGGAAACAGATGGGGAAGAATTCGGAGGAGAAGAAGTCATCGAGTTTGACATTGAGAATGAAGAATCAGACGAGGATGACTTTGATGAATACCGTGAAGAAATTGTTGAATTAGACGAGAATTTCGATGTTTATAATGAAGAAGAGGAGGAAAAAGAGGAAGATTAGTTAATAATTCTGAAGAATATAAAATTTTCACCTTAAATAGAATTAGCCAAGACTTGAATCTGTTAAGAGTAAAAATTTTATATTCTTCAATCCGGTCTTCTTTCAACAATATAACCAATCAGATCGGTTAAATCTTCTTAGGCAGGGAGAATAAGAACTCCAGTCCTCCATCTTTCCTTTTCCGGGCAGATATCTCGCCCTTAAAACTTAACACAGCATTCTTTACAATTGCAAGGCCAAGCCCTGTCCCACCTACTTTCCGGGAACGGCCTGAATCAATCCGGTAAAAGCGTTCAAAAATACGGATAAGATGTTCTTCGTTAACTCCCGGCCCGTTATCTGAAAAGGAGAAGTAATAATATACCTGGTCCTCGTGATACTTACTGATCCAAATTGTGATATTATCTCCCCCATAATCTACCGAATTATCCAGGAGATTTCTGAAAATTGTAAAGACAAGTGAGGAATTTGCATTAACACAAAGATTGTCCTCAAGTCCATTCACAACGGTGATGCCTTTCTTGGTGATTTGATCAATGAAACTTTCAATAACTTCCTCCACAACCTTCTTTACTTCAACTTTTTCATGAGGATACAGATCAGAATATTCTTCTATTTTGTTGAGCAGTGCAATATCATTTACGAGTTGAGTAAGTCTCTCAGATTGATTATATGCCTTTTCAATAAAATAATGTTGTTTTGTTTCATCAAGTTCCGGGATATTAAGAATCGTTTCCAGGTAACCCTTTACAGAAGCAATAGGTGTTTTGAGTTCGTGAGCGATGTTGGAAGTAAGCTGCTGTTTCATGACGCTTCTTTTCACCATTGCCGTATTATCCGTTATCAGTATTTCGAAACTCCTGTCTGCAAAGAATATGCACTGGATCATAAAATGATAACCTTCCCTTTGTACACGACACTCCATTCGTGGAAGTTCCAGAGTATGAAATTCATTTCCGTCAGAAAGGTTCTTATCTATAAATTCATTCAGATCTTTGAGTTCTTCTATATTGTATATTCGGTCCGCCGTGATTTCTGTCTCTCCGGAAATAATATTGAGATAAAAAATAAAGTGACTGTTATTGAGAATGATCTTCTTATCGGGAGAAAAAAACGCCACACCCTCCTTCAGGACAAAAAGATGGTTAATCAGCTTTTCTTTTTCAAGAGTCAGTTCATTTCTGGCTCTCCTGAATTGTTCATAAATCTGAACAATCTCATTGCTGATAAATCCAAGCTCGTCGTCAGGAAATTTTGTTTCAGTAACCGCTTCATTTCTTCTTATTTTTACTACAAAGTCTTTCAACTTGGTAATGGTGGTTCCAATATGGTTGGCAATGTAGGCAAGAAAGAGTCCAAAGATTATAAAAAGGAAAATAAAGTACGGGAGGAATATTTTGTCACTTTTAAGAAATTTGCGGACATCCTTATTAAAAGGCAGAGCAGCCCTGATGATAAATTTATTATACGACTTTGCATAATAAAAATATTCCTCCTGGGTAGTTTCTGAAAAACGAATATTCTCACCAGATCCGCTATACAAAGCCTTCTGAACCTCAGGGCGGTCCTTATGATTCATCATCTTAGAAAAGTCTGCAAGTGTATTATCATACAAAACCTTTCCATTAAAGTCAATGACAGTAATTCTCACATCATTAGGGGGAATCAATGTTTTTAAAGAGTCTATCCTGGAGTATGAATTTTCTTTATCTAAAGAATGCCTGATAATATACCGATTGGTGAGGTCAGTATATTCATTTAAAGTGGCGGTAAGCTGGGCAATTCTGAAGTGATGTTCCCTTTTGTTTTGAAATGCTATCATTGATAAAACAAAAGCGACTAACAGGAGGAAGTAATAAATAAAGAACTTCCATTTTATTTTCTTGATTTTGAACATTTTAATTTTCCTCGCAGATTAGAATTATAATTCAAAAAAATATCCGTATCCTGGTTTATTGTGAATACATTTGCCATAATCCTCCATTTTCCGGCGTAAACGTGTAATATTTACATCCACCGTGCGATCAGTAACAATTACATCTTCTTTCCATATCCTTTCAAGAATTTCTTCTCTGGAAAATATTCTCCGCGGAGATTTAACCAGAAGAGTTAATATTTCAAATTCCTTTCGGGTGAGATCGATCCTTTTTTCATCAATAGTGAATCTTTTGGTGATCGGATCAATACTAAGGGTTCCTGCATTAATTATTTTAGAAGGTTTATCAGGGGATGAAACTCCGGAACGCTTAATAACGACCTTTACTCGTGCCTGCAATTCACGGATTGAAAAAGGTTTGGTAATATAATCATCAGCTCCGATATTAAATCCGGTAAGTACATCCGTTTCAGCCGTTCGGGCCGTCAGAAAGATAATTGGTGTATTAAGTTGCATTTCCTTCTTTATTTTATTTGCCAGGCTGAATCCTGACATTTTACCCATCATAACATCAAGAATCAACAGATTATAAACAGAAAGATCTTTTTTCAAAGCTTCTTCCGCCGAAAAAGCTGTATCTACCCTATAACCTTCGCTTTCAAGATTGAATTGAATTATTTCGTTCAAATCTTCTTCATCTTCAACAACCAAAAGACGGAAGCTGTCATTCATGATTAATCATTTAAACATTAACTGGTTATTACCAAATGATAAAGATAACTCTTTAATCATCTTCCTCGTGCTGATGACGTACATCTTTCCCTTCCATGGCATAAATTGAGGCTTCCGCAATATTGGTAGCATGATCCGCAATCCTTTCAATATTGGAAATAATGCCGTTGACATTGATTAAACTCTGAAGAGAATCTTCTGTTTCAATAGGCAACTTACTCTTATTGATTAAAGTATGAATCAATTTATGATTCATTTTATCGACAACATCATCATTTTTAATCGTCCAGACTGCATATTCCCTGTCATTATTTATAAATGAGATTATCGATTTCTCGACCATTTCTTTGCTGACGGATAACATATTTAGAATAACTTCTGTCAGGAGACTAAAAGTTTCCGCCTCCCTGATTTTGCGATAGAGTTTCAGAATATTCATCACCGAATCGCCAACCCTCTCAAGGTTCATGACGATACGGTAACACGCCATTAATTTTCTTAAATCTGAAGCAACAGGCTGATACAAAACAATTATTCTGGTAATCTTATCACTAAGTTTAATCTCCAGATGATCAGCGGTTTCTTCGTTCGATACCATTTCTTTGGATATCTCATCAGGAATTTCCAGATTACCGGTATTAACAAGTTTTTCCAGAACCGATAACTGATGGAGGATTAAATTTGCAAAACCTCCAATGTGGTCGATGATTTCATGAATTGCAGCTTCCTTTTTGATATACATATAGTTTCAGCATTAATTGTATTATTATCCGAATTTTCCTGTCAGATATCCCTCTGTTCTTAAATCCTTTGGATTTGTAAACATTGTCTTGGTTTTATCGTATTCAATCATTTCACCAAGATACATAAACATAGCGTTATCCGAAATACGGGCAGCTTGTGACATATTATGAGTTACCAGGATGATGGTATAATCTGATTTCAGTTCAACCAACAAGTCCTCAATTTTAGCGGTAGACAGTGGATCAAGTGCAGAGGTCGGTTCGTCCATAAGAATTATATCCGGTTTAAATGCAAGAGCTCGGGCTATACAAAGACGCTGCTGCTGACCACCCGAGAGAAAGTTACCTCTTTTGTTCAGTGAATCCTTGACTTCATCGAACAGACCAACATTTCTCAGGGAATTTTCAACAATTTCATCCTTTTCTTTGTTTTTGAGCCTGCTCCCATTCAGAGAGTAGCCTGCAATTACATTCTCATAAATACTCATAGTCGGGAAAGGATTCGGACGTTGAAATACCATCCCTATTCTCCTTCTCAATGTAGTAGTGGATATTTTATAAATACTCTCATCATTTAATAGAATATCTCCGCTTGTATTAATATTCGGATAAAGTTCATGCATCCGGTTTACGGCTCTTAAAAGAGTGCTCTTTCCACATCCTGAAGGACCCATAATGGCCGTTATTGCTTTCCGTTTCACGTCAGCAGTAACATCCTTTACAGCCTTATTATCCTTGCCATAGGAAACAGACAGATCTTTAAAAGACAATACCGGATTCTGAATTTTAAGAAAATTTTCTTCCATTTATTTTACTTTACTATTATCTATCTTTTCTATCAGTAATTAAATTATTGACTTTTATTTAATTAAATCGTGATGAAATCCGTTTTGCAATTAAATTCAAGGCGAGCACGAGAATCATCAGAAAAAGGGAAGAACTCCACACCAGATCGATCATGTTTGGATTGTTGTAAAATTCCCATATCTGAAGAGGAACCGCGCTTGTAGGTTTTGAAAGGTCAAGATTTATATTGGTATTCCCCAGAATTGTTAGAAGCAACGGAGCAGTTTCTCCAAGGATTCTTGAGATCGCAAGAAGTATTCCTGTCAACAGACCACTGAAACCAGTCGGAATCATAACCTTCAACATTATTTTGAAATAAGGCACTCCAAGAGCTGCTCCGGCCTCTTTAATACTTAAGGGGATCATTTTCATGGTCTCTTCCGTGGACCGTATGATAAGGGGCAGCATCATGATCGCCAGGGCCACACTACCTGCAAATGCAGAATACCCTTTAGTCAGACCTTTAACAATCCATAGATAGGAAATAATACCTAATACTATAGACGGTACACCTTGAAGTATTTCAGTTAAATTCCTTACTACGTTGGCGTATCTGCTTTCCTGATTTTCATACAGGAAAATTCCTGTTATAATGCTGATCGGGACCGCCATTAAAGCAGCAACTATGACAATAACAACAGTTCCCAATATGCCATTTGCAATCCCGCCAGGGATAATCTCATGGGAGGATACTGCCGTCATTGCCTGAAGAGGATCAGGAGCAACTTTAAGAAAAAAATCAAAGTTTATCTGTTTAAGACCTTTGGAGATAAGAGTATAAACGATCATTATAATGGGAGAGATTGTTATCAGGGAAAGAAGCACAACTACTCCATAAAAGATTTTATTTTTCCAATCCCTCCAATTATAATTTTCTTTCATCATAAGGCTTTGCATCTTCTTAAGAGAATCTACGTACGATAAATTTACCGATCCAGTTAACTATTGCAGTAACAGCAAAGAGCAGTAAACCAATTGCAATGAGTGAACTAAGTTTTAATCCTTCTGCTTCACCAAATTGATTGGCAATCACACTGGCCATCGTATTTCCTGCACCAAACAGATTATGTGGTATTACATTTGCGTTTCCAATCAGCATGGTCACAGCCATCGTTTCCCCTAAAGCTCTTCCTAAAGCAAGAATATAACCTGCCACTAAACCAGAGCGGGCACTCGGAACAATCACATTAAAAATAACTTCAAGGCGAGTGGCTCCAAGGGAATAAGCAGCCTCTTTCAGTTCAACGGGTACCATTCCAATGATTTCATTGCTGATCGAAGTCGCATAAGGGATTATCATAATTGCAAGGACAATCCCTGAAGTAAAAATTCCGTATCCATTATCGGAGTACCCTAATTGGGTAATAAGAGGACGAATTGCATAAAATCCCCAAAGCCCATAGACGATGGAGGGGACTCCCGCCAGCAGATCTACAAGAGTTCGGAGTACAGAAGCAATTTTGGTATTATTAAAATATTCTGCAATAAAAAGAGAAGTTGAGAAAGCCAGGGGGATACAAATAAGGAGTGCAAGAAAGGATGTATAAATCGTACCTACAACAAATGGCAAAGCTCCATAACTTTCCTTCCCTTCAGTTGGGTTCCATTCTTTTGAAAAAATAAAATTAAAAAAACCAAACGTTTTAAAAGCAGGAATAGCATCGGCTATCATCGAAAGCACTATCCCTCCAAACACAAGAACAATGATAAAAGATGTAAATCTTAAAACGAGTTTGGTAATTCTTTCACTTTTCATAATTCATTTTGGTCGTTTGCAGAAAGAGAGCCAATGATGTAATCTCTTATTGCATGATAATGATTCTTTCAAATGATCGGTTACAATTGTTAACGACTCTTTTATAACTTGCAAAGCTATTATTGGAGTATTGCTTTCCCTTGATAAGTTACCGTTTTCAGAATGTTATTAGCCAATGAAGCAGCCTTCTCAGGGAGCGGGGCATAATCGACCTTAGGAGCAATTGCCTGCCCGTCTGCACCAATCAGCCATTGCAGGAATTTAAGTGTTTCTGTTGCCTGTTGAAGACTTCTTCCATTATAAGCCTGTTCTTTGTATAAAATGATCCAGGTAAATGCACTTATCGGATAAGCATTGGCATTGTCTGAATTAGTCAGCATCACCCTCGTATCAGCAGGAATATCACCTTGAGCTGCAGCGCTGACTGATTCTACCGATGGCTTGATAAAATTACCTGCTTTATTCTGAAGTAAAACAAAGGGAATTTTCTGCGAAAAAGCATATTCAGATCCAATGTATCCAACGGATCCTGCTGTTTGCTTAATAGTACCGGCAACTCCAGGATTTCCCTTGGCTCCCATACCAGTAGGCCAGTTTAATGATTTTCCGGTACCGGGACCGCTTGCCCATTTTTGGCTGATCTTGCTCATGTAATCGCTGAAAATAAAAGTAGTGCCACTTCCATCCGATCGATATATTACAGATATTTTCATGTCAGGAAGATTCGTATCCGGATTGTCTGTTTTAATCTGGCTGTCGTTCCATTTATTGATTTCTCCCAGGAAGATCTTTGCCAACACGTCATTTTTAAGTTTCAGGGAATCTATTCCGGGAAGATTAAAGGCAACAACTACCGCCCCCAGACAAGTCGGAATATGAGCAATCGGTGCCGTTAATTCGGCAGCCTGCTGATCAGTCAAAAAAGCATCCGTAGCGCCAAAATCTACTACTTTATCTTTTAAACTTTTAATTCCGCCTCCGGATCCAATTCCGCCATAAGAGATCTTCACTCCTGTTTTAGAGGAATAATCAGAAATAACCTGATTGTAAAAAGGCATTGGGAAAGTTGCTCCTGCACCTGCAAGACTGACCTCTTTTGAACTGGTCTTTTTCTTGTTCTGACATGAAAGAATAACAACCAATACAATACAGATAGTTATTAGTTTTTTCATTTTTATTGTGTTTTATTACTTAACAAAGCAAGGAGTTAATTGTTACATTTTTATTTCACCGTTGTTACAATTCAGTTACATTTTCTCTCCTTCAAATCCTGTCATAAATTGCTCATATCGTCACATTTGATTGCCGGTCAAGTTTCTTCTCATGGATAACATCTGCAAGACTTTGGGGAGCAATTAGACGATTTTCTATTGCATGCATTGCAGCATAAATTGTATCTTTTATCAGTAACATTTCTATTCCCTCCTTCTTTAAAGTAGTACCAATATTTTGGACCCGTTTCTTGCTTGATTTCTGTATTTCGCGAATGTATATAGCCAACACACGTTCAGGAAATTCTTTTGCTATCTGTTGATAAACTTCAGCATCTTTCTGTCCGCTATCACCGATCAATACAAATTTCAGTTGCTTATAAGTGCTCATGATGCTTCGGATCTTATCAAGTTTATGAGGGTGTTTGGCAATTGCCCTTCTTTTCTTTATTAATTTTCTTGGACGAAAGGGTTTTAACTCCTGCAAAAGCATAACGCCCGGAGGTATGTGTCTAAAATCAGTGAAGTCTTTCAGCAGATCAAATAAATTCCATTGGCTATTGGAAACATAAAAAATCGGATTAAAGCACTCCCCATTGTATCCTTTGTTCAAAGCTCTGTAAAATCCAGCTACTCCTTCAAAAGGCAATCTTGTATAAGCATTTTTAAAAAACATCAGCCGGAGTTTTCTGATAATCCTGGTTGAATGGGATACAAGGATGGTATCATCTATATCGGAAATCACTCCATAGGTACTATCGCCAGGTTTAATCAACAATACTTTCCCCTTGGTTGCAGCATTTTCTTTATTGAAGAAATCATCCGCCAGTTCCAGATTTATATCTATCCAACGATCATTAGGAAGGGAAACATCTTTATTTTTAAGAGTGATGTGAAACCGGAATATGCCAAGTTGATCCGTTGTTGTAATTTCCTCGAGTCCTAAAAATGTTGCTTTTACTCTGATCCCTTGTAATTCATCAGAAGTAAAACGTCTTACCATTGCAATAAGATTCTGCCACTTTGTATAAAAAGGCATAGGTTTATCAAGTCCTTTGTCTTCCAGAACGCATCCTATAAAGAAAATCTCTTCTTCATTCCCATAGCCGGAATAAGGAATGATTACAGGTTTACCGAGCCAGCCAGTGATTCGCTTAAACCATAATCTCAATCTTTTTAAGAAATGTGTTCTCTTCCTCCTATCGTTTGTTTTCTGCTGCATTCTTCAATTCAAATTAAAATCGAAGTATTCATTAATCTAATCATCTTTTCAAAATCCATTTCCGATATGGTTTGTTATTCTACGTAGAAATTAGATTTTTTGACTCGTAATGACAAAAGAAATTGGCAAAATACTCTTTGTTATAAATCCGGTTTCCGGAAGAAACGATAAATCAGAATTAATAAATCGGATTGAAGATTTTACAGGGAGAAATAACCTCATTTACAGTATTTTTTATACCCCTGAATTTGAAGGACTAAAAATTCTGAAAGATGAGATTAACAAATTCAAACCGGATGTAGTTGCTGCAGTAGGTGGGGATGGAACATGCAACCTGGTGGCAAATGCAATCGTATCGACGGAGATGTCTATGGCAGTTATCCCATTGGGTTCTGCGAATGGTTTTGCAGCCGAACTTGGTATTCCCAAAAATCTTGAAGGTTCATTAAATCTGATTATAACGGGAGGTACTAAATTAATCGATACTATTCTTGTAAATAACAAGTTATGTCTGCATATCAGTGATATTGGACTCAATGCACGAATCATCAAACGATTTGAACAAGATAAAATCAGGGGTATCTATAGCTATACCAAACATTTCTTTAAAGAGCTCTGGGGAGCACAACCTTTCAAATTCACTCTTATTTTGGAAAATGGCAAAAAGGTCAAAAAGAAAGCTCATGTAATAGCTCTCGCGAATGCCAGTAAATACGGAACCGGAGTAATCATTAATCCCAAAGGTTTAATAGATGACGGGAAATTTGAAGTAGTCATTGTAAAACCTTATTCATTTTTTGGTTTTTTTTCCATAGCCGCAGCTATTTTTATGGGTTATCTGGATAGAATAAAATATGTAGAAATTGAAAGCTGCAAAAGAATCAAAATCCTAAAAAATAATAATCAGCCCCTGCATATTGACGGAGAAATAGCAGATGATTGCAACGAAGTAGAAGCTATTATAAATCCCGCTTCTTTGTGGATTATAGTACCACAATAATAATCAATCGTTGCATTGAAAACAACACTTGTGATTAAATTCAGAGACCCATGAGTCCCTTATAAGATATCTGTATTTAAAGGCTTTTCACCAATTCTCTAATGACTAAACTAGCGATAGGTTCAGCCTTTCGGGCTACCTTCTGTACTTCTTCATGTGTTATTTCCTTAATTTCCCCTGGGGCTCCACTATCCGTAATTATGGAAATTCCAAATACCTGCATTCCCATGTGCTTTGCCACAATTACTTCAGGCACTGTCGACATACCAACTGCATCTCCTCCAAGCAATCGGAACATCCGATATTCGGCTGGAGTTTCATAGGTGGGTCCTGAAACCCCGACATAAATTCCCTCTCTCAGGCTAATTCCATGTTCCGAAGCAATATCAAATGCCTTATTGCGAAGATTTTTATCGTAAGCTTCATTCATGCTCGGGAAACGAGGACCAAACTCTTTTATATTAGGCCCCAGAAGAGGATTCGTTCCAAAAAAGTTGATATGATCCGAAATAACCATAATATCACCCACTTTGTAATCAGGATTTAATCCTCCGCTTGCATTCGAGACAAAAAGAGTATTTATTCCCAAAGCTTTAAAAACTCTCACAGGGAAAGTAACTTCATCCATGGAATATCCTTCGTAATAATGGAAACGCCCCTGCATGGCAAGAACAATTTTCCCCCCGGTTTTTCCAAGAATAAGTTGTCCTTTGTGCCCCTCCACCGTAGAGACAGGGAAATTCGGTATCTCACTATAGGGGATGGATTGAATAATTTCAATCTGAGTTTCCAGCCCCCCCAATCCGGTTCCGAGAATAATGGCTACCTCAGGACGACAGTTTATTTTTTCTTGTATGAAGGTCGAAGTTGACTTTATTCTCTGTAACATAATTAAAGATTTTTTGCTCGAAATCTTTACTACCATTATTCAGGAAACATATTTCCAAAGGTATATAAAAGATATTTCTTTTAATTAGTTCGGACACATTAGCTAATTCACGCAAATGTACCATATCTTTTTCCGTCGTGATAATAATCCGGTTCTCTTTGGGTAAAGTATCGAACCTGGACAATATCAGATCCATATCTTTATCCTGATAATTATGGTGATCAGAAAAACATAGATGCTGAATTAAACGCGATTGTGAGTTCAGGTAATTCTTTAACGAATCTGGATTTGCAATTCCTGTTACCAATAAAATGGTCTTACCCTTCAGTATTGAGTTATCAGGCTGCTTGTCTGATGATGTAAAAATTTCAGGATAAACCGGTTGAACAGGTCCGTATGCCAGTTTCGTAAAATAAAGATTCTGGTAGGGTCTGATTGTCAACTCTTTTGTAATAATCCTCTCTTCAATAGGCTTCAGTTGAGAAGGGCATTTCGTAACGATAATTATATTTGCCCTGCTCCTGTTCGTTGCCGATTCACGAAGACGTCCAAATGGTAAAAGAGAATCCTTTGTGATCAGACGATTGAAATCGGTAAGAAGAATATTCATTCCCGGACTGACATAACGATGCTGATAAGCATCATCAAGAATTATTACATCAGGCTTATCCGTCAATGCAAGAAGATTTTCAATACCCCGTACACGTTTGGAATCAACGGCTACAATAACATCATTAAATTTAGTTTTCATTTGCAGGGGTTCATCCCCTACCTGTTTTACTGTAGAATTTGTTTCTGCAATTAAGAAACCTCTGGTCTTTCTTTTATATCCCCTGCTTAGCGTGGCTATTTTAAGTGAATTTCTTAATAGCCTGATAATATATTCAGTATGTGGTGTTTTACCCGTTCCTCCAACAGTAATATTACCAACAGAAATAATAGGAAAATCAAATTCTTTGGAGGAAAGAATTTTAAGATCGAACATCTCATTCCGAAGTCCGACTATCATTCCATAGATCCAGGAGAATATTTTCAAGAAAAAAGGTTTCACGAGAATACAGTTAGTTTATTTCTATATTGTATGGCATTCGTGCGTAAATCCCATTCATGTGTGATTCACGGGTAAAATCTTCATAAAGTTTATACGAATCTCCAAGTTTGTTCTTCAGAATTTTCATCTGGGTGTCAGTAGAAAATTTCTTTATCAATTCCTGGAAAGTATCTTTCAATTTGGGAAGTTCATTTATCTTATATTGAGAAATAGAGGCTTTCTGGGCGGCCAATTTAATAGCATCATTCAATCCTCCTATTTTATCAACCAATCCCATTTCCTGTCCATTCAATCCGCTCCAAACACGTCCTTGTCCAATAGAATCAACAGCGGCGAATGATTTTTTTCTACCGTCCGCCACATGGGAGACAAAAGTCTTGTAAATGTTTTCCACGTGATTCTGTACCAGATTAATTTCGAAAGGAGTCATCTTTCGGGTAGTAGTTGGCATGTCGGAATGATCATTGGTCGTTACATTATCAAAAGTTACCCCGATTTTATTGGACAACAAGCCACTTAAATTGGGAATAAGTCCAAAAACTCCGATTGATCCCGTAAGGGTGGTGGGTTGGGCAACAATGGCATCTGCAGCACAGGAAATATAATAACCTCCTGAAGCCGCGTAATCTCCCATTGAAACGATGACCGGCTTAACCTTCTCTGCAAGAGCAACTTCACGCCATATAACCTCGGAACCAAAAGCAGAGCCTCCCGGAGAATTGACCCTCAGGACGATAGCTTTCACGGTAGTATCCATTCTCGCTTCGCGGATTCCCTTGGAAACTTCTTTGGAATCAATCTCTTTGCCGAAACCCCCTTCGCTGTCAATTTCGCCCTCAGCATATACAACCGCAATACGATTATGGGTAACAGTTTTCATCTCAGCCGGATTTGCCACCTTAAAATATTCATTAACAGTGACAACTGGTATTTCGTCATTAGCTCCCAGTCCTACAAGTTTCCTGAAATCCGACAAAACCTGGTCCCGGTATTTAAGATTATCAAAAAATCCATATTGCAGAGCCTTTTGAGGTACCTGATAGGACATTACTTCATCTGCACAGGAATTCAATATTGCAGGAGATATTTTTCTTTCCTTTGAAATGCCCTGAAGCACGTAATTCCACATACTTCTTAAATAAATACTGGTCTGTTCGCGATTGGCATCACTCATTTTATCAAACAGGAAAGGCTCTACAGCCGATTTAAATTTATTATTCTTTCCACGAATCACCTGCATTTCTATACCGAACTTATCGAGAGCTTTCTTGAAAAAGATATTTTCCGCGTTCAAGCCTCTGAAATCAAAGGTTCCCATGGGATTCATCATCAAGCTGTCTGCCACGGTAGCCAGATAATAAGCTTTTTGGGAAATATCGTCAGAATAGGAGTAGATAAACTTTCCGGAGGTCTTAAAATCCAGAAGAGCATTCCGAATTTCCTCTACCGTGGCGTATCCTGCATGAATATCTGAAAGCTCCAGATAAACACCCTTAATTCTGGAATCAGTTTTTGCTTTTTCCAGGCAATTCAGAATCTGGTTAATTCCGGTATTGGATGAACTTTTAAATCCGGGAAATTCAATATCTTCCAATGGATTATTGGTTTTCCTCTCCACGATCTGATTATCCAGTTTTAAGATCAGTAGGGATTTATCCTTGATGCTGATCGTTTTTTCTGAAAAGGTAGTAAGCGCCGTAATAATACTGACCAGGACAAAGATGAAAAAGAAAGAAGCCACAACTAAAGCAAGCAAAGAAGCAAAAAAAGCCTTCCAGAAAATTTTCATACTTTAAACTATTAATTAAGAAGATATTAGATATTTTTGCCTTAAAATAAATATTTTTAAAGAAATAATAAACACAAATTTATAAACAATGTCTGAAGTATTGCTTCTTTTAGGCGGAAACCTCGGCAATAAGCATGAAATATTTTGCAAATCAACCAAAATGATTGAAGAGCAAATTGGATCCATTATATCTGCCTCTTCAATCTATGAAACCGAACCCTGGGGATTTGTTTCCGATCTCTTTTGGAACCAGGCCTTGCAGGTGATCACTGCAATTGAGCCCGAAGAATTATTGGATGCCTTACTTTCAATCGAAAACGCAATGGGAAGAAAGCGTATCAGTGAAGATTACGAGGCCCGTCCCATTGATATCGATATCCTTCTCTACAACGATTCAATCATCAACACAACCCGCCTCACCATTCCTCATCCCCTGATTGGCCAAAGAAAATTCGTTTTAGTTCCCCTTAACGAAATCGTTCCTGACAAAATTCATCCGGTCACCGGGCTGACAATCCATGAAATGCTTCAAATCTGTCCCGATAATTTAAAGGTCAATCCTGTAAAAATCAGTGAATCGTAGTCCACGAAACTTTTAACAACCCGGATTCAAAATATAATCAATCATTAGTGACCGAGTAAAATTTTGATAGATTAAGATGTCGCCACTACGTGGCTCAAATATTTTTATAACACACTATTCTACAAAGATATGGCAACTACGTTGCCGAGACAAAAGCTGCGTAGCAGCTGAATCTTTGTAGAAATACCAATCATTTGAAAAATAAGCCACGTAGTGGCGACATCTTTCCAAAAGCCTTATTATAATAGATAATTCATAGCTTCAAATTTATTTACCCGGTCACTAATGATAATCAACTAAAAATCGCCGTTTGGCCTGAAGCCAGATTGTTTTCATTTCAAGGAAGCATTTCAGACCTGATTCTTTAACCTGTCTAACTCTGATTATTCAGATTAATGATGGCATGATTTCGTCTTTCTTTATCAGCCGGACCATAACCGGGATTGGCTCGTACCAGTTGTGCAGTTGCTGTGTAATAGTTGTGCAGTTGCTGTGCTAAAATAGCACAGCAACTGCACAGCAAGTGCACAACAAGTGCACAGCAAACCCAGAGAAGGTACCTCCTTGCTAATCTTATTTAGAATTCAGATTAATAAATATCCCTTGACAGATTCAGCTTAGTTTGTTGCGACCAGGTGCTTCTTCACATTAAAAGACAGGACATTCGATTCATAACAATCCTTCATCGGCAAAACTGAAATAACCTGACTGGGTAATGATCAGATGATCGAGGAGCGGTATTTCCATCAAGGCCCCGGCCTCTTTGAGCTGACGCGTAATTTTCCTGTCAGCCTCACTGGCATCCAGATTCCCCGAAGGATGATTGTGGGCGATGATAATTGAGGTGGCATGTTTATCCAATGCCATTCTCAGGACACGCCGGACATCGATAACCGTTCCCGTTATACCTCCTTCGCTGAGACAATGTTTATCGGTAATCTGATTCTGACGGTTAAGGAACAGCACCCAAAATACCTCATGACGTTGATCCCCCATCAATGGGCGCAAATAACTGGCCACATCGTTACTGCAGGTGATTTTATCCAGCTCCAAAGCGGAAGAATGATTTCTCCTTCTACCCAGTTCCATGGCCGCAATAATTGCGATAGCTTTTGCCTCTCCTATTCCTTTGTATTTGCTAAGATCCTCAAAATTTAGTTTGCCCAGTTCGTGAAGATTATTTTTTACGTTAGCAAGGATCTTACGCGACAATTCTACAGCTGTATCTTCATTATTCCCTGAGCGGATCAGAATTGCCAGCAACTCGGCATCTGAAAGTGAAGATATTCCGCGATAAAGCATTTTTTCCCGTGGCCGGTCTTCCAATGCCCAATCCTTTATCCCAAGTTTATGATATTCTTCCATGTGACAATTATATTAGGAGTGGATTTGACTAAATATAATGAATATAATTGCCACAAACAAAAAAAGCCCTACCAATTAAGGAAGAGCTTACCTATATTTTTAAAAGACGGTATTACAGTTTATTAACGTGTAATGCGAGGCTTGATTTCAGATTGGCAGCCTTATTCTTGTGAATAACGTTTTGTTTAGCTAATTTATCAAGCATAACTGTCACCTTAGGCAAAAGTTCTTTCGCTGATTCTTTATCAGTTGTTTCACGCAAAAACCTGACAGCATTGCGTGCAGTCTTTGAATAATACTTGTTGTGAAGACGAAGAACTTCGCTCTGTTTACTTCTCTTAATAGCCGATTTATGGTTTGCCATCTCTTCTGTAAATTTCCTTGTTAAAAATCTGTAGTCGGTAGGGGATTCGAACCCCTATGGCAAGAATGAAAATCTTGAATCCTAACCCTTAGATGAACCGACCTCTTTTCCCCATCGATTGGGGCCGTAAAATTAATATAAAAAAATTAAATCCCGAATTGTTTAATTCCTTATTTCTTTATTTTTTTGAATTCGTAATTAATTAGTAGTCGGTAGGGGATTCGAACCCCTATGGCAAGAATGAAAATCTTGAATCCTAACCCTTAGATGAACCGACCATTACACCAAATCAGATCCTGAGAAAACGAGAAGTGGAGAACATGAGAATTTTTCTCCTCATCATAGTTCCCAATCCCGGAGCTTCTCATTTTTAGAGTTTGTTACCCTTCAAATTTGGCGTTGCAAAGGAAAGAACTATTTTTCAAATTGCAAAGGTCATAAATAAAAAATAGGAAATTTTTCTAAAGACATTGTTTATTGAGGTTTAACACCGGATTTTACAACCATTCGTAACAGTTATTGAACTTTTGCGCAAGAACCCGTCAACTGATTGCAAAGTATCAGGCCACCGGAGACTACCCATCAATCAGGACAACAGGAAAACTATAATTCAATATCAAGATTTTTACCGGGAGCAATTTCAAAATTCCTGATTTTCAAAATAACCTTATCCCTGGCATCGATCGTTAAGGTCATTTTTTCCTTCAGAAAAATCTTCTTAACCCCTGTCCCGGAATTCTCTTCAATATCAAAACTGATCCCGGATTGATTGGCCAGTTCAATCTTGTCTCCTTTCCGCGAACACTTTACACAGGCCAGGAATAAGGGGCGGAGCCATTTTTCATTTCCCCTGACCATCTGGCCCACAAATGATGCGGTTCGTCCCTCAACCAGAGCTTCTTTTACTCCTTCCAGAGTCCTTTCTTTAGCAAACACAAGAGTCATTGGCCTGTGAGAATTTACCAGATCATAATCATGTCGGATGCGATAATGATTATCTGTATTCGAAAATATGGTCAGATTTTTAGCCAGGGCCCATTCAAAAGCTTTTGGATAATATTTCGTATGGTTATAAATTTCAATCCCATTCAACATCTTGTGATCATACAGCCAGGTATGGATGTCAAACCATTTCGATACCACCGGATTTTGTGACCTTAATCCGGGATGATTCCAGACAATAAAACCTCCCTGACGTTTGGCTTCACTGACCGCTTCCTTAAAGTCATTTTTATCGAGTGCATCGGCATCGGTAATAAACAGGGCGTTAAAATGGCCCGGCGGGATAGCCCGGTTAATCTCCGTTCCTTTCACTAAAAGGATGTTTTTCTTCAAAGCATAGGATTTCGTAATCTCATAGGAACGGTTATGATCTCTCGGAATAAGCTTCAATATTTTCCGGTATTCTATATGATCAGTGATAGCAATCACATCAAGCCCCTCCTCAACGGCTTCGTCCACCCTTACGGTGGGCCAGACTTTCCCGTCTGAAAATTCGGTGTGCAAATGAAAATCTCCTTTAAGGGTAACATACCCGGGAATATCGGGGATGTAAACCTTTTTCACGTTGACTTCAGCGCAGCCATACAAAAACAATATGAAAAAAGAAAATATGAGAACTTTCATAATTTTTATTTTCAAATATTGGTTTAAAAGTATAAACTCTTTATGACATTTTAAAATTCACGCCGGCCCCAGAATAATTACACTAAACATTTATAATCAATGTTTTAAAATTTTATCATTCTTTATATACAAAGACATTTGAAAGTTAAGCGCCATGATTTATTTAATTAAGTTCCAATGTCGTTTAGTTAAGGAAAATCAGAACACAGATGACACAGATGTTACGGATGAACACGGATTTTTTAAATTGTAAATTGATGATATTTTAGATATACGTCAATGAAAACAGATCCTCACAGATCATCTTCGATGAATTAGATAGCCACAGATTTGGAAGCAATGATCTGTGAAGATTTTGTCTCATCGAAGATGATCTGTGAAAATCTTTAATTTATTTCTTATTTATTTAATTGTAAAATCTGTGGAAATCAGTTAGATCAGTGTCATCAGTGTTCCAATCCAATTTGATTCTCTTAACTAAACGACATTGAATTAAGTTAATTTAAGTTTTTATTATTGATTTTAAAATTTTATATCTTGCAGCGATTTAACTCACAGATTATGAAAAAAAGAATACTGTTATCCTGGTTCCTGGTTATGCTGGCTATTTGTACCTACAGCCAGAAAGCCAAAAAGATCAATATTCCGGATATCCCGGGATATCTTACGCTGAAAGGAGATTTCCATATCCACACGGTTTTTTCTGATGGTCTGGTCTGGCCCACCTTACGGGTGGATGAAGCAGTTAATGAAGGATTGGACGTCATAGCATCGACAGATCATCTTGAATTCCGACCCCACAAGCAAGATATTTCCGTTGATCTGAACCGATCTTATGATATCGAAAAACCTTATGCCGAAAAAAGGAACATTTTACTTGTCAAAGGGATAGAGATTACAAGAGGCATGCCACCCGGACATTTCAATACGCTGTTTATTACTGATGCAAATGCCTTGGCAAAGGAAGATTTCAAGGAAGCAATCAAGGAGGCCAAAAGTCAGGGAGCATTTATTCTTTGGAACCATCCTGGATGGAAAGCTCAGCAACCTGATACCACACGTTGGCTGGATATCCATACCTGGCTATATGAGAATGGATTAATGAATGGTATTGAAATATATAATGACAAGGAGTATTACGCCATCGCATTCGGTTGGGATCTGCAAAAGAATTTAACAGTTTTTGCAAATACTGACAGCCATGAGCCTATTTCCATGACTTATGATCTTGTAAATTCTCACCGGCCGATGACTCTTGTATTTGCCAAGGAAAGATCCCTGGAGGGAGTAAAAGAAGCTCTCTTCAAAGGTCAGACAGCAACCTATACCGATGATATGGTGAGAGGGAAAGAGGAGTGGATTAAACCGCTTTTCAATTCTTGCGTGAACATTACCCGAAAAGGTAAAAAAGTTACAATCAGCAACAAATCCGGTCTGGTATTCGATCTGGAAGATAACTCCGGGACTGTTCAACATTTGGAACAAAATGGTACTTCGACCTTCTATTGCGATAAACCATTGATGGTCAAAGTAAAGAATTTCGAAATAGCTCCGGGAAAAAATTTACAGATTGTGGTGAACTAAGAGCTATAATTTGAAAGAGTCGGCAAAAACTTCTGGAACTTAATGTTCGGAAGGTTTTGAAAAAAGTTTTATGAAATTCGTTTCATAAAACTTTTTTCGTTTACGGTCACTTTTCCAAAGCCTTCTTGGGCATGTAAACTAATAATCTGAATCCGATTTAAGTCTACCTCATAGGTCATACAATAGGTTTTATCACTTGGATTGATGTAAGAGAGGAATTGACAACTTAATCTTTGGGTAAACCTCACTAGAGCATGATGGACAGCATAAAAACACCTTGTTCCCTGAAATGGACGGGACTTATTTCTAAAAAATTGAATTCCATCAATTAAATATCAGAACTTTACAATTGAAAAATTAGAGAATTCCAGTTTCACCGGACAACAGTGTTAATTAATCAAAAAATGATTCGGATCAGCAAATTACATTTTTAAATACTTCTTTGTAAGAAATTATTCAAAAGCGATACCTTATTAGAACCAAATCGATCATGAAATTACAATGAAAGAGGATTTTCTTGAAATATTATCAAATTATCAAGGCATTATTCACAAAGTCAATCTAATCTATTTTCGAAATAGAACAGACCGAGAAGATAATTTTCAGGAAATTGTATACCAACTTTGGAAATCATTCCCGGACTTGCAAAATAGAAAGAGTATAGGCTCATGGATGTACGCAGTTTCAATAAATACATCAATCTCTAAGTTAAAGAGAAACAATCAACTAGAATATCATGATGTTTTACCTGAATCACCAGATGTGGCTGATTCTTTTGAAGAAATATCATTAAATGAGAATGTCAGATTACTCATGAAGGCTATTTATCAATTAAACGAAATCGACAAATCAATAATGTTATTGTATCTTGAAGAAAAAAGCTATAATGAGATCTCCGAAATAATCGGAATATCGGAATCAAATGTTGGAGTCAAGATCAACAGGGCAAAAAAAATTTTAAAAGAAATTTTAAATCATTTAGACCATGAATGAAAAGGATTTACAAAATATATGGAATAAGATTGATTCGGAAATAGAATTTAAATCAAAAGATGACCTGAATCAATTACTTAACGCCAAAGTAAAGAAAAGCATTAATTTGTATATATACCATCTTGCTTTTTCAGCCCTGACAAGTCTTGGGTTCATCACTTATTTAATCATCACCATGACAAATCGATGGAACGACTTGCTTTACAGGTTAAATAATTTATTACTTACTTTCTGCACTTTATTGGCCTTGACAAGTTCTATCTGGTCCATCTATAACTTAAAAAACAATAGATCCAATTTACCATTAAAAGAATGGCTTAAATTTAAAATAGAAATGTTATCGAAAAGAACATCCAATAAAACAGTTTACTATCTCTTACCCTTTTTTTTTATTCTTACTTTTTTATCAATACATGTGTATTATGAACATAGCTCATTAATAGAAGTCATCAAAAATAAAGTATCCATTTTTGGCCTAACATTCGGATTTATAACCGGCTTGATTGTGAGTCTTGTAGTTGTAATTAAAATCAGACAGAAGCAACGCAATAATCTTAAATACCTTGAAAACTTATATAAACAAATTTGTTATTCAAATTTATAATCTGTCTGGCCCTTTTTAAATAAATCAAGATGAAAAAACTAATTGTTATTTTAATTATCGTAGGTCTCAGCATTTGTGCCTCTGGTTCTGAAATTATTAAAGTCCGGCTTTCGGATGGCGAAACAATTGACGGTAAACTGGTACTGCCAAAAGACAGCAGCAATGTTCAGATGATCGTGATATTTGTTCACGGTACCGGGCCCAACACTTATCTGAATAAGCGGAAAATCGGCAATATCGAGTTTAATTATTTCGACCTGTTCGCAGATGAGTTTACTAGAAGGGGAATCGGCTTTTTTACTTACAACCGGCGCGGAGTGGAAATTAGCGACAAGCCCCCAATGTATGATATCATAGATTCTATCAAATATGCAAAATACCTGCCGTCAACAGAAGTCGTGGATATTGAGTCTATCATATCGTGTTTAAGAAAAGATTCCCGGCTTAAACAATCCAAAATCGCATTATTGGGCGCGAGTGAAGGAACAATTATCGCATCCATGGTTGCAGACAGAAGGGCTGAAAGAGTGGATGCACTGTTATTGTTTGGCTATGCCAATGAGAACCTCTTTGATATCATCAAATGGCAATTTTCAGGTGTTTCTTCAATTATAAACCTTAGAAAATTCTTTGATGTAAACAAAGACAATATCATTAGCAGGGAGGAATATGAATCAACAGATTCAATGGCTGTCATTGGTAGGACTAAAGTCCTTAAAAATGTTTCTTTTGACGCACTTGATGTTGTAAAAGACAATACTCTTGACTTCCGAGATTTTGCATCCAAGACGGCTAACTATTACGAATATCTTCTAAAAATGATCGATTCAGGAAATGATGCCTGGATATGGAAAAATTATTTTAAAGTAACCAGCAGATGGCTTAAAGAACACTTTCAGCTTGAAGCCAACAAAACTAGGTTACTAAGGATTGATATTCCAATTTATATATTTCATGGCATTGATGATAGCAATGTGCCCATTGATGGGGTCTACGATATTCAATCCAAATTTAAAGAAGCAAATAAAACAAACCTAAAATGTTTCTTCTATGAAGGGCATAATCACGACCTTAATTATCTGGACTGGCCTCTCAAACATCATATTTCCAATGGTTTAAATTCAATTTTTAACACATCTGAATTACTCTTGAAATAATCTCCGATGTGCCATTAAAAGATTTAATCGTTAGCAAATAAAATTTTTGATCGGAAAAATGAATGAACTTCTTATTTATTTCACTGCACAACCAGTAAAAATTATATCTGATGGATTACAAAGAACTTCATCAGACTTGTTTTTCGCGCCATTTACCTTTATAAAGGTAGAGTAGAGATAAAGTTCCGAGAATTGAGCTGTAAACAAATTCAGAGGTCCAGACCAATTCAATTTTCAGATTAAGCCGAACAGCCAGGTACCAGGCATAAACCAGATAAACCGTTAAAGTAAAAGCTTCTATAAAAAAGGAGATGTTTGTATTTGCTGTTCCCAATACTACGTTGAAAAGAATGCTCACCAGTGCAAAGAAAAAAAGAGCTACAATTATCAGGTAAAAAGAAGGGATTGTTGCCTCAATCAGGCTTTGGTTATTGGTGTAGAGTGAAATAATGTCTTTAGGAAAAATTCCGGCTGCGGTTAAAACGATAAACATTGAGATCACACAAAATGCAACCATCTTCTTTGCGATCGGAATAACCATTTCGGGGTTTCCTTTTCCCATGGAATTGCTAACCAAAGTGTTGGTAACAGAACAAAGGGCCCAGCCGGGAATCATCAGTAAAAGATAAATGCTTCGGATAATATTGGAAACAGCAAGAGGCCTCTCTCCCATCTTTTCAATAAACATAAAAAAGACGAACCAACTGCCGAGGGAAAGCACCATCTGCATCATAACAAAAACGGAAATCCCTAATGTATTTTTGATAATGATCAATTCAGGTTTAACCCATTTAAACAGGGCAAATTCTTTCACTCTTGGATTCCCGATTGTCACAATTAGGAAATAGATGGTGGCACTGGCCTCTGATATGGCCGATGCTATAGCCGCTCCCGCAATTCCCATCCGGGGAAATCCCCAATGGCCAAAAATCATGGCATAGTCCAATCCAACATTTAAAAAGGCCATAATAGCAGAACTGATGCTAAGATGGCGGGTATAAGCAATCCCTGTATAAAAGGATCTAAAAAGCAACCCTATGGCAGAAAAAAACAATCCTGTAACCCTGTATTTCAAATAGATCGAACTAGCATCGAATATAGGTTGAGAGGACATAAAGGGTTTTAACACAGAGGATCCATAGAAAAAAACCAGTACTGAAATCATAAGGGAGGTTAAGCCAAGAAAATAGAGACTGTTCTCAAATATTCTGCCTATGGCCGGGAAATTTCCTTCTCCATGACGACGAGCAATCAGGATCTGTACCCCGATGGTAAATCCAAATCCAACCATATAAAGAGTTGTATAAAATAAGCCCCCGATAGCAGATCCACCCAATTCAACTTCTCCCAGATGGCCTAAAAACGCAGTATCTGTGACATTTACCACATTCTGCGCTGCCAGGCTCAACATGATAGGCCAGGCAATACTCCATATCGTACGTGTGGAAGGGGGAGTCATGAAACATTCAGATTAGATCTTATAAAAATATAATAATTAACTGACGCACCCACAAAGGTGTTTTGGAAACTTTTCTTTCATAATTAACGAAGAACTGTAAACGTTGTTCTTATCATTTACTTCTCCCCGGGAGAAAAGCCGGACGGGAGGATAAAAAGCTGTTCTTACTTGTGAAGCAACATGCCGGGTTTGCAATAGTAGAAAAGGTATGATTATAGCAAAAGTATAATTGCTTATTTCAGTCGAAAAGTATACCAGTAGTTCAATCCAAAAGTATACCATTTTTAAATAAATAAAAAGGCAGTACTCTTGTGATCGGGGTACCCCGATCACAAGAGTACTGGAGCCCGGATTTGT
>Ga0183095_10692_pt1 | contig 51714 bp, 49 predicted proteins | sample BioMet4_FD_130346 | JGI IMG/M metagenome (GOLD analysis project Ga0183095, IMG submission 130346) | Microbial communities from bioreactor (seeded with sewage sludge) at LBNL, California, USA - Biofuel metagenome 4 (v2) (version 3) | ecosystem: Engineered > Bioreactor > Anaerobic > Unclassified ...
AGCGGTTCCGGCGGTGGGTCAGGTAGTGGTGGTGGCAGCGGTTCGGGAGGCGGCAGTGGTTCGGGCGGTGGTGGATCAGGCTCGGGCGGAGGCGGCAGTGGATCTGGTGGTGGCGGCGGGGGCGGATCGGAATCAAGCAGCGGCGGGGGCGACAGTTCGTCGTCGTCCGACTGCTTCTGGGCGGTCTTCGCGATCTGCAAAAAGTTCATCAGTCAGTTGACCGGCAAGTACACCGATTGCAACAGTCAGGCGATGATCTGCCAGTGCTGCAACGATGTGGTTTCAACCATGACCGCAATGGGCGATATTCCGCTGAATGGAACGACGCTTTTACTTGGTGTCGAAGAGTATAGCGTGATACAACTTTCGGCGAGCTATCCGAGTTATTTCGATGCGGCGTCAAATGAAAGCGAAACTAAATATGCGCAGGCGGCGGCGGATGCGTGTTGTCCGAAATTGCTGGCGCACGTGGTCAGCCCGATCGGCTGCGTCTGGTCGCCGGCGTTCAATTCGCTGGCAGCCAATGAAGCGACGGTGGATTACGAATGTCTGATCGACAGTGAGGCCCAAGCGGCGGCTTACGACTGGAAAGGCGGATGTACCGAACAGCAATTCGAGCGGAAAGTAATTGTCGGGCCGTGTTGCGTGTATCCGGACGGCGATGGCGTGCCGGACTCTTATAAACAGAGTTGGAGTACGGCAAATAGCAGTTCGCTCCTGCGTTGCTGGCAGTCGTACAACGTTACCACGACGGACTATTACAATGGCGAGTCCTGGACTTGGACGGATTGCGGCGTGACGTATACCGACCGCTGCGGTGCGTTCACCGGAACCTATTACAGTTGCGATTATTACAACAGCGATGAAGGAACGCTGGTTCCGGTGGACATGGGGACGACCGATCTGTGGACGGTGCTGTATGCGCAAGTCGCGATTTCCTGCGCCAACTACAATTGCCAGGGGGACCCGGAAGTATGGACCGACAGTTATCACGGTTGGTGTTATGCCATCACCTGCTGCAAAAACTGCAACGGGTCCACGGTGATTACTTCGAATTATGAGATTTTGTCGGCGCAATCGGAGGAATGTTATTCCTGCGGCGACACCTGCCGTTGGTACTGCGGCGATTCTCAGACCAGTTGCTACGAGTGGCTGAATAATTGTGAATCGTACGGCGACTGTCCCTCGGAATGCCCGGAATCGTGCGGCTTCGAAGACTCGTCCTCTTCCGCAACCTAAACCTGCGCAGCGGAGTAAACGCACCCCGTCGTACGGGGCAAGGAGGTAAAAAGTGTTTAAACTCGATCATACCGTGGAACTGCCATCGGAACTCTTGGCACTGTTTGCCCAAGCAACGGACGGCCAGGTCGGCATGGAAAAGCTGATGGCAATCCTCAATAACTATGACGATCTGTTCGTGGTCGGCGGCGCGGTTACGCGACTGACCGCCGAACAGGTCGCCGCTTATGAACAGACCCATCGCGAAATGGTGAAAAAAGCGTTCATGTCGGGACGGCAATTTCATCGCGATCCGATGCTCTGGCTGGCTCGTACCGCCAAGCTATCAACCGCAATCAACACCATCTATCAGGAGGTGGCGGTCAAGCAGCAAAAAGGCAATTGCACCACCTGTGCCGTTAATCAGGCGGTGGCTCGCGTGATACCGTTGTTGACCGATTTCTGGAAGGCCAATCCAGACTCCAATGAGGCGGTGGAACTGCTCACTCCGGAATACGTCGAATATCTGAAAACCGGAGTGATCCCGGATAAAATTTTGAATGTAAAATTGCCAAAAGTCCTTCCGGGCCAACAGCAGAAGACGACGCCAGCACTTGCTTCCGCAACGACCAATACCGAACTGCAAAAGGATCGCCCGGCTTGTACCTTTTGTTTTCTGAAGCATCTCGGGTCGGCCATCATCTTGCTTAAAGAAGTGGCCTCCGGCTACACTCCAGACAAAAGACATCCGCACTTCGCCCTGGCACTCGCCCATCTGAGCGAAGCCGAGAACGAAATCATTGTGGCCGATTCCGCAACGGCCTCCGCTGTCCGCGAAGTACGATTATCCCTGACGGGTCAGGAGGGATAGAGGCCGGAGAAACGGGAACGGGGATTTCGTTCGCTCGCGAACGACCAGCGCTTGCCCGCTGGATCGGCCCCGGGTACGACCCGGTGCGGGATTTCTTTGCGGAATCGGGCGGAAATATCCGCTTCGATTCCGCAAAGGATGGCGCTTGGCTGACGCCTGGGACAATGCTCATGAATGCACACCCAACGTTGTTTCGTGATTCGAACGCGACACCCATTATCTCAATCGGTAGGCCAGCCTTGGCGTGGCTGGCCTTTTTCGACCACTTCCGGCTCCCGCCGGGGTCGAAAAGCTGACGCCCCAGACAACCTGCTTTTACTACGCAACGTCAGTTGGAATTTTTATGTGCCAGGAGGACAAATGATAAACAATCAATCATTGGCAAATGCGATTTTCGAGTTGACTTCAGTGATGCCAGTCAGAACGGAGCCGCATTTTTCGCAGAAAAAAGAAGTTGCCCCGGAAATCCGCCGGGCCATTCTGCGGCTGGAAAGTTTTCTGCGGTATTTCAGTAAAATGGTGACCGCTCCGGATGCGGCGACATTACTGGTTGCGGTCGATAAATTGCAGTCACAATACCGAGTAATGAGCGAACCGCCGGCATCGGTAATGGCAAAAAGCGAAACTACTATCGACGACCCTCTGGTGGTTGATATCGTGATTCCGTTTCGGGCGGGCGTTTCGAAGCATAACGAACAGGAATTGCGCTTTGCGTTGCGCTCGATTGAGCGGCATCTGCAAGGGTATCGCAATATCATCGTGGTCACGAATTCACCGCCGGAATGGTTGCAAAAGGTGACGGTGATTTCGGTCTCGGACGATTCGCGGAAAAACATCAATCTGTTCCGCAAACGGATTGCCGCCGCCGAGGCGTCCGATGCCGATTACAACCTCTACTGGTGCGACGATTATGTGCTGCTGCGCGATTTGCGAGCCTCAATGATTTCCGCGTTGACCTGCGGACGCGACATGGCCTCGTATGCCGGGGATAAAGTTTGGCATCAGTGTCTGCGGGCGACCGCCGCGGCGCTCAACGCTCACGGTAAAACAGCGCTGCATTGCGAGAGCCACACGCCCAGCTTGACGGATCGAAAGAAATTTCTGGAACTTGCCGAAGTGTTCAAAGTCGAGCGCGAAACCGAACCCGGCCTGACGGTTTGCGGACTATATCACAACTACTACGGCAGTCCGATGTTACCGATGGACAAATTCAAAGCCACCTTCGAGAACGATGCCGGAGGAGTTGAAAAAGTGGCCGCGCAATGTGCCGGAAAAATCTTTCTCGGCTACAACGATTCCGGCTTCGAATCCGGCGTTCTGGAATATCTCTCGCAACTATTTCCAACGCCGTCTCGTTTCGAATCTCTCTAAAATCGCTGGCGATTTTGGGCGCACTCCTTGCCGGAATCCGAGCGGATTTATCCGCCGGATTCCGGCAAGAAATAACGCACCGGCGCGTCGCCGGGCGCGATCCAGCGGCGAACACGCTGGCCGCTCGAAGAGCGGAACTTTCCCCTTTTACTTTTGAGGTAACTATGCAATCTTTGCCGATTTATCTGAATGTTGACGGCCACGTGGCTACCCCGGTCGATGCTTATAATGCCGTCAGGAGTACGCCGCCGGCGCTGATGCGCGGAGTCCGGGCGTTGCTGTGCCTGCGCCTCGTGGATGACGAAGGAAATCCGGACGATACCGGGATTGCTGCGCTGGTCGGCTGGGAATTTGTCTTGGCGGGCGACTGGGACACGGATACCGATCCGGAAATCCGGGTGACGTCCGGAATCGCGGTGGTATCGACTACGGTCGGAACCAATACTTTCAACGAAATTCAGATTCCGTTGACGGAACTGAACACCGAGGAACTGATCAGCAAACTGGGCAACAGCGCCAGCGTCGATCTGGGGGCGGAACTGGTGGGATTCGAGGAAGGTGAGACCGATCCGGGCTTTCTGATTCAGTTCACGATGCGGGTGTACAATCGCCGTTCGACGGCGGGAACCGGGACGCCGACTCCGGTCGATGACGGCCTCTATTCCGCGGTTCAGATCGACAGCCTGCTGGCGGCGTATTATACCAGCGTCCAGGTCGATGCCAAGCTGAGCGGCTACGCCCTGTCCACGCACAATCACGATGGCGTTTATGCCACCGCAGTTCACTCCCATGCCATCGGCGACGTTACCGGACTACTGGCTGAACTCGACGCGAAAGCGTCTGCGGCAACGGTGGAAACCCATCTTGGCAATACCGAAAATCCGCATGCGGTAACAGCCTCGCAAATCGGCCTCGATCAGGTGAATAATACTTCCGACGTCGACAAACCGGTTTCGACCGCGATGCAGGCAGCCTTGGACGGCAAGGCCGACATCGATCACAACCATGATGCCGCGTATGCCGCGAAAAGTTCCGAACATACTCATGACAATTTGACCGTGCTGAACAAGTTTTCGGAGAACAGTTCCGGGCAGCCGCTGTACGACGGCGAGAGCATCGGCGGCGGCGAAACTTCCTCCGGGAGCGCCTGGTTGAGTTCGGATTTTTTCGTCGTTAACCCCGGAATCGCGAAGTCGGCAGCCATCGGCGGCGGCGGCAGTTTTACCGGGGGACTGACCGGCATCGCCGATTACGCCATCGCATTGCCGCAGAATTTTTTAACCTCGACTTACCAACTTTTCTAATCCCGGCGAAGCCGGAAAGAGATGCGGAGCATCTCAGCGGGACCGGCACTTTGCCGGGCCGGATCCAGCGCGGAATCGCTGGGCGCCCAACGGGCGAAATCCAAAACCAGGGAGCAATTATGACATTACGTATCGGCAGTATGGATTACAGCATGTACTATGTGGATCCGTCGATTGAGACGGCGGGGGATGGAAGCACCCCGGAAACGGCCTTGGCGGATTTGCCGACGCTGGAAAATATCGCGGACAAAACCTGCTTTATCATCCGGCGGACAGCGGCGGACTACGCCTGTCAGCATGTCTACGGTGAAACTTCCACGGTTCAGAATCTGGTCTTTTGGGGAATGCCGCCGAGCAGCGATCCGACCTATCAACTGATGCCGGCGGCGGCGCAGACCGCCTGGGGCGCGGATACCGCCGATTACGCGCAGATTAAAATCACCGGCAATCAGCTGCTGAACCTGACCTCGCTGAACAACCTGCGCTGTTGCGGCATCCGCTTTTTCCGGGCGGATTCGGTGACGACCGACGCTTATTTCTTCCAAGTCAACGACAGTTCCAATGCCAATGTCAGTTTCCGGAAGTGCAAGTTCACCCACGCCGTCGGTGATCTCAACGCGTATGCCGACGTCGTTCCCACCAACTATTACAGCCGTTATGTTTATATCGACGGCATCAACAGTTTCGAGTGTGTCGACTGCGAGATTCACCATGCCAACGCCGACGATCATTTCAGCATCCGGGTGCGCAATGCCATGTTCGCGGTGTGCTGCGGCAACGTCAGTTACGCAACCACCGGGCGCGGCTATGTGATTTATCTCTGCGCCGACACGTCGTATCGCGGCAGCATCATCCGTTGCAACAACAACAAGTTCTATTATTACGGCAACGGCGCTCAGACTAACAGCAGTTACATTCCGGGCATGCTCTATACCGGCTGCGCCCGGCGCGTCGAAGTCAAAGGACTGACGCTGACCTATGCCGGCACGCTGGGCACTTACAGCAACACCTTGTATTGCGATCGGTATATCGTGCTGATTCAGAACTGTTACCAGTACGACATCGCGGATATTTCGCTCGATCTCGGTAAGTGCTGGTACTTTGCCGGCACCCAGGCGGCGCTGTGCATCAGTCCGGCGGAAACCACCGACAACAACGATTACCTGAATTCGGTCAAAAATCTGACTCTTCAGGCGGCGGAGTCGGACGGCTTCGGCAGCTATAACAACTACGATGCCGCGGACAACATCGATGACGATTCCTGGCCGTTGCGGCTGGCGCTGCCTTACGGCACTCAGCATGCGGCGGTGGTCGATACGGTGACGGTCAACAATCCGCGCGGCAAAGCGGCCTATTTTTCCGGATGCAACGCCAAGAACATCAATCTGAAAGGAACCGTCCGCGCCTACTGCTCGATTCTGTCGATTGCCACGTTGTCCACCTGGTTTCCCGGCCGGGCGGTCTATGCGGCCACCGGCGCCAACATTTACATCGGTACGGCGACCGTCAACAAAGAAAACGAAAGTTATGAATACGACGACGATCCGCTGGTGATTTCCACGCCGTACGAAACTACCGGGACAGTCTATGTGGCCGAGGCCAACTCGGTGGTGTTCGGCAGTACGCTGTCGAGCAGCAGCGACCATTCCAACGCCGAAGAATTCATCGGCGTCGGCAGTCAGATCGACGCCGGCAATTTCCGGCTGCGGACCAGCAACTATCTCTGTCAGACTTGGAACGTCAACCGGACCGGCGGAGCAACCGCTTGCCTCAAACTCGAAGGTTCGGCCAACTCCGGTTCCGCCACGTTCATGGGCATCGGGCGCTATCCCTATCAGGGCATCGAGGTCACGCCGACAGCGACCGGAGTCCATCTTGCCCGCATTTATGTTGCGGCCAAAGGATTCAGCAGCAGCGAAGATCTGGCCGACAAAACTCAGGTTGAAATCGAAGTTCCCGACGCCGACGGACGGGCGAAAGTGTACCGCAGCAATCTCTGCGGCGTCTGGAACGACGATGCCGACAGTGTGTGGAACAACGACAGCGACCTGACGCAATACGTGCTGGAAATTCCGGTCGACATCGAGACGACGGACGCCGTCCAGTTCCGGATTTTCTACAACTATTACAGCGCCTCCGGGTTCCTCTACATCGATCCGGCGGTGACGCTCACCGCGATCGTCTGAAAAACAATCCGCGAAGCGGTAAAATCGCACCGGCTCGCAGCCGGTCGCCTCCGCCGGCGATAGAAGCGGTCGCCAAAGGCGAAATCTTTTTCCCATTCCTTAACCCCTCAAAAGGAGGATTCATTATGCCCCAAACTCACGTTCTCAATCTCAAACGCGACCCGATTGACCGGCGCGACCTGATGCTCGGCATCGAGCGTCTGGCGGCGGGAACCCGGCCGAAAAGCGTCGACTTGCGATCCGAATTGCCGGAAGTCTGGAATCAGGGCAACGTCGGCAGCTGCTTCGCCCATGCGGGTGCGGCCTGCCAAGCACATCAGGTGTTCAAGGAAAGCGGCGAAATTATTACGCCGTCGCGCCTTTGCCTCGCGGTCACCACTCGCAGCGACGAGGAATCGCTCGACGTCGACGAAGGCGCCTCGCTGCGCGGAACGGTCAAGGCGATGGCGCGTTACGGAGTACCGCCGGAAACCCTCTGGCCGTATGACGTCAGCAAGTATTTCGAGTTGCCGCCGTCTTCTGTTTTAGCCCAGGCGGAGAAATGGCAGGCGCTCAAATACTACCGCATCCCGGTCGGACGGCATGCGCCGGAACTGTTCCGTCGGGCGCTGGCCGCCGGATTCATCGTCATGTTCGGCGCGGCGCTATACGATTCGTTCGAAGCCGATGAAGTCGCTAAATCCGGGCGCGTTCCCATGCCGGACCTTACGGCGGAAACCCTGCTCGGCGGTCATGCCATGGCGGCGGTCGGCTATGACGTTGATCTTCTCGTGCGTAACTCCTGGGGGCCGGAATGGGGTGAAGGCGGCTACTGCCGTATGCCGGACGCCTATTTCGCCGACCCCGATCTGCTCTGGGATGCCTGGGTAGTTTCGCTCACCGAAATCGGTCAATAATCAATCAAAAAAGGAAAACGTTATGTCTGCAAAATTCATTGCTCTTATGTTCGGAATCGGCACCCTGGTCCTGCTGTTGACCGGCTGCGAAACCAAGACGATCAATTACACCAAAACCACCGACCCGGCGGGAAATATCACCGAAAATACCGTAACCACGCTGAAAGGTTCGATCTGGCGCAATAAAGTAGTCGCCGGCTCAGGCAGCGTTCAGGCGCTGAAAATCGAGTCCTCCGGCGGTTCCGAGACCGCCACGGCACTCCCGAATTGCATCATCGGCGGAGCCAACAACGCGGTCGCCGGCGTGCCGATCGAAAATACCCAGCCGGTGATGGCTTATTCGAAATCGGTGTCGCTGTTCGGCAGTTTGACCAGCGCCTCGGCCGCCGGGGTCAGTTACGTCTACATCGGCACGCCCGGCGAGACCGCCGAGCAAACGGTACTTCGGGTGAACTCGCTCAAAAACATGGCAACTTCGGAATCAGACTCGACTTCGACCGATTCCAGTACGTCGGATTCGAAGACCAATCTGAAGGTTCAGGCGAAAGCGCCTGCGGCAGCTCAGACCATTACCGCGACTGTCGTTGCAGTTCATGATGGCGACGGCACCCTGAAATGTGCGTGCCCCGATGGCGTCACTCGGACGGTCCGTCTGTACGGCATCGACGCCCCGGAGCTCAAGCAGGTGCACGGTCCCGAATCCCGCGCCGCGCTTGCCGCGATGGCGCTCAATAAGACGGTGGCGTTGACGATTCCGGCAGGAACGCACGACGCCCATGGCCGTACCGTTGCCAAGCTCACCGTCGATGGTATCGATGTGAATCTGGCGCTGGTCAAAACGGGCAATGCGTGGGCCTATTCGGAATACCTGTCGGCAGCCGACAAGCCCATCTATCTGGCGGCGCAGAAAACCGCCCAAGAGGCCAAACTCGGTCTCTGGTCGCAGCCCAATCCCCAGGAGCCCTGGCTCTGGCGGAAAGCCAACTAACCTAACCCAAGGAGACCTCTATGTCGAAAGTAAAAGAAGTGAAAAAGCTGCTGAAACTGGTCGAAAAGTACGATCTGGAAGGCCGCGAAATCCTGAAGAAATACACCCCGACGAAACTGGCTAAAATCTATAACGGCATCGGTCCGGACGCATTCCCCGAATGGTTGCGCGACGTGATCACCGACCTGCATCCCTCCCTGGCGATTGTGGCGCTAATCCACGATGCGGAGTGGTACGAAAGTGACAACACCGAGGCGAGTTTTACCGTCTCGAACGACCGCTTCCGCCGCAACGGCTATAAGGTTGCCAAGGCCGAGTACGGCTGGTGGAATCCGGCGCGGTATTTCGTGATGATCGACGCCCGAAAGTTTGCCTGGGCCTGCCAGGAGTTCGGCTGGGGTGCATGGCTCACCGACGGCATTGTCGCTCCGATTGGCGGCAGAAAAAAATAACCCATCGTCGCCGCCGGGCAAAAACGCCCGGCGGCAGTCGGTTATTATAAAAAAAAATTGACATTTAACAGATAAAGGGTTATCTTTTAATTAGAAAAACAAACACTAAGAGATAAGATAATGGCCGTTATAAAAAATAACATTCAGAGTCTGCTACCGCCGTCTCCGGAAGAGCTGATGCCGGATTTGGCTCGCAAGGCGAAAGCGCTACGATTGGCGGCAAACCTGACACAGAGTGGACTGGCTTCTCGTTCCGGCGTGAGTCTGGGGACGATCAAACATTTTGAGCGAACCGGCGAAGTTTCGTTAAAATCGTTGCTGAACATTGCCTTGGCGCTGCATCGGCTGGAAGATTTCGAGGCGGTGTTCCGTGCTTCCGATGTACCACAGACGCTGTTTACGGAAGAAAAAAGAACGGTGCGTCAACGAGGACGGTTGAAATGAAGCTCAAGGTTTTTCTCCATGCTTACGGAGTACGTCATTTTGTCGGACTTCTGGCGGAAGAAGGTAACCGCATCTTTTTTGAATACAGCCCGGAATTTCTGCAATCCGGCATTGAGCTTTCGCCTTTTCAGTTGCCGTTGCGTCCTGGCGTTTTCGAAGATAAAAAACGTACTTTTGATGGGCTTTTCGGCCTTTTTAACGACAGTTTGCCGGACGGCTGGGGATGTTTGCTGCTGGACCGAATGCTCCGTAAAAAAGGCTTGGCCTATCATCAAATCACACCGCTGAACCGGCTTTCGCTGGTCGGACGCAATCCGATGGGGGCACTGGAATATGAACCGGCGGAAAATGGGCCGGATCATGACGGCTATGTCGAACTGGATGCGCTTTCCGGGGAAATCGGCAAGGTCTTAGCTGGGGAAAATTCCGAAGTATTGGATGAACTGCTGAAACTTAACGGGTCGTCCGGCGGGGCTCGCCCCAAGATCGCCGCGCTGGTGTCGCCGGATAAAAAGCAGGTCATTCATGGAACCGCAACTACGCCCGTTGGATTCTCTCCCTGGATCATAAAATTTTCGGAATCGATGGACGGCAAGGACAGCGGCGTCATGGAATATCTCTATTCCCTGATGGCTCACCAGGCTGGCATCGACATGCCGGAAACGTTTCTGTTTCCGTCCAAAACCTGCCGCGGCTACTTCGGCGTAAAACGCTTTGACCGTAACGGAGCGCTGAAAATTCATGTACATACGGCCTGCGGTCTGCTGCATGCATCGCATCGCATCGGCAGTATCGATTACGAAAATCTGCTGAAGTTGACCCAACGCCTGACCTGCAATCAGGCCGATGTGGCGAAACTGGTCCGCCTGATGATTTTCAACGTCAAAACCGGGAATCGCGACGACCACAGCAAAAACTTTTCCTTCCTGCTGACGGAAAATCGGGAATGGAGGCTTGCTCCTGCTTATGACCTTACGCCGTCGGCCGGCATCAATGGGGAACAGACGTCCATGGTAAACGGCAAAGGCACCGGTATTACCGACGACGATTTGATTGCAACGGCGAAAACGGCCGGGATTTCTGAACGAAAAACTCGGAAAATGATTCAGGCCGTCAATGATGCCGTTGCCGCTCTCCCGGGTCTGAAAAAAGAGCACGGACTGAAGTCTTGAAGTATCGATAGCCATTTGCAGTCGGCAATAACTTTGCCATTACGATAATTTGATGTTGAAAATAACTAAAAATCATGTATTATTAACTTATAACGTAATTAAATAGTGTAATATGGTAACATGAAGAACCTTGATGAACCTCGGCTGTTTCAGGCATTGACGTTGCTTGATGAACTGCTCAGAATTAATCGAGCGCCTCGTTTTGAGTTGGTAATATGTGGCGGTTCCGCACTGATCGCTACCGGACTGGTTCATCGAACCACCAGGGATGTGGATATTGTGGCAATGCTCAAAGACGGCATGGTTCCATCGGATCCGGAGCCGTTACCCCCGGAACTCGAAAATGCGGCAAGAAAGGTTGCCGCCAGTCTCGGATTACCGACTGACTGGTTGAATTGCGGGCCCTGTGATTTATTTCGGATGGGTCTGCCGGGGGGATTTCTCGAACGTCTGGCACGAAGAGATATCGGTGCCAATCTAACGGTGTTTTTTATTGGAAGAACCGATCAGATTCATTTTAAACTGTATGCTTCGGTGGATCGAGGCGGTTATCATATTGAGGATCTATTGGCATTACAGCCCTCCGATGATGAACTTGTTGAAGCGGGAAAATGGTCGATGACGCATGATGTTTCCGATGGGTATAAAATGATGCTGAAAGAATTATTGCGAGAAATAAACCATGGCGACGCCGCAGACCGAATTTAGACACGAGCTGCTGGAGTCATTGCTCGACCTGCTGTGGCGGCAATGGTCGGCGCTTGGCGTAAGCGGTTATGGAAAATTGAAACATCCCGCCGTTGTTGACCCGGAGGCGTTATTGATTTTCAGTTGTTCGCTGGGACGTTACGATCAACGCTTGTTTGATGCCATGCTTGACTGGCTGGGAGAAAATGAACGGTTTGTCAGCATTCAGCGGTTGCGGGGCATTACGGAGAAGGAAGGTTTTGCCGGTGCCGATGTGTTATCCGCGCTTGCGGCGGTAATGGCGAAGAAAAACCCGACGCTCAAATGGAAGAAACTGGCGGAATCCGTTCTTCCTGACCAATCAAGTTCACAACCGCTGTTTTTTCTGAAAGACGGTACTTCAATGCCGGTGTTGGGGGCGGAAGACAAAACATTCAGTCGCTATGGCTACGCCAGAAGTCCGGTGGAAAATCACAACCGGGCATTGCCGTTTCCCACGCGAAAACCTGAAACTATGCTCCTGCAAATTCGCTCTATGTTCGGAATTGGAGCCAGGAGCGAAGCGTTGTTATACCTTATCCTCAATGAAAAGGGAACCATCAGCGAAATTGCCGCTGACAGCTATTACGCCTGGCGTTCGATTCAGGATGCACTCTATGAAATGGGACATTCCGGCTTGTTGCATTTTCCGGAGAGCAAGAAGGGCCGTTTTTATCGTATGGACGGCGCGCCGTGGCGAAAGCTGTTGCTGACACAAGATGAACCGAATATCCGATACCTATGCTGGCCGCCGCTGTTCCGTGCCTTGGAAATGATTTGGAAAATGGTCAGTGATCCGGTTTTTACAACGCTTTCTCCGCAGGGTTGCGCCGCTGCGCTTGGTGATTTGATGAAAAACGAGGTTAATGATCGTTTGGAACGGGCGAGATTGGGTCATTGGACGTTTGATAATAATATTACCGGGGATAACTTCCTCAATGCCTTCCAGGAATGGTTCAAATCGGTATGTCAGGAAATTCCGTAACGGTGATTGGAATTATTTTTACTTAAATAGTGTAATCGGCCTGCGATTATTTCTGATTTTCAGGTTCTTTGCGAAAGGCGTATTTGTGGCCGAATCCCTTACAGGCGGCAATAACTTTGTCATCGCCGGTTGACGTGACGTTGTCCGTTTCGACCAGGTCGTTGAAAATGAAGCGTTCAAGTTCCTGGAAGGTTTCCACAATATTCATTGTCCGTTGAAAGTCCAGATCTTTCAAGCAGGGATTGAGTTCCATAACAAAATTCAGATCGCGATTATCGCCTCGGTACTCTCGCAACAGAATGATCGGGCACTTGTACTTCAGATTGAATCCGGCCACTTCGGGCGGAACTTCGCCGTTGAACAAAGCCTTGACGGTACGCAGCGGGGAAAAATAGCTTCGGGCAAGTTTTTTCTCGTCCAACCCTTGTTCGGCCAAGATCGGATTCAGTGCTTCCAGAGAATAGCCGAACGTATTTTGACAGTGCCACAGGGGAATAATCTTTCCACAGAAAATCAGAATCATCGCTTCCAATTCCGGAGTTTCTTTCTCCGGACGGGTCATAATATCTCTGAGTTGACGGGTTCCGACCGGAAACGGATTACCATATCCGTAGCGTTTGAAGAACAGGTCGTTTTTGTCAATGAAAACAGTGGACTGTTCCCGAGTCCAGATATTGGCATCGGCCCCGTCCGTCAACGAATCGTAAAAATCATGAAATTTGCTGATAATTCTCATTTTCGCCTCGAGTTGTAACTATTATGCCTCGTAAATGGGAAAAGGTCAACTCGTCCGTGCCGGTTAATTTTACTTTTTCGTAAAAAACATCAATTGTGGATATAAGCTATTTATAATAAACAAGATAATGACTTTATTCAACTTGCTATAATCGTTTGCATCCTTTAACATGTACACAGGACCAGAAAGAAACACATAACCCCGAAAACGAGGGCAAAAAGATGAGCAAGAACGAAGCCTGCCGGAAGATCAGCAAGCACCAGCAGTACACCGCCGCCGATTACGCTTACCTGAATGGAAAAGGTTACTCGGACGCCGAAATTCTCGGAATTTGGGACCGGGATGCCAGGCTGGGCAAAGATCCCATCGAAAAGTTCGCGCCGATCCCGGATTTTGTCGGTTGGTTGAACGGCAAAAACGTGGAGGCCTGATCATGAAGCAGGATGTTCGTCGCGAAGGAACGATGCATGAAGCAGGCATAACCGACTAATCAGGCGGGGATTAAAACCTTGAAACAGTTTTGATCCCCGCTTGAATAGTTGACCTTTCAGCGACAATTATATGCCACCGTAAAATCTGGAAAGGACTTACGGGACTGGGGAGCACGATTGGAGAAATTCAGCCGCGCTCCCCGCCTCATTTTATAACCCGGTTTTCCGACTCCATCCATAACGATTGATTTAGTGTGCATCCGCGCCGGATTGCTCCGATTCATACCCTGCTTTTTGCCGATTCTGACGGAATACCGCGGACGGTATTTCATGGCCGTTTCCGCTCTCGTTTTGCAAAGCGTTTATTATTGTAAATACTTTAATATAAACATATTACAATCGTTGCTATTATCGCACACCGGATCAAACATATACACAGAAAGCGAGAGCGGTCAACACCAAACCGGAACAGCAACGGGAGAACGAAAATGACGACGATGAAAGAGATCAGATACGGCGTGGAAATCGAAACGATCAAGTTGGGACGCGAAGCCGCAGCCAAGGCGATCCAGAGCGTAGTCGGCGGTAGCGTCCGGTACGCCGGTGGCCCATACGACGCTTGGGAATGCCGCGCGGCCGACGGACGGTTTTGGCGGGCGGTCAACGATTCCAGCCTGACCGCGGCCCCCAGCCATCTTCGCGCCGAAGTGGTTACCCCGATTCTGAATTACGCCGATCTCGACACCTTGCAGGAAGTGATCCGGGTGTTGCACAAAGCTGGAGCCCGCCCCCACGCTTGTTGCGGAATTCACATTCACATTGACGGCGCCAACTTCGACGCCAAGAGCCTGAACAACCTTGCGAAAATCTGGTACAAGCAGGAAAACCTGATCATTGCCGCCCTCGGCACCAGCCAAGCCCGGTTGCAAAGCTACACCCGCCCGATGAATTCCGAATTTATCGAACGGATTGAACGGAAGCATCCCAAGACTCGCGAAGAATTTACCGAAGCATGGTACGGCTACCGCAACACCAGCCCCGAACATTACGATCGCAGTCGCTATACGACCCTCAATTTTCACAGTTTTGCCTTTCGCGGCTCGATTGAGTGCCGGGCGTTCGAAAGCACCCTCCACGCGGGGCGCATCAAGGCCTATGTCCAGTTCGTTTTGGCCCTTGGTGCCAAAGCCCTTAACAGCCGCGCTGCTTGCAGTAAAAAACGCGAATACAATCCCGCCACCGCGAAGTACGATTTCCGGGTTTTCGGGATTCTGAACCTCGGTCTGACCGGCGACGAATTCAAGAACACCCGGAAACACCTTCTCGCCAACCTTTCCGGTAGCGCGGCGTGGAAGAATGGACGCCCCGCGGTCAATGCCTAACCCAAACAGCCCCGGCGGAGCCGGAAAGAGATGCTAAGCATCTCCACCGCACCGGGTCGTACCCGGCCGCCGGAGGCAAAAAAAGGAGTTTAAGAAAATGAAAGTACGCATCAACGAAACCGATTTGAACGGCAAGCCAATCCATGATTCCGGCGAAGTTTTGACCGGAGAAACGCATCTCGACATTATTGACGGCATGAAAATGTCGCCGTTTACCGCCGGACTCGAACCGTTGGCTTACATGCGCGACGTGCTGGCCCGAAGCGGCGCGCACGACTTCGTATTGCCGGACGAACCCGAAGCGGCGGCAAAGGCCTTTCTGTTGAAACTGGCCGCAACTGGTCTGGTTCAGTTCATCGAGGACGATCCTTACCCGCCGCGCCTGATGGAAACCATACTGGCGATCCGGGACTCCGGTAAAACGAACATGCTGGATATTCCAACCGTGGTTTACTTTGCCCTTGAAAGCGGCGAGGACGAAGTCGCCAATTGGATCAATACCCATCACCGCGACTATGCCGAAATCATCATCAACGGACGCCCGGCCAACCATCCAACCTCCGAGGTGAAATAATGTGCGGACTTTGCGGCATAATTTTCGGTAAGAGCGTGAGGAGTCATGGTGAGTGCGCCAAACTCACTTCGGCGTTCACCCGGATGCTGGCCCTGAACGAAACGCGAGGCAAGGACGCGGTGGGAATGGCGGTAGTCCGCGATGACCGCGACTACTACCTGTTGAAGCGACCGGGACGGGCCATTTCGCTGATCGGTTTGCCGGAATACTTCGACCGACTGGAAATGGTCGACGACCACGCCACCTTGCTGATGGGCCATACCCGGTTGGCAACGGTGGGGCAGATCGAACGCATGGACAATGCTCAGCCGCTTCGCGCCGGATCCTGCCTGGGCACGGTTAACGGTACGATCACCAACGCCGACGAACTGTTCCGCAAGCACAAACTGCCCCGGTTCGCCGAGGTCGACAGCGAGCTGATCGTCCGCTTAGCGGACAAAAGCATCGTAGGAAGCGACATCGCCATCAAGCGGTTCATCCCGGCCTTGCGAACCTGCCACGGCCAGCTTAGCGCGGTGATCGTCAACCTTGGCAACCCCGGCCAAATTCTGCTGCTGAAAGGCAACCGCCCGCTGACCGCCTACTATCACAAAGATCTCAATGTGGTGGCATATTCGTCGGAAGCCCGGCATCTGGACCGAGCGTTAGCGGACATCGACGGCTGGTGCGATTTTGAACTCAAGACAATGACCTATGCGGTTTTCGACGCAGAAAATCTTCCGCATCCGAAGACCGGACCATTCACCTTTAACGCCCATCCGGGCAGGAGGTAAATCATGTGTAGCATACAATTGGCTGTCTACGGAACTTTGATGACGGGCTATCACAATTCCCATTTCTGTCGAAACGGAACCTGTGTTGAACCGATAACGATCTGCGGCCGGATTTACCGGCTGTCGCCAGGCTATCCGGCCCTGCTGGTTCCGGCGGGAAACATCATTGCCAAGGGGACGCATTCGCCGACGCATGATGCCCGAACGCAATACGACCACAACCTCGATCCTGTCGAATTCCACACCCCGGCCGGATGGTACGAGATTCGCGGTGAACTGGTGACTTTTGAGAACCCGGAAAGCATCATTCCCATCGACCGACCGGAGGGCGTGCCTCATTATTACGAAAGAGTCCTGCTGCCGGTCCGCAAGGTGCACAACGAAGTAACCACCGCCTGGGTTTACATCATGTACCGAGTCCCATGTGGTTCAGTTTTGTTGAAATCCGGCCATTGGCCCGAATAAAGCCATCCCAACATAAAGGAACAAACCATCATGAACGAAAATGAAATTCACGCCGGCAAAGACTACATCATCAAAGTCGGCCATAACGAGGTCAAAGTCAAGGTTCTGAACCATACCGGCCATAGCTGGATCGTCAAAACCGCTGGCGGCAAAATCATGCCGATCCAGATGGCCGACCGTTTTGTTCGGCAACTGAATGCCGAGCCGGAGCCGGTAGTACCAGCGACAGAGACCGCGGCACTCCAAGTTGCACCAACCGATGCGGTTACGGCAGCCACTGAGGCAACCATTCCATCGGAACCGGCAACGGTTCCGATTTCGGCAATCCCGGCCACTGAAGCCCCAGAACCAGAAAAAAAGCTCACCATGCTCGATGCGGCGGCAAAAGTTCTCGAAACCGCCAGGCATCCGATGACGGTCAAAGAAATTCTTGCTGCTATGGAAGAATCTGGACTCTGGAAGCCGGGAAAGGGTTTAACGCCGGCGAACAGCCTCGTGGCGGCAATTGGAATTGAGACGCGCCACAAGCCCAATCCCCGGTTCCTCAAAACCGCGCCGGGCAAGTTCGAATACGCCCGATAATTCGGAACAGAACCGGACTTCGACTTGCATAGCGGCACAGGCGGCGACACTATACGCATCGCCAGGCCCGTCAGAGAATGTGGAAGGATGAAATGGAGGCGGACATTTGTGCGCTTCGCCGCCGGGGAGACGATCATTCCCGGCGAACCGGTTGCAATATAATTGTTTCCAGATTATTTTATCAGGTTACTTTCAAGCAAGACTTTCATAAGGGGTACTGACGTGACGATGACCAAACGCGATCTGGTGGTAAAAATTGCCGGCAAAACCGGGATGATTCAAGAAGATGTGGCGAACATAGTCCAAGCGACTCTCGATTATCTGTCTGACGCCGTTGTCGCCGGAGATAAGGTTGAGTTGCGAGACTTCGGCGTCTTCGAATTGAAGGTCCGGAAAAGCCGCGTCGGCCGCAATCCCAATGCACCCGCCGCCGAGGTGATTATCCCCGAACGGGTGACGGTTAAATTCCGCTCCGGCAAAGAACTCAAAGAACGGGTCGAAAAACTTACGGCCAAGAATCTGAAAAAGTAAATTCAACTCAACTTCAAGCGGCGAAATGTTCAAGAAAATCTGGCATCCGGATATGGTTATTCAGCACATTCTTTCCCGCATGGACGCGGCAGTCGGTGATTCTGGAAATCCAGACGGTCCACGCGCAAGGTGTGCCGATCAACTCAAAGGCGGCGCAAGATGGCAACAAGCCGCTTTATATGGCGGCCATAATACGCTTTCGCAACTGGGGCAGGTGCGGAAGAAAACAAAATTCGTCAGTGGGTGGACGAACGTGAAACCCGGTAAGGAATTGAGAACCTATGACTGAAGATAAAAATAGGATTCCCATGGCTACGCCAAATGGAAAGACCACGCTCGGCAAATCGTCCAATGAAATGAAAATCTCGCAATTGGTAGACGCGCTGTCTCAAGAATTGGATGAAGATGCGCGACTGCGTGGAAAAGAAGGCATTTTACCGCTGAACGGCTATGCAGAAAAAATTTACGGAGTGAAGCTTTCCGATGCATTGAAAGAAGTTTGCCGTCCGTTGCTGGATGATGCGGTTGATGATGATGCCGACCTCCGGGCGGTTTTTGTCTTTGGCATCGTGGCATGGAATCTGGCCGTTCTGGCCAAACTTGCGCCAGAAAGGTTTCAAAAGAACTATGATATACTTCAAATCGCCGCGTCTATAAATGGAATGAAAGAATTAGACCATGATTTGGCACTCCTGATCAAACGGAAGCAAAAGCTATTTTCTCAGATCGATATGATGCTTTCCGATTGCAAGGTGGTTCACGAAGGCAGTCAGTATCGCCTGGCGGTAGCCGGAACGCCGTGTAATGACATTCCGCCTGACGAATTGAAAAAGATGTTTCCGGAAGCATTCGAACGCATTGAAAAACCATCGCTATGGCAGAAAATACGGGGATGTCTGGGCTGGAATGCGTCCGGCCAGGAGCCGCCGGCACCAGTGCAATCGAATGACAGTAGATCCACCGAAATGATCCCGCCGCCGGAATTGATCAGCCCGGAGGATATTTTCTGGCCGGAGAAATTTGAAAGCGATGATGCCATGCCGTCATATCGCGAGATTTTCCCATCTGAGCCGGAAATGATGCTGTTTATCGGAAACAGGGCGATTACCGTTAATGATTTCTACTGTCTCAATCCCGATTGTCGTTGCCATGAGTCAATCGTTGAATTCGCGGCTGCGGAAAACGGCGAGGACGACGAGCTCATCTTCGGGGTTTATGCGATCGACTATCAGACTCAGGAGTGGAGTATCGCGAGTGGTTATCCAGCTTCCGCCAACGACATTCCATTACCGGTATTGCGTTCCATGATGGAAAATCAAATTCCTGATTTCTATCAAACGTTGGAAAAACGGCATGAGAAACTGCGGCAAACGTTTGCTACTCGTAAACAGGGAACACGTTCGGGCTCGAATAGAACCGCCAAAAAGAAAAAGCGGAAGAAAAACAAACGATGAATCAATATCAGCCAATCTCAATGGAACAATTGGAAGATGCCGCTTGCGAGGTGTTTAATGCCGAAGGCGACCGTAAACGGCAGATGCTTCTCCAGTTTGCGGAAACTCAGCGCGACCTGGTTCTGTCCGTGGCAATGCTATCGCAGGACGGAGTCGATGAAACGATGCACGGGCATGTGTTGGACATATTTCTGGTTTTATATCTGTCCTGCCTTAAGGCGGGAGATAAATTGTCGACCGTTACGCAATCCGAACTCGCGGTTGCGTTTCGTCGTGTTGCATCGCGCCTCGATTTTCTGATGAACGAACCGGACATGCATATGTGGGATAAGGTCATCGCATCCCATCCCGAACCACACCTTTCGGAGTTTGTTTTCAAACATTTGAGCGATACCGGTATTCTCGGTAAAACCGAGCCGGAATATAAGTCAATCCTGATTATTCAGGGCGTCCTGGAGGCATTAACCGATGCCCGGAAGAACGCCGCTGGTATTAATATCTGACGGAACAAAACAAGCAGTATGTTGTTTCCTGGATGAGCACAAAAAGTGAACGGTCACGACCTTATCATTGGAGGAGAATGCAAAATGGACATTACCGCTGCGCAACTGGTGGTATTTTCTCCTACAGGGACAACGATGAAGATTGTAAATGCCGTTGCGCAGGGACTTCATGCTGCTCATATTGATTGCTTTGACCTGACGCGGCCCGCCGCTGATACGCAAAAAATCTCCATAAAGCATGATGTCTTGACAATCATCGGATGCCCGGTATATGCCGGCCGGCTCCCCGCGATCGCGGTCTCCGGACTCAGGAAAATCCGGGGTGGCGGAGCGCCGGCAGTCATTGTTGTCGTATACGGGAATAGAGCCTATGAAGATGCGCTTCTGGAATTGCGGGATGTTTCAATGGAAGCGGGATTCAAGCCTGTTGCCGGCGGAGCGTTCATCGGCGAGCATTCCTATTCCACCCCAGCCGCGCCGATTGCCTCCGGCCGGCCCGATGCAGCAGATATCCATCGGGCAAAAGTATTCGGCGGAATGATCCGTGACAAAATGAGAAGCATCGCGCCGTCTGACCGGATCAATGAGCTTCAGGTGCCGGGAAATTTTCCTTATAAGGAGTTGCGGGGTCTGCAGGGGATTTCGCCCTCTACGTACGAACCGGCATGCACGAGATGCGGCAAGTGCGTTTCGGCTTGTCCAACCGCTGCAATTAATGCGGATTTTTCCGGTTCAACCGATGCGAATCGGTGCATCCGGTGCTGCGCTTGCGTCAAAACTTGCCCTGCCGGAGCAAGGAAGCTGGACGATGCGCGGATCTTGCAGGTTGCAAAGCAATTGAGCGTCAATTGCAGACTCCGAAAAGAGCCGGAAACGTATTTGTAACAAAAATTGTCACCGCATTGATAGGGAGAATATTAAAATGAAAATCGAGATCGGCGAACAGAAACCGTCGCAAATGAAAGAGTATTGGCCGGGACAATATCACATTTTTTCCCATATGGAGTACGCCGCCGGGATTCCGCAGTTGTTGTTTGCCGTCAGCACCGTAAAGGAAAACGGCAAAGGGAACATCAATTTTCATGCATGGGGATGTTTTCAGGGCGATGAAGGCGGCTATTTTGCCGTTCTGCCGGGCATCTGTCAACACACGCATACCTTCGCCAATGTCAAACGCAGCGGCGAATTCTGCGTCAATTTTTTGTCTATGCGTTTCTATGACAACCTCTCGGAAACCATTCGCCATAACGAGGAAAACGACGACGAGTTTGCCGCCGCCGGTCTAACCCCGGAACCGGCAAAATGTATTGCCGTGCCGCGTATCAAGGAAAGTTTTCTTTCGTTGGAATGCCGTCTCCACAGCATCACGGATTTGTCGGAACGCGGGATCACGGCCATGATAATCGGCAAGGTGCTGAATATGGCGGTCGACGAAAATTTCGCGCACGAAATCGACGAAAAATACACCGATGCCGGGTTCATGTTCAATATCCATTCGCCCAAAGATCTGATCACTGGCGAAGGGAATCGGACCGGAGTCGCCACGCTTCGGGTCGATAAAATATTATAATCGGAGCAGGTGGGATGGCTGTTCGTATTAAAGAATTGAACTTGGCCGATTTGACCGATGCATTATTTCAAGACTTCAACCGCCATCAGGAAGTGAAAAAATGTTGGCGACAGGAAAACGGCGAATGGATGCTAAAGGATGTTGCCTTTACTGAAAAATGGGATGCCGCTAATTATCGATTTTTGACGGAATGTCTGCAAAATACCGTTAAGTCCGGCGGCACGATTTATGGCGCGTTCGATCAGAAAAAACTGATCGGATTCGCGTCGTTGGAAAACACATTCATCGGGTCAAAAGAGCAATACTTGCAGCTGTCCAGTATTCATGTTTCGTGTGAATATCGCGGCCATGGTATTGGCAAACAACTGTTCCTCCTGATCGCAGCCAAGGCGCGCCAAATAGGTGCAAGGAAGCTCTATATTTCGGCTCATTCCGCTGAAGAAACCCAGGCTTTTTATCAGACGCTGGGATGTGTTGATGCCGAAGAACCCCAATCCGACCTAACAGCTCGCGAACCCTGTGACCGTCAGTTGGAGTACGATGTAAGGTAAAAACTCCGGCCCAAGTTCGTTCGCTTTCATTACAACCATAGCGTGATAAGCCGCTCCTTCCCGAAAGGCGCGGCTTTTTCGCGCCCGTTTCTATTCGTTTCTGTTTCGGCATAACGTCACGATTGCCGCAAAAAAAACACTTCGGATTAGTTCGCGATACCCGTGTCCGGAGAGTGGATAAATCGGAAATTCGGAGCTTGTATGATAGCAGCAAAACGTTTTCTCTCGGCACGTTAACCACAAATAAGGAATCAACAAAATGACTACAGAAACGATTGACAAAACTCATAACGGCGTTCTTCGACAACTGGCGGCATTGCAGAAAATGACGCAGACGGAAATGCTGGAAAAATGGCGTGACATTTATGGCGCGGAGCCTCCACCGTTGAGCCGAGGCTTCCTGCTCAAACGCCTGGCCTACCGCATTCAGGAATTGTACTATGGCGGCTTGCCGCAACCGGCCAAAGAAAAGTTGCAGCAACACATGGAGGACTATCGGGAAAATTCGAAGTGCAGTGCCGGAAAAAATTCAGCGGAAGTTAAGCGAATCCTTCCCGGCGCTCGCTTCCTCCGGGAATGGCACGGACAACGCCATGAGGTCATTATCCGCGAGAACGGATTTGAGTACAACGGGCAAATTTACCGTTCGCTTTCCGCCATCGCCCAGAAAATCACCGGAACCAAATGGAACGGTCCCGCGTTTTTCGGGGTTTCAAAAATCTTTAAAAAGGGAGAATAAACATGTCAGACGTTCAGATCAGAAGATGCGCAATTTATACCCGGAAGAGTACCGAGGAAGGCTTGGATATGGAATTCAACTCACTCGACGCGCAGCGGGAGGCGGGAGAAAACTTCATTGCCAGCCAGCGGATGGACGGTTGGCAACTCCTGCCGGATCACTATGACGACGGCGGTTATTCCGGCGGCAATACCGACCGTCCGGCATTAAAACAGCTTATGGCGGATGTGGTAGCCGGAAAAATTGATATCCTCGTCGTTTATAAAATGGACCGGCTCTCCCGTTCTCTGCTCGATTTCATGAACATGTCCGAGTTCTTTGAAAAGCACAACGTCAGCTTCGTCAGCGTCACCCAGGACATCAACACTTCCACCTCATCGGGCCGCATGATGCTGAACATTTTGATGACTTTTGCCCAGTACGAACGCGAGGTGATCGCCGAACGTATTCGGGACAAAATTGCCGGCGCAAAACGGCGCGGCAAACATTGCGGCGGGGCTCCGGTGTTGGGTTATTATACCGATCAAGAAACCAAGAAGCTGGCGATTATTCCGGCAGAAGCGCAAATCGTCCGGGAAACTTTCGATTTGTACAGCCAGCTCGGTTCGGCAAAAGAAGTCGCACGGGTACTGAAGGAACGCGGCTATCACAGCAAAGAATGGACGAACCGCAAAGGCAAGATCCATCAGGGGTCCGAGATCAAACCCGATCAGGTCTACCGTATTCTGAATAACCCGCTATACATTGGCATGGTTTTACACAAGGGCAAAACCTATCCCGGTGAGCACAATGCGATTATTAGCCAGGATACATGGGAACGGACTAAGAAATTGTTGGAAAGCAATCTGGCTTTTTCCGGCAGAAAAAATCGGACCATGGACGTTCCATTCAAAGGCTTACTGCGTTGCGGTCATTGCGGCGGAGCCATGGGGATCACTTATACCCGTAAGGGAAACGCCCGCTATTATTATTACCTTTGCCGGGATGATTCGAAGCGGATTGATAACGTCTGTCCGCTGGTACGGGTTGCCGCCGGTGATCTTGACCGGGTTGTGCTCCGAAAACTGGGCGAGCTGCTGTCTTCCCCGACGATTCTGGCCAAGACTCAGGCGGCCGTCGCCAATTACTATGCCGCGCAAGCGGACGAATTGCGGAAACAACTTGTCGAGTTGGAAAAGATAAAGGCGAAACTCCGGGCGTCAAGCGGTCAGGCGGACATCGCCGCCGATGAATTGACGCAACTGCGCGATCAGTTCCGGAAAGTGGAAGGGGAACGGGCCGCTGTTGAGGCTGAGTTGAAAGAAATCATCCACTCCATGTCCGGCGAATCCGTGGCTGAAGCATTGAAGTCGTTGGAAACACTTTGGGGGGAATTATTTCCGGCGGAACGTTACCGGCTGGCTCATTTGCTCGTCTGCAAAATCACGTTGTTCACGGATAAGATGATCATCGATGTAAAAACCGACGGCTTGAAATCGCTGTTCCGGGAACTTCACGCGGTAAATCCAAATGACGACGTGGTCGAGAATCCCGATGCCGAACTCATCAGCATCACGGTCCCGATCCGACTGAAGCACCAAGCCAACCGGCGGGCATTGCTTCTCGCTGGTGAAGAGCTAACCGAGGATCAGGTGGCAGCTGCCAACGAAAACCTGATTCAGGGACTGACCAAGGCTCATGTCTGGTTCGAGATGATGTTGAACGGTGAAGTCCGGACGGTGCAGGAACTGGCGGACAAAGTTAATGTCGAACGGTCCTACGTGACCCGGATCCTCAATCTGGTCAACCTAGCTCCCGGCATTCAGTCGGCGATTCTCGATGGCAGCGAACCGGACGGCCTAACCCTCAAGCGGCTTCGCAACGAGTTGCCGCTGGACTGGAGGCAGCAGGAGGGAATGTTTGCGAGTTAAAATATTCTCACGGTATCGAGAGGAGAACTTTCCCAAAATCACACTCTAATATTGAACTCATAAAATTGACTTTTACCAAAAACAAGGAAGATTATAATTAGATGAATTATCTATTAGGGGGATTTAGTTATGAAAATATCATGTCCTCAATGTGGGCAGAAATATGAAGTTGACTCAAGTTATGTAGGGAATAACGTTGAATGTTCCGAATGTAAGTATAGCTTTGTTGTTACCGCAGAACCTGCAATTGAACCAGTGATTTTGCTACAAGTTCCTAACTTGGATCAAAATATTCATTGGTGGACTTGGATCATTGATTTATTGCGGATTAAGTCTGTGCGGCGTGAGTTGGAGAAACAAAAGCATCTCATTAATGAATTTGGCTTGCTGGATGCTCAGCAGCGGATGGAGAAATTCATTGCGATAGATAAAGAAATCAAAGCGCGGACTGTGGCGCTAAATAAGGAAATTAGCGAACGCACGACCGCACTGGATAAAGAAATTCGTGATCGCACTGCTGCCTTGGATAAAGAAATCAGCGAACGCACGGCTGCACTGGACAAGGTAGTCGGCGACCGAGAAACTGCCTTGGCTAAACTTGAAAATGATATTGCAACCGAAAAAAACAAATTGGCAGAACTCAAAGAAGTTCTGGTTGAAACCAATGAAGAAGTGCTGATACAGTCTTTCGGACTATATACTCCGCAATACGACTTTCTTACTTCCGATGTTTATAAAGACAAGCTCAACATAATCAGAGCAAAACAAAAAGACATGATTAAAAACGGAGAAGCTGTCACTGGAAATAATAATTGGACCGTCAACGGTAGCCATAGCCAGGGCAAAAAAATGGTCAGTGATATGCAGAAACTCCTTCTCCGTGCCTTTAACGGTGAATGCGAAGAAATCACGGATCGCGTGACTTACAGTAATTATGAGGCGTCAAAAAAACGGATTGTTACTTCAGGTGAAGCAATTTCTAAACTCGGCAAAATTATGGATGTGGCAATTACACCTCACTATTTCAATCTGAAACAGGAGGAACTTGCGTTGGCATTTGAATATCGGCAAAAGAAACAGAAAGAAAAAGAAGAGCAGAAAGCGATCCGGGAGCAGATGCGGGAAGAAGCCAAAATTCAGCGTGAAATTGAAGAGTCCAGAAGGAAAATCGAAAAAGAACAGACTCACTATCACAATGCCTTATCCAGTGTAATGTCACAGTTGGAAAATGCTTCTGGTTCGGACAAAGATAAGTTGCTTGCTAAGAAAACTGAGCTTGAATCTGAACTGTCGGACATTGAAATTTCGCTTAAGGATATCGACTATCGCGAAGCCAATCAGAAGGCTGGGTACGTATATGTCATTTCTAACATTGGTGCATTTGGCGAAAACATTTATAAGATCGGTATGACGCGTCGACTTGATCCGACCGAACGTATCGATGAACTCGGTGATGCTTCCGTTCCTTTCGACTTTGATATTCATGCCATGATTTTTTCCGACAATGCGCCAGGGCTTGAAGCCGCATTACATCGGGCATTTGAGCAGAAAAAGCTCAACTGGGTTAATACGAGAAGAGAATTTTTCAACGTTACTTTGGATGAGATCAAAGAAGTGGTAAAAATCAATTACGACAAAACGGCGGAATTTATCGAAACTGCCGCTGCGGAACAATACCGAGTTTCTCAAAAAATGAAACAGGGCGACGACGGTACGATCCAACGCTTGAATGAAATCATTGCATAACAGAATTCGGACTACATGATTATTGATGCACATATAATTGATGAATGGGGCAAGTTTGTGAGTTCCAATTGCGAACTCATATCAAAAATCAAACGATAAAATGAATAAAAATTCAGGGATTCAACCAGGAGCAATAAAAATGATCTCAGGAAATTGTCCTTACTGTAACCAAAAGTATGAAATTGACGAAACGTGGATAGGAAAGCAGGGAACGTGTCCCAATTGCAACCGTGATTTTACGATTCCTACTCCAGTGCATTCCTCTTTTTCATTAGATAAATTTCGAACCGCGTCTTCTCCCACCGAGACGGCGAGAAACAGTGTTGGCGTGAAATCGTTTTGGACATGTAATATTCTTTTATTTTTGCTTCTCATTCTCATCGGTGCACTTGCTTTCCGTGTTTGGTTCCCGTCCTCTCCAATAAGAAATGATTCCATGAGAAATGAATTATTTAAACATAATATTATAAAACTTCTTGATACCGGTGAACATATTACGATTATGTCGTCATACGGAATAAACAAAATACAACTGGAATCGGAAGTAGATCAGTTTGAAGCAACCTTGAATATGGCTATTATCACATGGCCAGATTCAGCGGCAGAAAAGAGACGTGAATTTTTGAACGGGACATTGGAATGTGCCCAAGCCGTAGAGGGGTGGCGCTTAACTATAAAGTTGTGGAATTTAAAAGTTGGGGAGAAAGACAATCCTTGTGCGCCCGATGTCAATGGGTTCAGCACATACCAAAAATATGCTGGTAATAAACTGGTTGAAGAAGTGCATCCTGATGATTGTTCAGTACCTGAATATCGAAATAAAAAGTATCTTCCGTTTGATAAAAATATTAGCGTTTTGCTTTCGATCTCAGCGGACCATTATCAAATTGGAATAGCAAAAATAATGAAATCTATAGGCGCAATTGAAGAAAAATCTGTTGGCAATAACTAACTTCCTCGCGATTAATTTATGATGCGATTATCGTCAGTTCTGCCCGCTCTAGCAGATGTTTCATCTGAAGCGGGAAGTCGGGTCAAGAAAGTTTCAATCTTGCCCCCGGTATCCAGTCGGCGATCCTGGATGGCCGGGAACCGGACGGCTTGCCCCTCAAGCAACTTCGCAATGAGCTGCCGCTGGACTGGAGGCGGCAGGAGGGAATGTTTCTATAACGGTGATTTTTCTTGCTGCCACCCAAAATCATGCCATGAATAGTTATCACCCACAACCAAATCGGCCAAAGTGAGGACAGAAAGGTATCCGGTATTGAATAATTTCCGAATCGTGTTATTATATCACCCTTGGTTCCATTAATGGAGGATTCGACTATGACGGTACATCTCAAAACTTATTATTCCGCATTCTGCAACTGAACTGCGGCAGCGTCGACTTCTCCGGAACTTCAACTTCATTTTTGTTTCCGCACTGAATTCCTTGCTCCGCAGCTAGTTCATCCCTATTGACATTAACTGTGGAGAAATATTTTGAATATCAACGATATTCATGTGTCTATACGTCTGATCCGTACCGAAAAAAGCTGGATGGAAGGCCTCGCGATAGACCAACTGCGTACAGCGGCATCCCGTCCCGGCATCGAGTTGGCGGTCGGACTGCCCGATCTGCATCCCGGCAAAGGCCTCCCGGTCGGAGCCGCCATGCTGAGTCGCGGAGTCATTTACCCGGCTTTCATCGGCAACGATGTCGGCTGTGGCATGGCCTTTCAACAATGCGAGCTGAAAGTACGCAAGTTGAAACGGGATCGACTCGCCCGGCGTCTGACCGAAATGGCCGCGACGAAAGGCAAACTCGCCCCGGAAGCGCCGGAACAATGGGCTGTTGCTCATGGCTATGAGTTCGGCGGCATGACAGAAGGCTTGGGCAGCATCGGCGGCGGCAATCACTTCGCCGAACTGCTGGAACTCGAAAAAGTGCTTGATCCGGAAACCTGGGATTCGCTGAATCTGGATCCGCAGATGCTCTTTCTGCTGGTCCACTGCGGTTCCCGTGGACACGGCGAAAAACTGTATCGCGATCAAAGCGCGGTAAGCGGCGCGGATGCGCTGCGTGACGACTCCGAGGCGGCGCAGAATTATCTGGCGCGGCATCAGATACTGTTGCGTTGGGCTGAAACCAACCGTGCCGTCATCGGCGCCGGAATGCTGGAAATGCTCGGCGCCGACGGACGCTTGATTCTGGACAACTGTCACAACAGCATCACGCCGATAGCAGCAGACGATGGAACGATTCTTCGCCTGCACCGCAAGGGAGCGGCCGCGGCAGACCGAGGCCCGGTGTTGATTGCCGGATCGCGCGGAGCGTTCAGCTATCTGGTCGTGCCGGTGGGAGATCAATCCGGTAATGCCTTTTCGTTGGCGCATGGTGCCGGACGTAAATGGAATCGCCAGAGTGCCAGGGGCCGACTGGAAACACGCTACAGCGCGGATGCGCTGCGGCAGACGCCACTGCACAGCCTGGTAATTTGTCCTGATAAAGCTCTGCTGTACGAAGAAGCGCCGGAAGTCTATAAAAACATTGACCAGGTCATTGCCGATCTGGAAAGTCACCATCTGATCCGTGTTGCGGCGAAATTCCGTCCGCTCCTGACCTTCAAACCATGAGGAAAAAACAAGCAATGACCCAACATTACTGGATGCAGTTGTCTTCCGGCCGCGGCCCGGCTGAGTGCGAAGCGATGGTGCCGCGTCTGGCAAACTACCTGACCGAGCAGGCAACTGCCCGTGGCCTGACCGCCACCCCTATGGAAATGGTTCCCGGCAAGACTACCGGAACGGCCCAATCCATACTTTTGCGCATTGACGGCAAGTCCGAAACACTGGCGAGTCTGAAGCAGTGGGAAGGAACGGCGCAGTGGGTTTGCCCCAGCCTCTTACGTCCCGAACATAAACGCAAGAACTGGTTTGCCGGCATTCGGATTCTGCCGGAACCCGACGAAAAGACTTTCGATTTCAGCAAGTTGAAAATTGAAACCATGCACGCCTCTGGTCCCGGCGGGCAGAACGTCAATACCGGCAATACGGCAGTACGGATCACGTATCTGCCTGATGGCTTGAGCGTCGTTGCACGGGAAGAACGTTCGCAACTGCGGAACCGGCAGCTCGCTTTAGCCAGACTCTGTTTTCGGCTGCAGGAAAAACAGACGGAATCCCAACAGGATCGCCGTCGTGAATTATGGGATTGTCACAATCATCTCGAACGTGGCAATCCGGTGTTGGTCTTCCGTGGACCGGATTTCCGGCCCGATGTTCGGCATTAGTTTCTGATGTCCGGCGGCGGCGATGCTCTGCCGCCGGACTGATTTCCTTGTCATACGACAAAAATTGTAAATGCGGCGCGGCGTCATGATGTCGATCATCCATGACGCCGTTGCCGAACTCGTTTTACGTAGCGGGTTCCGCCAAAACATTCAATATCGCTTTGATGAGCTCCACCGCTTCCAATTCTTTCTGTAATGCGGTTTCCAGCAGAATTACTTTTTCCTGAGGATTCATTTGTTTGTCGCCGACCTTGAAGAGCGCCTCGGAAATATTGCCATATAGTCCGGTCAATTGGACGCATTCCCCGGCAAGCTGAGGGTATTTTACCGCGATTTCGGCGAAGAATGCCGATGCCATTTTTCGACATTCACTCCAGACCATGGCATTCCACCAGTTGCCGTGTTCGGCGCTGAATTTCGGCACTCCCGCTATCCATTTTGCATAGGCTTCGGTTCCCATCCCATAATCTCCCCAGCCAAATTCAGCAGACGTGGTAAACAGGTCAACCGCATATTGCAGACTTTCACGCAGCGCCTGTTTTGCATCGATGGCGGACACCTTTTCATGAATATAAAAACAGGCATGGACCTCTTTCAATTCCCGCCATGAACCGAAAGTAATCCGGGAAGGCGTCATTTCTTCAGTGCCGCAATCCGGCCAGGGGCGGAGCAGCAGCAGACCGTCCTGATCATAACCTTTGATCAATTGGTGTTCCATATTACAGAAAGAGCAAGGAAATTTTGCGTCTATTGCCAAGCGTAGTTTTTCCTCGGCATGCGCGCGTTTGGCGCTACTGCTGCTCGGATCGAAAAAGCCCAGTTCTTCGGTCGCGATCCCCAGGTTTTTCACCAGCCGAAAGAAGCCGGAATGGTTCCAGATGTAAGGCCCGCTCGGACAGATATCCCGGTGGATGTTGATGACGAAGGCGTGGCCGGAAAGACCGTAAAGCATGGGATCGGATAACGGAATCTGATAATAATCCGCAACCCCTTTGATGACGCTCATTAAAGTGGTACTATAGGTCGGCATGGTCAGGTTGTCGTACTTAACCATCTTCATTTCCTCATTGGCAACATATTTTTTCAGTTCGGTCCAGTTCTTGAAGCCGTATTCCATGGATAACGCAAACTGCACTTCCTGTAGACCGATCGGCGTATCCAGAATTTGCAGGTCGCTTGGGTTCGCCAGATGATGCAGACGACGAAGCAATGTACAAACGGCGGGATCCCGGTTCCGATGGGCTTTGAGAATGGACTTGGCTTCAAGTTTCAGAAACTTGAAAGATGGCTCAGGCGGTAATGACTTCGTCATTGGCTGCCTCCTTTTCATTTAATTTGCCCAGCGTCCACTATCACAGGCTGAAAAAGAGGTTATAATTCCTATCTCTGCGGAGGTGACTTATATTCTTCCGGTAGACGTCGAGGCATCCTCCAATGCCATTGAGATTTAATAATATTGGTGCTTTTCATTATTTCAAGCGATCAATTACATCCGCCCTGACTTTTTTTCAGGTGTGGGCGATCTGATGCAGAATAGGGAAGTCCGCACGGTGCAGGGAACTGGCGGACAAAGTTAACGTCGAGCGATCCTACGTGACTCGGATCATCAATCTGGTCAATCTTGCCCCCGGCATTCAGTCTGCCATTCTCGTAGTGCAGAATGGATCCGCCGGGTGTTGTAAAAATTTACCGATTTTTTCGCTGATTAGAAAATTTTCCATTTTTTACTCCAATGAATCGAATAGTTTTCCGCTGAGCGATACGATGTCATCCATTGGAATGAATCTGTCGTCATACAGAACAATAACGCGTTCCGACTCCAAAATCTTCTTGACTCTGCTGGAGATGGTCTGGTACGCGCCACCAGCCTTTCGCTCGTCCGGGACAAAATACTCAATGCACACTTCCGGCTGTTCCGCGAGATGCGAAGCTAGAAAAACCATGCGCCGACTCAGCTCCGCAAGCACATGTACGTCCAGGTCACGTTTCTGTTCGATTAGCCTGCCGGTTTCCTCTACGGCATCCTCGTACCCTACGAGTGCTGCAAACGGCGCAAACTGAGCGGCACGGTCACGCATCGGCATCTGCGGGTGATTCCGCGAGACGTGATGCGGCAAATTGATGATGTCTTCGTATGGGGTGTTGTTCATTTTTTGTGACCGCCAATCTGTTCATTCCGCATTTTTGCCGTTGCGCCGTCCAACAGGTTCATTCCTTTCAGCACGGCGTTCTTTCCCAACTTTTTCTTGATGTCAAGGATAGCGGTCTGCAGACGTTTTTCCTTTTCCAGTTCAGCTTTCTCTGCTGCTTCCTGCTTCGCAAGTACTTCGTAATCGGAGAAGAGGTCAGGCTGGGCATCCGCAGCCTTTTCGGTTACTTGGTCTTCGCTAACGATATGGTTTGCGACAACATACATTCGCCGTATCAAGAGATTCCGGTCGACAATTCGGTCGAAGAGTTGCTCCATGGCATCGACAATAATTTTCGCGGAAGCGGTCTTCCGGTCGAGATTTATTGAACCGTGAGCATCTTTCGGAACTTGCCGTCCATAATGGTCGGTTGAGACCGGACCGGAATAGGCTCGTCTGCGCTCTGCATCGGACAGGTTCATGATGTCATAGCCGACCGTCAATACAAGCTGGTCGGTTACAATACGTTTTTCAACAAGGTCAAGCACCAGTTGGTCGGTCATCTCCATGGCAACCAGTCTTCCTTTTTCAAATTCGTATGGCTCTTGCAACACCTGCCCGGAACTGATGCTGTTGCTCTCCGGCTTATAGGCTTTAATTTCCGCAATGGTGCAAGGTTCCCAGCCCCAGGCATGGTCTATGAGCAGTTCGGCATTGATTCCGAACATCCGGTAAAGCACATCCTCGTTTTTGACCGACATCCGGGCAACGTCGCCCATAGTGCGGAGACCGATGGACGCGAGTTTGTTCGCGTAGCCGTGGCCGATGCGCCAGAAATCCGTCAGCGGCTGGTGCGTCCACAGTTCCCGTCGATAGGTTTGCTCGTCCAGTTCAGCAATCCGAACACCGTCCTTGTCTGTCGGAATGTGTTTTGCCACAATGTCCATGGCAATTTTGCAGAGGTAGAGATTTGTGCCGATACCAGCCGTTGCCGTGACTCCGGTCGCACGCAGCACCTCTTGAATGAGTTTCATGGCGAATTCACGAGCATTCAGATTATAGAGCCGGAGATACTGCGTCGCGTCGATGAATACTTCGTCAATGGAATACACGTGAATGTCATCCGGCGACACGAACTTCAAGTAAATTCCGTAGATTTGAGAACTGATCTCCATGTACCGAGCCATTTGTGGCATCGCCACGATGTAATCCAGCTCAAGTGCCGGATTCGCTTTCAGCTCCGGTGCGTTGCTGGATTTTCCAATGAAACGATGGGATGGCGCATGGATTCTGCGTTGCGCATTGACTTCGCGCACCTTCTGCACAACCTCGAATAGTCTCGCCCGTCCGGGAATGCCATAGGACTTCAGCGATGGCGACACCGCGAGACAAATAGTCTTTTCTGTCCGGCTTTCGTCCGCAACGACAAGATTTGTCGTAAGCGGGTCGAGCCGCCGTTCGACGCACTCAACCGAGGCGTAGAACGATTTCAGGTCAATGGCGATGTAGGTGCGATCAGTCATTGCGTAAAATTCGAATCAAGCGTTAGCGCTACTTTTTTCGCCATTTCCTGAACACGAAGATCCGAAATATCCGATAGGTGCGTGGCCATAATTTTTAGCTCATAATGCAGATATTCTAATCCTCAATTAGCTTCATCTCATGATCTTCAGGAATAAAACCATCTGGAAATATTGTCATGTCATTATATTTTGCGTTACGAAGTATTGTGTTGCTGAGGTCTGCCCCTCGAAAGTTGGTATCGCGGAGATCCGCATTGCTGAGGTCGGCTTTGCGAAGGTCGGCATAACTGAGATCCGCATAATTGAGGGTAGCATTATTTAGAGTTGCGTAATTGAGATCAGTTCTGCTAAGGTCGGCGACACAGAGATTGGCTCGAGTTAAATTAGTTCCGTTGAGATCAGCGTAACGCAATACTGCCTCATTAAAATTAGCGTTACTGAAATTGGTATTGCTTAAATCAGAGTTGCCTAAATTTGCATTGCTAAAATTTGCATCTGTAAGGTCGGCACAACTCATGTCGGAACTGTAGAAATCAGCATTGCTAAAGTTAAATCTTTTTAGGACGGTACCGCACAGATTGACTTCATTTAATTTGACACCTAAAAGGTTAGCTCTACTAAGATCAACGTTACGTAGGTCGGCTCCACTTAAGTCAGCGCCCCGAAGGTCAACTGGGCAGAGATCAACGCCACTAAGTATTGCTCGGCGAAGATCGGCTTTGCGAAGATCGGCTCCGTTTAAAGATGCATGACCAAGATCTGCATCACAAAGGTTGGCACAACTAAGATTAGCGTTTTCCAAGTCGGCACAACAGAGATCGGCATAATTCAAGTCAGCATTTCTGAGATCAGTACGTGAAAGGAGAGAGCCTCTGAGGTCAGCGTAACTTAGGTCGGCAGAATTAAGCTTGGCACCAAACAAATCAGCTTGCTGAAGGCAGGTGTAGTGAAGATTAGCATAACTCAGGTCGGCAGATCTTAAGTTAGCATTACGAAGATCTGCATAACTTAGATTGATGTAACACAAACTGGCGTTACACATGTCAGCTCTGTAACAAAAAATATGAGAAAAATATTCATTTTCTGCAAATTTTAACTTGATGAATGACAAATTGAAATTACAAGAATAACTACAAAGAAGATGATTAATTCTGCTGATGTTGTGGGCATTCCATATTCGGTTATTTGTTAATATTATATCTCCTATATTGATCTGCTTCTCACCCAAAATTAGCATGCATAGATAGTTTATCTGTAGCATGTTAGATGTTATCATTGCCTCTGTGCGGAAAGGATCGGTACAAATAACTCCGGTATTATCCCGGAAATAACGATGTTCTATTAAACCTTCTGAAAATCCTGCAAATAATTTAACAAATTTTTGACATAGGTCTAGATTGTTTCTCAATTTTTGAGATAGGAAATCCCAATGATCTTCCGCCGAAATACACTGGTGGCCTAGTAGCAAATAAAGTTCTCTTGCCATTCGCTGACAACTTGATTCAACACGATTGGTATTAAATACTTCAATGATGTTTTCTATTACATGAACAATTGCAATTGAGACAAGATAGTCTTGAATTGATTTATGAATAAATGAAAAACTATTATTTTCATGTCCATCGAAGAAGAAACAGATAGAAAGTTTCTTTAGTTCATCATTTATATCAGTATTTTTTCGTGACAACGGGCTGGGCGAAAATAAATCTTTGATTTTATTTAGTTCTGCTTGCAAACGCGAAGTTGTCATTACCCCTTCGCTTTGGGCAAAAAGAACAAATCCTACTGCTTGCAGAAATGAGTTATACTCTTCTTCTATCCAGCTATCGGCATGGTTTTTTCCTTGATAGGTCCACTTTATAATTTTTTCATAAACTTGCAACTTGTTGAATGGAGTTTTTCCATGTTTTTGAAATAGTTGCTTCCCGTTGTGATCGGTTAATATTGTAGCACATATGGTTAAAAGAACCGGTTGTTTTTTTAGCTCTTCTAAATGTCGTTCATCAAGTTCTGTCGCGGTCAATGTATTTTCGGTGATTTTATTGAATTTTTCCAGCCATAAATCAAGTTGGTCATCGCTGAAATCTAAAATTTCTAACAGTCGATATTCTTCAGGGAATTCCCCTCTGATATTTTCAATAAAAAGGGAGCGACCAGTTAGAATTAATCGAAGGGAAGATTCATGCTCCTGGTTTATTCTTTTTTGCAGATCGAACATATGTCTGAGAAAATTTTTGAATCCTCGGTCATCTCCAGATATGATTCGTTCGTCCATTCCGTCAAGTATGATAACTGTATTTCTCCCGATGAAAAAATTTTCATTCTTGGTAAATGGTGTTACTTGGCTTAATATGGCGAACTCATTTCGTTCTAAATCATGCAAATCCTTAAATTCGTAAAAAAGAACCAGAGGGCGATCTTTCTTTTTCCCTTGGGCATCAGCAACAAGCGCTCTGGCAAGAATTTTCATTGCTGAAGTTTTTCCATGACCAGGCTGCCCGTGAACAATTATTGGATTTACGTTTTCTTCCAAAAGATCTATTATACATGGAATCAGAGAGTCAATATCTTGAAGTTGGTTATTAGTAGCTTCAGTACTGACTTGCTGAAGTATAGCGATTGGAGAGATATAAATTGTTTTAAGAGTTAACTTGCCATTAATTCGAAGCGGATACTCATCGACCTCTTTGATGTTTCGATTATAATGATCGACAATTTGCTGCTTTATATCAGGTTCTTCGTTCCCCAGTAGCTTTGACAAGTCAACCGCGACACTACCCGCTTTTAAGTCAATAAGGTCAACCGCTAAATTGACCCACCATTCAGGACTGGTCATCCCAGTTTTTTTCATTATTCCCTCTGGTCTGGTTTTCTTTTTCTCGTTCATTAAAAATCTATCATACCTAATAAATTTACCAAGAGCAGAATTAAGAAAATCATGATTTGTCAGGCTGCATTGTACCAAGAATCCTCTGGCCCTTGGCATCCAGTCCGCCATTCTCTATTGACGTGAACAGGACGGTTTAAGCCTTAAACGGCTCCGCAATGAGCTGCCGCTGACTGGGTGCAACAAGAACACCTGTTTCTTAAAACGCAATTCACGCTCATCCTTGAAGTTAAATATTACGCCTGCCTGCTTACTCCGGTCAAAACAAGATTACAACGGGAAATCTTTGGCTTTGGGATGATATGATGCATTTTGAGCCATTCGCAATCTAACACTTATGTCAATCGGTTCTCCTTCACAGGTTCTGGGATTGTTTTGACTTCCAGATTCATCGTGTATCTTTAGTTTCAGGAAATCGATTTTCTGAATATCATTCGCTGGCTCATTGGCATAGGATATGGGATAACCTTCGGCTTTGATGTCTTTTAAAATTAAGTCTTCATCACAGGCACATTGAACCATCCATGCCAAAGAGATATTGGATAAAGTATTGTCATCTTCATACCCTCCGCCAACATCGCTATGAACGCCGGAAAACCAGTGCTGTTGAATCTTGCTGTCATTATTGGGATATTTGGAGACCGGAAAGAATGTTCTTTTTTCGTCAAGAGACATTGCATGGTAAATCGTTTTGACTATTGGAGCAGCAACGCCATCATTGTAATTCTGATGAATATCCAGTGGAGCTGAAACCATGTCCCACAGCCCAAGCATACGAATAACAGGCTGGTATTTTTCGTATGATTCAGCATTTGTCAAGCGTTCAAGCGTGTCGGTATTTTTGTCGACATAGCTGTTAATGATTTTTTCGCACAATGAAATGTCTTTTGTTATGCCTATTTCACTCAAAATCCAACTGAACACATGACAAATATATGCGCCTCTACTAAAACCGAAAAGATATATTTCTGGGAAGATACCGGAGATGGCATAATTAATGTATCTACGGCAAAGCCAGTTGTAAGCGTTTAATATGGGAATTCCCAGGTCGGCGGCAAATGCTCCGCCAGCAAAATAATATTGAGGATTTGTTCCTGGTCCTTCTTCATAATGAACATCTGTTATATAATGATCGTCATGGTTATTGTCATTGTACTTTTCTACGGTCAGATCTTTCAACTTTTTTACATTAGAGAAAGAGTGTTCATCATCAACTGTATTCCAGGTTCCATCAAAGAAAATTGCAATTTTATAGGTATCCACGGGAAGGTTCCTTTTTTCTAATGATTACTTAGATGTTTTGTGGGTAGATGATTTTATTTGAATTTCGCCATCATATGGTTTTGTCTCCTTCGCAATGAGGTACCATCTTACCTCGACAGGAACAGCTAACCCCAAGGAAAAGACAGATGTCAGCGAATATAAATAATTTGATCCGTATTGAACTTGATAAAGTGGACGCTCATCAATCTTGTCGGATTTTTTTTCCTGTATAAACGTATCCAAATCTTCCTGTGGGGAGTTTTTCCACCAGAAATCATAATACGATCCCCAATAAACATCTCCTTTTTTCGTCATTTCATCTTTGATCTTTCCATTACTTACAGAAAACTGCATACAACCAAACAGTACGAAACATAAAACGAGCAGCGAAATTACTTGCAAATAGTTTTTCATACTTTTCTCCAGAATATTAATATGTTTTGGGGACAACTAAAATTATATTTTCAATTTAACTCGCCATGGAATGGCACTAATGTAATGTTATTATTCTTGACTGTTTTGTCTCATGTTTATATTCTAATTGCTACAATTAAACTTATTGTTTTTTATGTTTCGATTTCTGTAAGATCCAGGCAAATATTAAATTTTACAGTTTGGCAGTTATCTGTATGAGCATAATTGACTTCGACGAAGTCATGCATCCCATAATCACTTGTCAGTTTTTTAATTCAAAACGTTTTTCAAAAATACGATAAACTCTTTTAACAACCATTAGAATAGTTAACATGAAGATCCCATAAACATAATAACCTAAGAATGAAAAAATCATGAGCGTTAATGGACAGTCTTTGCTCCATACGGCAAAAAAAGTAAATATGATTGCTACAAAGCACAACAAGATGCAGAATGTAACATTATAATAAGTTTCTTTAATGAGTAATACTAAGTTTTCTAAGAAATCTCTTTGATAAGGATATACTTTTGAGTTGGCATTTTTCGCCTCGCACAACTGATTGTGTGCTTTGTCAAACATTTCATATAACGATACAGGAATGGCAAATAACAGACCTCCAAATATAGCAAACCCACTAATCGCGATACCGGCAAATTCAACAGTAATATAGTAGTTGTAGAAAAAACTCAACAGCGGAAGTGCTGTAGGAACTAAGATATAAAAAAGCAAAGAAGCATAATCCCGTTCACCACTTCTGTCGTGAAATGTTTTTAAATGTTGTGGGAATATATCCCAAACATTAAATTTGTTGAACATTGGGAACATTTCCTTTTCTTGCTTCATGCAAAAGATTAATTAGCTCAGCGGATTCTTTTTTGATTTTATCGTATTGGGGGTGCCCATCCGCGCCAACCATATCGCTGGGAAATTCCATATCAATACTGGCATCTGACATATTGTTTAAGCAAAATACTTTAGTTCTTCCGTTGTATTCAACATTGGCTTTTATTGTACTTACGGTGTTTCCGTATAACTTTACAAGATTATTATTTTTCTTAGATTTTATAATATCTTTTTTTAATTTATCATACCATTTGCGGACAACCGGGGTTAAGCGAATTCGCAATTCCGCATGAAAATCTCGCGTTAATTTTTGGCGGTCATTCTCATCTAAGTCGTCTGCAATTTCACTAGGACATTTCGCCATTGTTACTGTTAAAAATTTAGCAGCACCTTGGTTAAAGAATGTGTCAATTAATGCTTGTTGTTGTAAAATAGAAAACTGCAATGTGTAATCACAATACGTCTTTTCACAGAAGCATTTCAATCCATCTTCCAATGCCCCCTTTATCCCGTGATTTCCTGCTTTTTGCAATATAAGAATAGCATTGTTTTCAGACATAACTTTTATATAAAAGAAAAAAGGAATTAAATTGGCATCATCAACAGTTTGTTCCGCTTTCATTTTTCCGGTCTTAGTATTGGTAAGTTCTGCCGTAAAACCAAATTCGCCAGCTTTTATAAGACCACAGAATGAAAATTTGTCAGGTTTTTCAAATGTATTTATTCTTAAATATTTGTCAAGAGTTTGCGATGTTTTCTCTTCTCTTGTTAAATAAGCATTAATAACTTCCGATAACTGCGGGGCTTTCCCACTTTCAAGATTTTTTGCTCTCAAGTCGATACTATAAGACGTTAAAAAATGTCTCATTTACTGAAATCCTTATTTTTTTTCATGCAATGATTTCTGCTTCTGCAAATTTCAAGACATCGACATGGATGTTTCTTCGTTCGAGTTGAAATTTAAAACGTTGCGCACACTCTATTGCATCTGTCAAGGTAGTTGCTTTAGTTGTACGATGAAGTTTCCCGTCTTCTTTCAATTTGAATGCAGAAAAGAAAAGTACCTGATTTAGTCTTTCTTTTCTTTCGATAAAAGATTGCGGGCTATTGGTATAGCGTGTCGGTCCCATTGCTAAATGGATGAAGCGAATAATATTGTTTGCGGTCTGGTGTTGGTTTTGAAATTTCACAAAGGCGTTATAACGTCTTTTCCACTTTGTGTTGGTCGGATCGCAATCAATAATGTGACTACAGGGCAAAAGATGGGCAATTTCAGAACTGGAAAGTCCACTACTGGTATCAGCAAGTTCCTTTGCAATGGCCTCTAGTTGAGATTGGGCGAAAGGCGGTATTTCATTTATCTTGTCACAATACATTGCTGTTACTCAGAGTCTCTGATTTATTGGTTTAAAAAAGTCAGGCCCCAATAAAGTACAGCTCTTAAGGTATGACAACAGAAATATATCATAGCTGTTTTATGGTGTCAAGTTTTTTGCATGCCATTGCATGTGGGAAATCCATTGTATGACAACGCTTCCTGGGCGGGAAGCGGTTTTCACTTTTTGCGAACCTCTCTGCGTAATTCAGGGGGTAATGTGGCTTCGGGTAGTCGGAAAGATGAAAATGGTGGGATTGCAAATTTGGTTAATTCTAAGTCGGGGCTGAAAAATTCAGGCTAATATAGTCGGATGTTATTGGTAGAGAAGAATATTCTCCGATGGGAAAGTTTGTGTCCTCGCCACAAAGAAGCGAAGAAAACGGAGAAACGGAGAGCGGCAACGTGCCGCGGCGGGGTAATTCGCTGCGCTCATGGGAATGTTATGGGCTGGGGTAAAAGTTGCAAAAGGCTTTGAGTCAGCGGGGTATACAAAAAAGGACGCGGGGTACGCGTCCTGGGATAGAATAAAAAAATGGTGGCCGGGGCCAGAATCGAACTGGCGACACGAGGATTTTCAGTCCTCTGCTCTACCGACTGAGCTACCCTGCCACCGCAGGGCAAACACTTTATCGCGTTTGCGAGTTATTATTAGACTCCGGGAACCGGAAATATCAAGCCGCAAGAATGAAAAAATATAAAAAAACAACAGGTAAATTGTTTTTTCCATCAGTTACTGTTATCTTGCTTGAATCTGCCGCAACCTTTACGTTGCCGCGTGAGAAATATCATAACAGTTTAATTACAATGGAGAACGATCCCCGAAAACGGGACCGCGTACAGCAAGTCTCATGGAAGTACTCAAAACAATCGATACCATGCAAGCTTATGCCCTGGATCAGAAACGTCAGGGCCATCTTATTGCCGTTGTGCCGACGATGGGCTATCTGCACGAAGGCCACATGTCGCTGATTGACACTGCCCGGCGCCACGCGGAAATCGTGGTCGTAACCATTTTCGTCAACCCTACGCAGTTCGGGCCGAACGAGGACTACAACACCTATCCGCGCGACTGGGAACACGACGTCCGCCTATGCCGTCAGCACAAAGTCGATGCCATTTTTGCGCCAGATCCGGCGGCGATGTATGCGCCGGACGCCAGCACCTGGGTTACGGAGGAAAAACTGTCCCGCGGCCTGTGCGCCAAGACCCGGCCGATTCATTTTCGCGGCGTGGCCACGGTGGTAGCCAAGTTGTTCAACGCCGTACTGCCGGATGTGGCCGTATTCGGGCAGAAGGACGCGCAGCAGGCGATGGTGTTGAAACGGATGGTGCGCGATCTCAATTTCCCGATTCAGATGATTATTGCCCCGATCGTGCGGGAAGAAGACGGACTGGCCCGCAGTTCCCGCAACAAATATCTCAGTGCAGAAGAACGGCAGACTGCTCCAGTCATCTATCGGGCGCTGTCCGCCGCGCAAGCCAAGTTGAAAGCCGATCCCCGGTCCGATTTGACCGTCGTCAAGGACGAAATATCTTCCGCTCTTACGGCCGCCGGCGGGCGAATCGACTATGTGGAAGCGCTGGATTCCGACAATCTGGAAGAACCGACGGAGACGACTCGGGAGCTGTTGATTGCCGTGGCCGTTTATTTCGGCAAAACCCGGTTGATCGACAACGTGTTGGTAAAAATCCACTAGCAACGCAAAGAGAAGGGGTTGGAGTTGAGTCATTCGCCTGTCAGTAGGTTGTCCGCGCACCGGAGGATTCGTCCGGAACGAGGGCTGGTTTTCTATCTCGATCCCAAGGCGCCGTCGGCGCTGGCGTCGGCCTTGCCGGCGCTGGACCGGTTGATCGACGCGGGACTGGTGCTGAAATCCTCGCGAACCACGACGGCCAGCATCATCCGGCTGGATGCCGAACATGTTTTCTTCATCAAACGGGAAAACAATAAAGGGTGGTATTTTACCCTGAAATATTTGTTTCGGAAGGCCCGGGTATTTCGGGCCGCCGCTGCCGCCGAAGCGTTGGAGCAATTGCAGATTCTGACGCCGCACGTGGTGGGCGTCGGCGCCCGTCGGCGCTGGGGCATACTGCAAAGCGGGTATCTGATTACCGACGCGCTGGAACAGGTGTTGACGTCGGCTCCGTTGTGCCGCCGGTTATTTGACGAACCGGATTTCCTGGCAGTTTTCGCGGCGGATGTCTGCCGTCAACTGGCCGCGATGCACGACTGCGGCATCCGCCATGGCGACCTCAAAATCAGCAATATTTACGGAATGGACCAGGGAAACGGGTTCCGGTTCGGGTTCTGGGACCTCGACGGCGTAACGCGCTATGCCCGGCCGTTGACGGATGTGCTGCGGCATCAGGAAGTCGGCCGGTTGCTGGCGTCGATGCTCAAAGCGGCCCAGACCAGCCGGCTGGCGCTACCGCCCGCAGAAGCGCTCACCGATGCGCTGGTAGCGCATTACAACGCTCATTATCCGGCCGGACTGCGGGCCGAAACGCTGGAGCATTTTATCGCGCGGTATCTGTAAACCGTTCCCGCCGGAATTGATTCCCGGTCAACGCCGCCTATATTATCGACGCAACAGCGGAATCGCAACATCATGACACAGCAACTGGAAATTTTTAACCGGTCCTGGACTTGGCACGGCGAGCCGGAGTCGGCGCCGGTCGAACTGCGTGGCAGGGCGGCGGCGGACATGACGCCGGTCAAAGCCAATCCGGTTCGCAGCGTTTACTTTTTTCAACCGCCGAGCGGGCCAGGATTTTATCTCAAATACGATCATCCGACCGACTTGGCACAGCGTTGCAAAGCCTTTTTTTATCGTAAAGTGCAGCGGGAATATGCGGCGGCGCAGCGGCTGGAACGGAAGCGGATTCCGGTGGTGAAATATCTGGGGTGGGGGCAGTCCGGGAGCGACGGGTTGTTGATTTCCCGCGCGCTGCCGGAAGTAATCGGCGGCAAAGAATACTGGTTTCGGGTGGTCGGCACGGCGGTAGACCGGCAGCGGCATTTTCTGGCGTTGCTGTCGGGGTTGGCGCGACAGGTGATCGACGCCGGGCTCTATCATCCCGATTTTCATATTGGGAATGTGCTGGTCGATGCCGCCGGGAAGCAGGTTACGCTGGTCGATCCCTATGGCATTCGGTCCGTCGGCCGGTTGACGCCAGGGCAGCGTCTTCAGATGATTAAGATTTTGATCGATTTCCGGGGCGAACTGGCGCCGGCAATCGCGCAGGAGTGGTTGCTTGATGCGGAGTTGGCGACGACCGAGCCGGAGGCGGAATCCATGTGGCGGCAGGCCATTGAGGCCGAAGAACGGGAAATCGCGGACGGGTGGCCGAAGCGCAGACAACAGATTTTGTCCGGGCATTCCAAATTTTCGACTGCCGTCAAGCGTGCGGGGGCGGTATGGCACATTCGACATACGATGTGGTATCAAGGTCCCGCGCGTCCGGAACAATTTCAGATTGATCCGCAATGGCAGGTCGAGGAATTATCCGGTGAAGAAGCCCGGGAACGCTGGCTGGAGTCGTTCCGGCGACAACTGTTGCGGCAACCCGGCCGGCGGCCGTTATTATGGATTCAGCAGGAGCATGACCGCGATCTGCTCTATTATCAGGACTAAACTCAGGAGAACCCGTTCATGCGTGTTGCGTTCGACTTCAATACGGTAATCAAAACCCGTTTCTCCGGGTTTTATACGTTCGGCATTAATTTATTGCAGGCCTTTGATCGGATGCCGGACAGTCCCGAGTTCCGATTGTTTTATTCCCGTCGGCTCGAAAACGAAGCCGCGCAACTCAAGGCGCAATTGTCGCCGGCAAAATTCAGTTTCAACGCTACCGGCGTGCGTATCAACCACCTGAAAACTGCCTGGCGCTGGCTCGGTATGCCCGCGCTTCAGCATTTTACCGGCGACTTCGATCTCTATCACTCGTTCCACAATATGATGCCGCCCACCCGGGGCAAGCCCCGGATTCTGACCATTCACGATTTACGGCGATATCGGTTGCCGGATTTCTACGGCAAAGCGCAACAACCGGTGTTCGAACGGGCGGTCAAGGCCGCCGATCACATTATTGCCGATTCCTATGCCACCCGCAACGATGTTATGGAAATTTTCCGGATGCCGGCGGGCCGCGTTACCGCCGTTCCGCTGGCCTGCGATCCCGTGCTGAAACCGTTGTCACCGGAAGTCAAACGAATTCGACGCGCCCAACTTTGCGCCCAACTGGATATTCCCGATACTCCCTATCTGTTGACGATTTCCGCCACCGATCACCGCAAGAATATTCTGCGGACGATTCAAGCGTTCCGGCAAGTCAAAGAGCAGTTGCAGGAACAGATTCCGCAATGCAAATTGCTGGTGGCCGGATTCCTGCCCAAACTGGAGCGGGAAGTCGTCGCCATTCAGACGGCCGCCGCCGCCGATCCGGATATTGTGCTGGCCGGGCCAGTCGACGATCTCTATGCGTTTACGGCTTGTTCCGAGGGGTTGTTGTTCAACAGTCTGTACGAGGGGTTCGGCATTCCCATTCTGGAAGCGTTCGCTTTCGACGTGCCGGTGCTCACGTCCAACTGCTCGTCCATGCCGGAAGTCGGCGGTGATGCCGCGCTATATGCCGATCCCCTCCAGACCGACGCAATTGCCGACGGCATTGTCAAGCTGACCGGAAACATGCGGAATCAGTTGATCGTTCGCGGCCGGGAACAATTGCAAAAGTTTTCCTGGGAAGAGACGGCCAGACAAACCATGGCCGTTTATCGAAAACTCGTCTGAGCGGTCGGATGGCTGCCGGACCTTTAGTCGCGTGCGTCTTCCGGAATCAGCGGATGACAGATGGTTCCGGCGATTGGAGCGGTCATCCAGGTTTCCGCGTCTTTCAGAAAACGCTGTAAATAGGTCTGGCTCATGTGGAAATCCAGCGCGGCCTGACTTTTCCAGCTTTCGCAAATGATGAATTTTCCGGGCTGATCGTTCGCTTCGTGCGGAATATAAAAGCGGTTGCCTGGTTCCTGTCGGGTCTGGCGCGCCAGTTCTGTCAGGTGTTCGCGGACGATGCTGTAAAATTCCGGCTTGGCTTCCATCGGGACAACAATCGTAATAACATGGGGTTGCATTTTCTTTTCAGTACTCCTTGTGGTATTTTTTCTACGACCGTTTTTAGGTAACGGCGCGCGATAAAACACGCCGAAAACGAAATTCTTTACTTTTGTTTGGAAATCAGACGGTAAACATGCGGTTCATAACCGGTAAACGTATCCGTCCACGTACCATGTTCTACTTCCAGATGACGGTTTTCCAGCGGCAGTTCCACCGCTTGGCAATCCGCTCCTGAAAAGGTCGCTTCCAGACGAACCGGCGACGCATTGACGGCAATCAGATAATCGTTGCCCTGATACTTTTTGACCTGCCACTCCACGGCCTGGCGATTGCACGCAAGCTTCGGCGTGTCCGGGGCCGCTGGCGCATGGATGATCGGATACAGCCAGGTCAGCTCCCGTGCGAGACCGGAAAAAACCGACCAGAGTCTGGTCCGGACGGAAGGAACGCCACCATGGCCATTGTGAAAAATAATACCGTCGCCGCCGTTCATAATCACCCGGTAAGCCGCGCAGCGAAGTTCTTCCGCCGTTCGGCAATTCGGATTGGGAATGGACACTCCCAGCCAGAACATCAGCGGTCGGTTCGGAGGCAGAGCGGAACGGATCCGGAGCAGATCTTCCCGCAGATGCCGATTCTGTCTGACCGCGTAAGATGAACTCCAGCAGGCGACTTCCAAAATATCGGCTATCGACTGGTATTCGGCATAATTGCAATCTCCGTCAAGTTGGATGGACGTCAGGTCGTTCGGGGCGGCGGCTTTGACTTCGGCATTCAACTTCCGCAGCAGCGCAAGAATATCGACTTTTACCGGCTTGCCCTGCCGGGTGGCGGCAAAAGTACGAGTGACTTCATATAACAGATTCCGGCAGAACACCCGGCCGGCTGTTTTCCGGATATACGTATCAATTGGTGTGATCTGATCGACCGACCAGCAGGATTCGCCGTCGCATGGCAGGTGCTTCCAGGCAATGGGGCTGCCCGGATGCGTCAGCGCATGAGGGACCAGACCGTCTGCCCCGCCTCGGACGTTGAAGGCTGCCGGACCCGGCAATGGCGGTGCGGTGTTGGAAATCATCAACGGCAGAAAAAGCTTTTCGTTCAAATGGAATCGGCCATGGTCGTCGATGGTCAAACGACACGTTTCCGGCAACGTCAGGTCAACCGCATCCAGCGTGGCCGTGGGGATCATGAAGATACGGTCCTGCCGGGCGGCAATTTCACCCGACGGCAGGAGGATTCGGGACGACAGCAGGTAGCGGCCGGCCGAAAAATTCCGAAGATCAATTTTGACCGGCGCTGCGTCTGGCGTCAACAGTTGGCTCCATACTTCCCGACCGTCCGGCGCGGTAATCGTCACCATCAACCGGCCATTCTGGATCGCGTTTTCCAGCAACCGGACCGTCAGCTGTTGATTGAAATCATAATAATCGCTGATCTCGATGCGAAACAGCAGTCGGCGGAAGTTTGCTTCCTGAACGATATTTGTTCCATTGCCGAGATGAATTTTCAGCTGCAACGGGCTTTCGCCATCGTCGAGTGAGAATTCTCCGGCGGTGGAAAAAGCCATATCCTGTTTGCTGTCGCCCGGCGGAAGTATGAATTGACGTTCCCAGGTTTTTCCGTCCACGGACAAGGAAACGGTTGCCGAACGGGACTGCGGAAAACCGTTGCGGAAATGAAAATTGACTTTATTCTGCCGGGTACTATCGAGGGTTGGACTGAATACCGGAGCGGCGGAGATGATCGGGGCGGTCGTAAAACGGGCGGCGAAGAAACGTTCCGGCTGATGCCAACTGCTCAATTTTTCCGCGCCGGCTCGGACCATTTTGCCGTCGTTGCCAAAATAATTGCGGCCGAAGAAGAGCCCACACACACGGCCTGCCTGCGGCATGGCGGCCGACAGCGACGAATATGGAATAATCATTTCCGTCCGCTGCAAGTCGGAATGCGGCACCGGATAAATTGTCACTTTTACTTGCGAATTCCAGGATGTATCGAACTTCTGCGGCACTTGGCATTGGCTGTCATAAATACCGCCGCCGTCACCGGCTACAATATGATAATAATGCTGTCCGTCGTTCTGCGGCGCTATAAACAGTTCCGAGCACGGTCCGCTGAAAACCGCCATGGCATCCCGTTCGGCCCGCGCCGCCTCCGCCGGTACGTTCGACGGTTTTTGATATTCGAAGATCACCGCCAATCCCTGCGGCAATGCCGCAATATAGACTTTGATCGGCGCATCGCACCACTGTTCATCCGTCGTAATGAAGCTGGAGAAAAATGCTGTCTGTTCCGGTAGTTGACGAAGATCGTGAGCCGAGTTATAAATCGGTATCGCCAGGGAATTCTGCGGCGCGGTTGCCGCCCAGCCGAAACTGCCGATCATACCGCACAGTCCCAAGAGGGAAACCATCGCCAGCCGTTTCGTCCATCCTTGCGAAAGATTCATGATTTTCCTCATAAAGTTAGCCATTGGCCTCCGTTGCGGGCCGATTCGTGAGCAGCGGACAGCAGTTCCAGATTGTGAAGTCCGTTGCGTCCGTCCAGCGGTTGCCGGGCAAGAATCGATTGGGCATGATGCCGGATCACTTCCTGATAGATATTGACGACTGCCGGCACGGCGACATCGTGGCGTTCATTGAAATGATCCACCTCCAGCCGGATCGGAAACGGCTCGTCAGTATACCCGGAGAGCTGAAACAGGGTGCCGTGGCCGCGGATAACGCCGCAGTCGCCAAACAGCTCATAACCGAGATTGTCCAGCGTGCTTTGCAAGCCGCCGCGCTGTTCGCTGAACGCTACACGGATGGACCCTGCGAAGCCGTTCGCCAGCCGAAACTTCAGATAGGCGCCGTCTTCCGCCACAATTTTCATCTGTTTGGGATAATAGACGCAGGCCAACTCCTTCACTTCACTGTTGAAGATGAACTCGGCGACGTAAAAACAATGGCTGGCGACATCGCCGATCGGACCGCCCATCTCTTCCGGTTTGGAACAACGCCAGGTGGCTGCTTCCTCCGGCGTGGCCCCGTAACTGAATTCCATATGAAAACAACAGTCGTTTATCGGTCCGATGGCTCCCTGTGCCACCAATTCCCGGGCTTGGCGGTTATAGGCGTTTTCGATCATCATATGGTCGACGGTCAGACTGAGCCGGTGTTGTCGAGCCAGATCGCACAAGTTGCGGGCATCGACGATGGACGTGGCCAGTGGTTTTTCGACAATCACATGTTTTCCGGCTTGCAACGCCTGAATTGCGATGGCGGCATGCGTCAGATTATTGGTGGCGACAAAAACAGCGTCGAGGTCGGGATCGGCCAACAGTTCTTCCGTTCGGTCGTACCATTTTATCCCCAGCGTCGCCGCGGTTGCCCGGCGGGCCGGATTGACGTCGGTGGCAGCAATCAGTTCGGCTTCTTCCGGCGGCTGAAAACGTTTCCGGTCCAGTCCGAAGCCTTCTTTCGCCAGTCGATTTTCTGCGATGCCCCCCAATCCGATCAATCCATATTTAACCTTATTCATGTTCCGACTCCTTCGCCTTGGGTTTTGATCTGGATTGGATTATAAGGGAAGTCTAGTCGATTTTCAAAACGGAATCGTTCTTTTATAATATTTATTTACCATTTTACTGCTTATATTTAATACGAATACGATTTAAATATTGCCAAAAACGTGAGGTTATGGAACATAAAGACGAAAGTTTCAAACGTCTTTAGCCGGTAATTCCCATAGGAAATGGTGGTGCGACCAAGCTAAAATTTCAACGCCATCCATCTATAAAACATGTCGCATGTTATTCACACATAAGCGCCTATAATCGTGAAATAGCATTTTATTTTTTGCCGTGGGCGGGAACCTTTTTTACGGATTTTGAGTTAAAAACTTCCCTTTTTCTCATTCCTGATACTTTTAGACTTCAGCCGCATTTCCGAACATAAAAAAGGTCACGTCAGGAGATCACATAAATTTCTCACGCGTCCATAGCAACTTTGGGGCGATGTTAGCCATGCGTTGATTCAATGATTCGGTCTCTTGAAAAAATTTATAATATTGAGCAGGCGCATGTTTAAATAATAGCATTATTAATTCGTGAAGTATACTAACTCGCTGCATCGCAATTTTCAAGTCACCGGTACGTAGGCTCTTGCGTATCTGGCCGACCTTGAGTTTCGGTCCGATACGTCTCGAGACTTTCATTTTGAAATAGAACATGTCTCCAACCTGACCAAGGTAACGAGCACCCGAACCCATTTTTCACCTTTTGGAGGCGGAATCGTGTGTCCAACGATGACCAAACGGTGTCATAGTGGTGTCACAGTGGCATTCCGACACCGGATTTAGCGGGTACTAAAAGTCGGAAATTTAAGCGCAAAAGGAGTGATGAAAAATGCTGGTACCCGGAGGCGGAATTGAACCGCCGACCAAAAGTTTAGGAAACTTCTGCTCTATCCACTGAGCTACCCGGGCAACGATAACCTTTATAAATAAGGTCATTTTATCAAAAAATCAACCTTTTTCCCAACTTTTCGAGTGGTAACGGCTCAAAGTTCGCATCTGGAATAGCGGAAAAGGCACAAGGCGCTTTTGAAATAACGTCCCTCTTGTTTCCGCAACCATTCATTCATTTATCGATTGTGCTGCAAATAAATAAACAACTTAAAAAGTTTGAAAGACCGGACAAGATATCCGAACGAAATCTCGAAAAACTGACAAACTTTTCGGGTTTTCTCCCCGAAGACTCGTCTTCCCGTCGGTCGGAACCGGCTGCAATTCGAACTCGAGACCTTGTTTTGCGCACATTGCCGTGCTATTTTTGCCGATACGAACAATCAAAAATTCAACATCATCGAACTTATGAATGCAACGCCTGTTACTGCGGAATTTCTGCAAACGCTGGATGAACCGGCAGTCGCCGCGCTGCTCGAACACCATAACCACTGTTACTGGGACTTGGGCGAACCGGAAATCACCGACGACGAATACGATCTGCTGATGCGTCGTCTGGAAGCGCTCAACCCGACGCATCCGCTACTGACGGCCGTTCATGCCGTCGCGGTGGCCGGCAACGGCAAAGTCCGCCACGCCGCTCCGATGTTGTCGCTGGACAAGGCGTATTCGCTGGAAGCAGTTCTGGAATGGGCCACCAAACACGCCCGCAGTTCCGAAGAACAATTCAGGGTCCAGCCCAAATACGACGGCATTTCCGCCAATTACGACGGTCGGATTCTCGCCACCCGCGGCGACGGCGTCGAGGGCGAGGACATTACCGCCAAACTGCCGCTGCTGGAGCTGGAAACCACCGGCTATCGCGGCCCAGTCAACCGTCCGGTGCGCGGCGAAATCATCATCCGCGACGACGTCTTCCGGGAAAAATATCCCCAGATGATTAAAAAGGACGGCAACCCGTATAAGAATTCCCGCAATGCCGTGGCCGGGATCATGGGCTTGAAGGAAATCGACGAAATCCTCTATCAAATTCAACATCTGCACGCGTGGCTGACGCTGGTCGATTACGAGATGGTCAGTTATCGCGTCAACTTGCAGGAATTGCGGGAGCGCTGGACGGACCTCGTTCAACAGATTGAGGCGCTTCCCTACCCGATGGACGGCATTGTCATCAAACTGGACGACCGCGATTACTCGCTGTCGCTGGGCTATACCGCGCACCATCCGCGCGGTCAGATTGCCTTCAAATTCAGCGGCATCCGCCAGACCAGCCGCCTGTTGGACGTGGTCTGGAGCTTCGGCAAAAATTGTCTGACGCCAGTAGCCGAGATCGAACCGATTGAAATCAGCGGTACCACGATCCGACACGCCACGTTGCACAACGCCCAAAATCTGATCGACAAAAACATTCAGATCGGCGACCTCGTCACCGTCGAGCGTGCCGGGGACGTGATTCCGTACATCGTCAGTGCAGAGCCGGGCGAAGCCCGGACTCCTGCCCTGATCGACTGCTGTCCCTGCTGTCAAACGGCGCTGGTGCGGCGCGGTCCGGAACTGTGCTGTCCCAATCCCGACTGTTTTGAAACCAAGGTTCAGCGTCTGACCGCCGCCGTAAAAAACATCGGAATCGAGCGTCTGGGAGAACCCAATATCCGGCGGTTGATGCAGGTTTTGCACGTCTCCAGTCTGAAAGATATTTTTCGGCTCAAAACCACCGACCTTTTGCAACTGGCAGGGTTTCAGGAAAAAGCCGCCGCCAATCTCTACCGGGAAATTCAGGCCGCCCACCGGGTACCCGATTATCAACTGGTGGCCGCGCTCAATATTCCCGGCATCGGCGCCAATATTGCCAAGTTGCTGTTGAACGAATATACGCTGGAC